>OWIO01002425.1_pt1 | contig 12193 bp, 10 predicted proteins | sample 1733011 | NCBI WGS metagenome assembly OWIO01 (sample SAMN05065779, study PRJEB22554) | human gut metagenome | biome: ENVO:2100002; feature: ENVO:00000062; material: ENVO:00002003 | host: Homo sapiens | place: USA | reverse complement strand
CCGGAACCCTTCGTCCGGGTGCCAGATGTGCTTCACCTCGGCCAAACCTTCCATTTCGCGTTTAAAACCGGTAACCACCCGGGCCGTTTCATCTCCCGACCCGTCGTCGGCGATGACGATCTCGTCGGGTAATACCGTCTGGGCAGCCACGCTGCGCAGGCACAACGACAGATACGCCGGAGAATTGTAGGTCGAAATAACGAGGGCGACTGAAATATTTTTCTTCATGTAAAAACGTACATATATTCCTTCTAACATAGGGTTGTCCCATATTGCGCCGGAATATCGCTTTTAAGCGGCTAAACGGCATATTTGCTTTTCCCGAAGGGCTTGGTTACCTTTGCCAAAAAATCGTACGTTTTCCCATGAAGGAGCCTTTCCCGCTGACACTGATCGTAGTTACTTACAATTCGCCCGTATACCTGTCCCTCACCCTGAAAAGCATCGGGGCGCAGCGTGTTATGCCCGACGAGATCGTCATCGCCGACGACGGGTCGACCGGGGAAACGAAAGAAGTGGCGGACCGGTTCCGGGAGGAAATGAAGATCCGCTTTTCCGGGAAAATATCCGTAAAACACATCTGGCATGCGGATGAGGGGTTCCGGCGGACTGTCATCCTGAACAAAGCTGTCGCAGCCGCATCGGGGGAATACCTCATCCAGATAGACGGCGATGTGATTCTCCATCCGGATTTTATAAAAGACCACCGCCGGGCGGCACAAGAGGGCGCTTACATAGCCGGTTCCCGGGTGAACATACAGCAGGATAAAGCCCGCCAGGTAGTCGAAACAGGCGATATCGCCCTGAGCGTTTTCGGAGGGGGTACCGTGAACTTTTTCAACGGATTGCGGGCACCGGCTCTCCAAAAGGCTTTCAGCCGGTACCATATCGGCAGCATCTACCATGCCCGCGGATGCAACCTGGCCTATTGGAAAAAAGATTTCCTGGCCGTGAACGGATACGACGAGACAATGACCGGCTGGGGGTTGGAAGATACGGAACTGATCGTCCGTTTGCGCCACGCCGGTGTGCTGCCCCGGGCGCTCAAAATGGGAGGCATTATGTTCCATATGTATCACAAGACGGCCTCCCGCAGCGGGGTCAACGTCAACGAAGCTATCCTCCAACATACTTTAGCAGACAAAACCGTCCGTTGCGCCGACGGGGTGAGCAAATATCTCGAATAACTCTCCCACTTTATTATCCCTTCCTAAACGTCTTCCTGCCAAAATTTTGGAAAGCGGCGTTTTCTGCCGTAAATTTGAAACCTGTCCCGTCCCGAATAGACAGGGCGGAAAAGCAATTCATAAACGTCAAATAAAAAGGGGCTATGCCCCACCCGATAAAATGGCTATCATCAAGAAAGTAAGAGGAAAAATGCCGGTATACGGCAAAGGATGCTGGTTTGCCGACAACGCCGCCATATTAGGCGACGTGACAATGGGCGATGACTGCAACGTATGGTTCGGCGCTGTAGTGCGCGGAGATGTACATTACATCAAAATGGGCAACAAAGTAAATATCCAGGACGGGGCTGTGCTCCACACCACTTACCAGAAACACCCGCTGAACATCGGCAACCACGTATCTATCGCCCACAATGCCGTCGTACACGGCTGTACTTTGGGCGATTACACGCTCATCGGCATGGGCGCCATCGTAATGGACGGAGCCGTGGTAGAACCGCATTCGCTGGTGGCGGCCGGCTCGGTCGTAACACAGGGGACGGTAGTTCCTTCCGGTACTATTTTTGCCGGCAACCCGGCGCGCAAGCTCAAAGACATCAGTCCCGAACAGCTGCGCGACATCGTCGAACGCATCTCCAACGACTACGCCATGTACGCCTCGTGGTACACGGAGGAAGAGGACAATCAATAAGCTGCCGCCGATGACGCTGGACGAACTGCGCGCCGGACGCGTACTGCTGGTAGACAAACCGCTGGGCTGGACTTCATTCGACGTGGTGAACAAGATACGCTACACGCTCAAAAAAGCGTTTGGGGTCAAGAATATCAAGGTCGGTCACGCCGGCACATTGGACCCTCTGGCTTCCGGTCTGCTCGTGGTCTGTGCCGGGGCCGAAACAAAAAAAGCGGACACCTACCAAGGGGAAGAAAAAGAATACACGGGCTGTTTTACCCTCGGGGCCTGCACCCCTTCGTTCGATGCGGAAACGGAAGTGACGGGAGGGTTCCCCGTAGCGCATATTACCCCGGAATCGATCGAAGGGGCAGCCCGGAAATTCACCGGGGAGATCCTGCAGCGCCCCCCCGTATACAGTGCCCTGAACGTGGACGGAAAACGCGCCTACCTGCACGCCCGCAAAGGCGTCGAAGTGGAAATGGAAGCCCGCCCGGTGACCATCCGCGAATTCGAAATTACAACAGTAGAGATGCCCCGCGTGAATTTCCGGGTCGTGTGCACCAAAGGAACTTATATCCGCTCGCTGGCCAACGATTTCGGCTTGGCACTTGGCACACGCGCTTACCTGTCGGCCCTTCGCCGTACCCGCATCGGACATTTTTCGGTGAAAGACGCCATACCCGTAGGGCAAATCGTAGAAGAGTTGGCCGCCACTGCCGAAAAGCCGGAAAAGAATGAGTCCGGAAAAAATGAATAAAGACGTCGTATTCCGCGACCTGGGGATAACGAATTACCAGGAGGCTTGGGATCTGCAAACGACCCTTTTCGACGGCATTGTAGCACAAAAACTACGCAACCGGGAACAAGGCACGGGCAATCCGGCCCCAAATTACCTGCTCTTTACCGAACACCGTCCGGTTTATACGCTGGGACGCAACGGAGACGCCGGGCACCTTCTCGTCCGGGAATCCGAGCTGAAAAAAGCCGGAGTATCCTTATTCCGAACGAACCGGGGCGGGGACATTACCTTTCACGGACCCGGACAGATCGTAGGCTATCCTATTCTCGATCTCGACAATTTCACTCCCGACATACATCTTTACGTCCATCTGTTGGAAGAGGCTGTCATCCGCACGCTCCGCGACTTTGGGATCGAAGCCTCCCGCCTGGCGGGCAAATCGGGTGTATGGATAGATCCGCATAGTCTTACGGCCCGTAAAATATGCGCCGTGGGTGTACGGACTTCCCGATGGGTGACCATGCATGGCTTCGCCTTGAACGTGAATACCGACCTTGGATATTTTCAGCATATCGTCCCCTGCGGCATTTCAGACAAAGGGGTAACTTCGATGGCGGCGGAAAAAGGAGGTACAATCTCCATAGATTCTGTAAAAGAACGCCTTCTATTTCATTTCACCGAAGTATTCGACTGCCGGATAGTTTAAGATTTATCTCAAAAAAAATCCCCACAGCAATGCTGCGGGAATTTTTTATTTGCTCACGGGATTAGTTCCCGTACATTTTTTCTATTTTAGCTCTATTGTCTTCTATATCAGCTTTATCTCTAAGTGAAGGAAGAAGAGCCTGCAGGGTCGAACGATACGTTTCTGTCAGCATATTCTGTATCGATTCGTAATTCTCTATCGGCTTGGCATCGCGGCGGGCAGAAATGGATGCTACAAAAACACCCGTTTCATCGGCTACCGGTGCGGAAACCATATTTTCTGCCAATCCAAAAGCTACGCCAACAGCTTTAGGGGCACGCCCGGCGCCAGGTATGATCGGGGTGGCCAGCGTCAGGGAACTGGCCTCCAGGACTTCGGCTCCGGCTGCTTTTGCGATATCCTCCACGGAAGAGCCTTTAGCCGACTTAAACTTCTCGACCAGTATTTTGGATTTCTTCTCTTTCACCAGGATCGGTTCTACTTTAGTGCGAGCCAATTCTGCGGATTCCAGTCCGGCGGATCTTGTGCCCGAAAGAATTGCCACTACATGGTCGCCATCAATCTCAAATATCTTAGTATCGCCTATTTTCACATCCTTCCCGAAAGCCCAGCGTGTGATCTGAGTCTGATCGCCCAAACCGGAAAAATTCGTCTGAAGAACTGTAAAATCGGCTACCGGCACGACATCGAAACCGGCTTTACGAGCCCCCGCTACAAACTCTTCCACAGAAGCATTATTCCCGGCCACACTCTGAGCCTTATTCTGGGCTACTGCAGCAGATTCACGCGAAGGACTGATAAAATTGGTAATAGTAGCCACCTTATATGCCGTAGATATATCTTTTACATCATCGATACGGAACACATGGTATCCCATCGGGGATTCTATCACACGTACGGAACCTTTCGGATTGAAGAACAGGAAATTTTCGATTTCCGGGGACATCCCCGTATATCCCGTCCAACCCAGATTGCCTCCGTTTTCGGCCACCGTCTGGTCATCAGAATACTTTCCGGCCAGATCAGCCAGCGGAATCTTTCCGCTTCTGACCACTCCGGCCAGAGAATCTGCCAAGGCTTTAGCCTGCGGTTGTGTACGGGTAGCGTTCTGTACATACTGGTTCCCCTGATAAGATACAAGGACATGGCTTATCCGTACCGAATCCGGCAACTGCCGCACATCGAGCAACTTGGATAATTTGTACGAATCTCCGTCCTGGTACGGGCCCAGGATATCGCCTTTACGGGCCTTTACTACCCAATCTGCTTCTTCCTGATTATCGAAGGTTTTGGCATACTTACCTGTATAACTCGTACCCACATCCGTATTGGAATTCACGAATACGGAATCGTTTTGCGTACGCGGGAACCCGGCGATCGTATCCGTCGCGTTGGTGCGATTATTGAATTCGATCCGGTCTTCCATCAGTCCGGCTATTTTAGCTTTCACCTCCTCGGCATCTTTGTCCGAAGGATTTACCGGCACGATGACATACTGAATATCCCGGGATTCTTCCCTTTCGAACCCTTTCGGGTTCTTCTTTATGTATTCGTTTATCTCGGCATCGGTCACGGCCACATCCTTATCTTCTACAGAGGCATACGGCAAATAGGCGAAATGTCCATCTACCTGATCATTCTGGTAGCCGTATTCCACTTTGGCATCTATCAGGGTAGCCGTCATACCGGCGCGCACCATATCATAATACTGCGAAGCCAGCGTATTCTGACGCCCACGGACTTTCATATCCTCCCATACAGTCCATGCCTGCTGGGCTTCGGAATTGCCTTGGTCCATGGAAGTACGTACCGCATTAACCCACTGCCGGAGGGCCCCTTCATCGGCCTGTCCGAAAGCATCGGAAAAATACTGACGAACGTCAGGAAGAGCCAAGATACCGTTCATTACTCCGCGAGGGCCTACCGTAACACCGGCCAAGTCGTACTGCTGTTCCAATACCGTTTCGGACACCCAGTTCTCATATACCTGGTTGGAAGCAATTCCATAACCTATCTTATACTGCTTATTGGCCTCCATCATATCGTTGATTTTGGTACGGTACGCGTCCGTCGTCAACTTCTTGCCCCCTACGGAAGCTACCGTAGTGCGGCTTCCGGAGAATATTCTCTCACGCGAGGAGATAACCTCTCCGAGTACGAATGCGAAAAGAGCGAAAAGAATAAGCCCTACCAGCAGTCCGCGGTAATGCCTTAGTTTCTGTAATGCTGTCATTATATTATTGCGATACTTTTATTTATCCGTTTTGATGCCGAAAAACATCTGTTTTCTTTGGACTTGCGAAAATACGACAATTGCCCCGAAAATAAAAAGCGTTATCCTCGTTTTTGGTAAATTTTTTATCCGATAGCTTTTTTCCGGACATGTACGGCCCCTATTTTGACCGAAGACACATCCCGGATCGTAAATACGAAACCACCTATATTCACTTCATCGTCTTTCTGCGGGATCTTTTCCGTATGGCTGAGGATCAATCCGCCGAGCGTTTCATATTCATCCTCTTCAGGAAGTTCCAATCCGTATTTTTCGTTCAGGTAATCGACTTCCTGCCGGGCGGAGAACAAGTACTCCCCATTGCCTAAATCTTTTTCCAGCAATGTATCCTTATCGTGCTCGTCCTCGATGTCGCCCAAAAGTTCTTCGATCACGTCTTCTACCGTGATCATTCCGGCCGTACCTCCGTATTCGTCCAATACAACCGCAATACTCATCCGTTGTTTCATCAGGTCGTTCAGTATTTCGTTCACCGGCATGCTTTCAGGCACAAAAATAACCGGGAGCAATATATCCTTCAGATTATCGACCGGTTTGAAAAAATCGAACGAATGGACATATCCTAATATATTGTCGACCGAATCCCGGTAAACAATGATCTTGGACAGCCCCGAACTGATAAAAAGGTCTTTGATCTCGGAAATGGACGATTTTATATCCATCGCCCGCATTTCCGTGCGGGGAACCATACACTCCCGGGCTTTCACATCCCTAAATTCCAAAGCATTGCGGAATATATTTATCTCTTTGTCCATCTGCGACCGCTCCTGTTTATCCAGGCATTCCATCTGTTCCTCTATATAATAGCCTAAATCCATACGGCCGAAGGAAAAGTTGAGCGCCTGCCCGTCCTTCTGGCGGAAAACCTTATGAATAAGAAATTTGGACAGCCACAGGATAAAGTCGGTAATATAAAAGAAATCCAACAAACGGTAAAAGAAGTACATCGGGACAGCCAGCCATTTCATCATTTCGGCCGAATAAATACGGAACACCGCCTTGGGCACGAATTCCCCGGTGACCAGGATAATTGCAGTCGATATGACGGCCTGCACGAAAAGCACGTCAAACGGCAATTGTGCGCCGTCTGCCCCGTACTGGGGAAAAAGCCATTGGATAATCAGCCGCCCCATATAATATCCATATACGACCAATACGATATTGTTGCCTACCAAGGTGGTCGCAATATACTTATCCGGACGATCCAGAAGCTTGGAAATGACGCGCCCCCGAAATGTATTATCCGTCTTGTATATGGACATACGCACCCGGTTGGCCGACACGTAAGCGATTTCCATGCCCGAGAAGAAAGCGGACAGGATAAGGCAAACAACAATGATCAGAATGTCTGAAGACATAATTAATTCTTCGGTTCCTCTGCTAAGTTCCAAGGAATCCGGTGCAAATATACGATATTAATTCGTTTCTGCAGGGGCGGGACGACTGAGGGAATCCTCGATGTTTATATCGCCTTTACTATTGAAAAGATTGTACCATCGGAAATTTTCGTCCGCCTCGAACCCTTTTTGCGGCATCAATATGTCCCCTTCGCGGACAATACGGGCGAACTGATCGGTATAAAATATGTGTTTCCGCTGATCCCACAGCAAACGTTCCGTACGGATCGTATCGTTTTTATCATTGACCACGATCACATCTCCCAGTGCTTCGAACAATTTACTGGAAGGGTGTTCCAAGGCCCGATGGGAAGTCAAATGCGCCTTCACACTGTCCGTTCCGGCCTGGTACATGATCATTTCTACTCCTCCGGATGCTTTTCGGGCCACCAGCGAATGGTTCTTCGGGTCCGGCTCCAACACCACCCTGGCCGCCCGCATGCGCATGACCACTTTCCCGGAATCGGAACGGATCATAAAAAACGTATCAATGACCGTAGGCGGAACCCCTTTATCTTTCGCCAAGGCATCGACCTGCTCTATATCATTCTTACACGAAACGAACATTGCAGCCCCAAAAGCGGCTGCAATGCACATAAATATTTTCAGCGATCTTATACGGTCCATATCTTATCAGAAAGGTAAACCGGGATTTCATTGCCGGCTACGCCCCGGTATCAATAATAACGCTGCTTGATAAACCAGGTATCGTTCAGGGAGAACGACACTCCCAATTTGAAATAGGTTTCCTTCACCATAGCTTCAGTTTCCCGTATCACCCCTTTGTTCGCTTTTCCAAGCATTCCGAAATTCAGGAACACATTGAGGTTGGAAATACTCATCACCTGCGAAGTAACCTTAGTCATCGGAAGGGCGATCCCCAGGGTCCCTCCCATATCGTTAATCTGCTGGCCGAACAGTTTATATTCAGATTGACGGAAATAAACTCCCGCCTGGTATCTCACGCGCTCAAAATAGGATTTTGGGGAATTATACATCGGGATATAGCTGGCCCCCAAAGCAACCCGCATGCTCTTTTGGTACTCCGCTTCACCCTTTACGTAATCGACCCCTTCATAATCCGGTTTTGAAATATACTGGGCATCGATACCGACGTACCATTTTTTGATATTACCTACGCCTACCCCGGCCGTCACGTTCCACGGCAGTTTGAATTTGTTGGACGTATCTTCCTGTACATTCTGTGGATTATCGGGATCATAATCGTCCTCAAACGCCGACACTACATAATTCCGATAAGTACGTTCATTGGTCAGGTTGGCCGAGAAATCGTATGTCGCCCCCAGGAACACCATTGTTTCCTTTACCACAGGGAACGCGTAGTTGAACCCGAACCGGAACTTGAACCCAGTGATCCAGTTGGATTCGGTGATTTTATTCTGGAGCAGACGGTCTTCCAAATAATTGAAAGTACTTCTTTTGATCGTTCCAAAGAGGTAGGAAGCACTCGCCCCGACACTGAAATTCTTGAAAAGTTCCCGCCCGTAAGACAGGTACAGCTGGGTAATACCCCCGTTCCCGTCATAATAATCCAATTTTTGCTTGTAACTTCCGCCCACCAACGTTGAATCCCGGTCATAGATCGAATATCCCGTAGTGGAAAACGGCGTCAAACCGAAACTGACCGCCGATTTACGGCTGAGCGGCACGGAAAAGACCAGGTAATCGAAATAAATATCCTTGTGATTATTGGAATATCTGGAATCCTTGTATTTTGAATAGTCCAAAGATGCCCCCAACGTATAGGTCGTTTGCCTCAGATTGGAAAGGGACGCCGGGTTTATCAGGTTATTGACCCCCACAGGAGTCCAGGAAACGCCTACTCCGGCCATACCTTGTGTTTCGGCCGTTCCCATAGTGAAACGGCTTTCCCCGATACCGAATATAGAATACGGAGAATAAGTATTGAAACGGTCGGACTCTACCTGAGCCACCGCACTGCTGCACAAAAAGAGCAGCATGGAAGCCGTGATCAGCTTTCGCATATTTGTATGTTGTGTTTCAAAATGACATGCATGGAATCCAACAAGTAGTTGGGTTGTGCAAATATTGTATTTTTTAATCGTTCTGCCAAATGCGCACTGTCCCCGCCCGTTAAGACAATCTTAAAATCACCATACTGCCGGCGGTACTCATCCACAATGTACAGGATCTCCCCTACGAGCCCGTCTATTGCGCCCCCGCGCATGCAGGAAGCCGTAGAAAGACGCCGTATCGTCGTATCGTCCTTCGGCTGGGCGAAGCGCAGACCGGGCAGGTTTGAAGTGAACTGATGCATCGAATTGAGCCGGAGCTGCAACCCCGGACTTATATTGCCGCAGGTATACACTCCTTGCGCATCGATGAAATCGTATGTCACACAAGTCCCGGCATCTATCAGCAAAACATTCTGTCCGGGGTTCGCCAGGGCCGTTCCTCCGACAAGGGCCAAACGGTCGGCACCTACTTCATCGTTCAGGGCATCCGCATTCGATATCCCCAAAGACAGGCGCAGGGACAACTTTAACATCTTTTTACACTTTACCAGCCTGTCCCAGGCCACCTCCGGGCCTACCGAACAGACCAAAGCATACCGCACCGGATGGGCCGCACAAAAATCGGGAAGGACGGAAGAAAGATCTTCGTACCTCACCCGGAATATGTCGGAAAGTTTGTCGGCGGCGTAAACCCCGACTTTGACACTGGTATTTCCCGCATCTACTACGATATCCACGATGTCCTGCTTTCTGGTTTTCAATCGGCAAATATACACAGTATCCGCCAGCCTCGGACATTTTTTAAGAAAAATTTGCCTTCACCCACCCCTTATACCGCTAAAAAAAGCCGCTTTACAGCGGCTTTTTTTAGCGATTATACGACTTTTACCGGGGGACAATCTTCCCTCCGGGCTGCTGGGCATCCATCACCGCGACATACACCATATGGAGGATATCTTCGGTAGAGGCGCCGGCATAGATCACATGCCCGGCGTTCTTGAGGCCCAGCACGATCGGTCCGATGGTCACGCGGTCGCTGTTGACCCCGCGAAGCAGTTTATAAGACATATTGGCCGAATCCCTGTCGGGGAATATCAGCACGTTGGCCCCTTCTTTACCCGCCAGGGACGAGAACGGGAACCTTTCGGACAGGATCGTATCGTCCAGGGCAAAATCGGGCTCTATCTCGCCGTCTATGATCATGTCCCGGTAATTCTCCCGCATATACTGCGACGTGCGGCTCATTTTACAGGCCGCCTGCGTGGGGCGTGAACCGAAATCGGAGTTGGCGACCAAGGCGATCCGGGGTGTGATACCTAAAGCACGGACAAATTCGGCCACCTGTTTGATGATGGCGCACAACTGATGCTCGTCCGGATTTTCGTTCACCAGCGTATCGGCAATGAAAAGCGGGCCCCGATGGGTGCTTATCACGTTTACGGCCGACACGACCCCTTCGGCGGGGTCTATCCCGATGACCGATTCGAGGGTCTTGACGGCATGGCTCTTGTCGTACCCGGCGATCATCGCGTCGGCCAGGCCTTCGTGGAGCATCATAGCCGCAAAATAATCCCGGCGTTCCATCAGGCGCTCCGCATCGTACAATAATACCCCGCTGCGTTGGTGCTCTTCCCAGTATTTCTGCGCATACCGGTTGACCGTGGCTTTCATCGCCTCGGAGCGGGTATTGATGATCTCGACGTCCATCTCCAACTGATTCTTAACCATCAGGTCGCGGATCACCTTTTCATCGCCCAGCAGGACAGGGATGGCAGCCCCTTCCTCATGGGCGATATAAGCGGCCCGCAGAACATTCAGGTAGTTTGCCTCGGCGAACACCACCTTCTTCGGGGCCCGTACGGCATGGTTCTGGAGCATGCGTACGATCTTCGGCTGCTTGCTCATCCGCTCCTCGAGGGATTCCACGTATTTGTCCCAATCGGTGATCGGTTCGCGGGCCACTCCGGACTCCATGGCGGCTTTCGCCACGGCCGGGGCTACGGCCGATATCAGGCGCCCGTCGAAAGGCTTGGGAATGATATAATCCTTGCCGAAGGACAGATTTTTGGCGTTGTAAGCCATCAATACCTGCTCAGGCACATTCTTGCGGGCCAGCGCTGCGATGGCATATACGGCCGCGATCTTCATCTGTTCGTTGATGGTAGTAGCCCGCACATCCAGCGCCCCGCGGAATATATACGGGAAACCGAGTACGTTGTTTATCTGGTTAGGGGTGTCGGAACGGCCGGTAGCCATGATGATATCCTTGCGGGTCTTCATCGCCAGGGTGTACTCGATCTCCGGATCGGGATTCGCCAGGGCGAACACGATGGGGTTAGATGCCATCGAAAGGAGCATCTCCGGCGTCACTACATTGCCTTTGGACAACCCGACGAATACGTCGGCGCCTTTAATGGCCTCCGCCAGCGTATTGAACGGCGTATCGCGGACGAAAGACTGTTTTTCTTCCGTCAGACCTTCCCGCCGGGTATTGAGTACGCCTTTACTGTCACACATCAGGATATGTTCCGGCTTTACGCCCAGTGCCATATATATGCGGCTGCACGATATAGCGGCCGCCCCGGCGCCGTTCACCACCATTTTTATATCGCCGATCTTCTTGCCCACGATCTCCAAAGCGTTGAGCAGCGCGGCTCCCGATATTACGGCCGTACCGTGCTGGTCGTCGTGCATTACCGGGATATCGAGCTCTTCCACCAGCCGCCTTTCTATTTCAAAAGCCTCCGGCGCCTTGATGTCCTCCAGGTTGATCCCGCCGAACGTCGGAGCGATGTTCTTCACCGTTTCGATGAACTTCTCCACATCCGTAGTGTCGACCTCTATATCGAACACGTCGATATCCGCAAATATTTTGAAGAGCAGTCCTTTCCCTTCCATCACCGGCTTGGAAGCCTGCGCGCCGATATTCCCCAGGCCCAGTACCGCCGTGCCGTTGGAAATAACCGCCACCAGGTTGCCCTTGTCGGTGTATTTATAAGCGTCCGCAGGATTCTTTTCGATCTCCAGGCACGGTTCGGCCACACCGGGCGAATAGGCCAACGCCAAGTCACGCTGTGTGCTGTGGGGTTTGGTAGGCACTACCTGGATTTTACCCGGACGGCCCGAACTATGGTACCGCAGGGCATCTTCTGTCTCTTATACACATCTGACGCTGCCGACGATACTCCTTGTGTAGAT
>OWIO01002416.1_pt1 | contig 12222 bp, 9 predicted proteins | sample 1733011 | NCBI WGS metagenome assembly OWIO01 (sample SAMN05065779, study PRJEB22554) | human gut metagenome | biome: ENVO:2100002; feature: ENVO:00000062; material: ENVO:00002003 | host: Homo sapiens | place: USA | reverse complement strand
GTCAGTGCAGTAAATCCGCTGCTCATTAAGGAATACGGTGCCAATTCTCTACGCCGTGTGAAAACCGACAAGGCCGATGCTGTGAAGATCGCCCGATACGCTCTTGACAACTGGGCTGATCTGCGAGACTATACCCCTATGGATACCATTCGTTATGATCTGAAAACATTGAACCGTCAGTTTCAGCTTGCTTCCAAGCAGCGGACAGCCTCTGCAAACAACCTGATTGCTCTTTTGGAACAGTCCTTCCCCGGCATCCGCAAGTGCTTTGACAGCCCTGTGCGAAGCGATGGGACGCAGAAATGGGTTGACTTTGTCCATACCTTCTGGCATGTGGAGTGCGTGCGGAAGCAGAGTCTCAACGCATTCTCTGAGCGCTACCGAAAATGGTGCAAGCGCCATGGCTACATCTTCAAGCAGGGCAATGCCGTGGAAGTGTATTCCCTTGCCAAAAACGCTGTCGTTCTGGTCCCTAAATCTGAGGTAACGAAAGTCCTCGTACAGGAAGCGGCGAACCAGCTCACCAGCATCTCCCGCAGCGTGGAAACCTACCGTGCAGAAATGGAACGTCTTGCCTCTACGCTGCCAGAGTACCCTGTGGTCATGGCGATGTACGGTGTTGGGAAGTCCTTCGGCCCGCAGCTCATGGCTGAGATCGGCGATGTGCGCCGCTTTGAACGAAAGCAGTCTCTGGTTGCCTTTGCAGGTATTGATCCCATGCCCAATCAGTCCGGTGACAAGAACGTAAGGAGTAACAAATCCTCCAAGCGTGGCTCTCCATATCTCCGCAAAACGCTGTTCAATATCATGGGGATATACCTGAAATGCTCACCTCAGGATGAGCCGGTCTACCAGTTCCTTGACCACAAACGTTCCGAGGGCAAACCCTTCTATGTCTACATGACCGCTGCATCCAACAAGTTTCTGCGGCGTTATTACGCACAGGTGCGGGACTATCTTTCTACATTGGACGATCTGCCTCCGGTAGATATGGATTCCACCGGGCTGAAAACAAGCGACTGACGTAGTCCCTATTTTCACACTTTTTATTAGACCAGCACTTTGTGGTGGTCTTTTTGTGTTGCCCTTTTGCTCTACCTGCTGCCTGTAAATTTTTCTTCGCTCAAGTCCTGTTTCGGACTTGACTTTTTATTTGCAGGCTTTCTGTGTGAGATTGGATTCTTCACCGCCGGAGTAGCGGGAGTGCGCCGCAGACGGAAAAAATCTTATGTGCAGTTTACGTCTGAAATGTAAATTTTTCAATTGACAAAGCACACAAGGTTTTTGATGAATTTAATTTCATTATTCGTCGTATTATTAGTATATTCATACATGAATTATTTTTGATGCGGTTATATGCGCTTATTATAGGTCGGAAGGCCCATATATTCCAGCGTTTTTCCAGCTTGCAGGCAATTGAGGAGTAACGGCGCACATTAGTATTTATTCATTCAATTTTTTGCTTTATCCGCACGCGGGCACTTGACAGATACCCACCGGGGGTATATATTTGAAAATACCCCGGAGGGGTATACGGAAAGCGATGAGGTACTGACATATGAACGATGAGAAAAAAACCTGCTGCTGCGGCTGCTCGCAGCGCAAGAAGGAGCGCACGCCGGAGGAGTATACGCGCCTCATCCACCGGCTCAACCGCATTGAGGGGCAGATCCGCGGCATCCGCGGCATGGTCGAAAACGATGCCTACTGCCCGGATATCCTCGTGCAGTCGGCGGCGGCCGGCGCGGCGCTCAACGCATTCAATAAGGAGCTGCTGGCCAGCCACATCCGCACCTGCGTCGTCGAGGACATCCGCGGCGGCAAGGATGAGGTGATCGACGAGCTGGTGGCGACGCTGCAAAAGCTCATGAAATGAGCATTCCCGAAGGAGGGACGATCTTGAAACAATTTGATGTCATCGGTATGAGCTGTGCCGCCTGCTCGGCGCGCGTGGAAAAGGCGGTGTCGCACGTGCCGGGCGTGACGGCGTGCGCGGTCAGCCTGCTGACAAATTCCATGGGCGTGGAGGGCACGGCACCGGATCAGGCGATCATCGACGCGGTGCAGGCTGCGGGCTACGGCGCGTCCGTTCAGGGCGGGCAGACGCCCTCCGCGCCCGACGGCGACGCGCTCGCCGACCACGAGACGCCGAAGCTGCGGCGCAGGCTCTGCTGGTCGCTGGGCTTTCTGCTCATCCTGATGTATTTTTCCATGGGACACATGATGTGGGGCTGGCCGCTGCCGGGCTTTTATGACGGCAACCATGTTGCCATGGGCCTGACGCAGCTGCTGCTGACGGTGATCATCATGGTCATCAACCAGAAGTTTTTCATCAGCGGCTACAAGGCGCTCTGGCACCGCGCGCCGAACATGGACACGCTCGTGGCGCTCGGCGCGACGGCGGCGTTTGTCTACAGCACGTATGCGCTCTTTGCCATGACGGGCGCGCAGGTGCGCGGCGATGCGCAGGCCGTCATGGGCTATATGCATGATTTTTACTTTGAGTCCGCCGCCATGATCCTCACGCTCATCACGGTGGGCAAGACGCTTGAGGCGCGCGCCAAGGGCAAGACGACCGATGCGCTGCGCAGCCTCCTGCAGCTCGCGCCCAAGACCGCGACCGTGGAGCGCGGCGGCGCGGAGCTGACCGTGCCGATCGAGCAGGTGCGCCTGGGCGACGTGTTTCTCGTGCGGCCGGGGGAGCGCATCCCGGTCGACGGCGTGGTGCTCGACGGCATGAGCGCGGTCAACGAGGCGGCGCTCACCGGCGAGAGCATCCCGGCCGACAAAGCGCCGGGCGCAGCCGTGTCGGCCGCGACGGTGAACCAGTCCGGTTTTCTCAAATGCCGCGCCACGCGCGTCGGCGAGGACACGACCCTCGCGCAGATCATCCGCATGGTGCGCGACGCGGCAGCGACGAAAGCGCCGATCGCCAAGATTGCCGACAAGGTGTCCGGCGTGTTCGTGCCGGCGGTCATGGGCGCCGCGTTCGTGACGTTTCTCGTCTGGCTGCTGCTCGGGCGCAGCGTGGGCTACGCGCTTGCGCGCGGCATCTCGGTGCTGGTCATCAGCTGCCCGTGCGCGCTCGGCCTCGCCACGCCGGTGGCGATCATGGTCGGCAGCGGCGTGGGCGCGAAAAACGGCGTCCTGTTCAAGACGGCGGCCTCCCTTGAGGAGACCGGCCGCATTCAGATCGTCGCGCTCGACAAGACCGGCACCGTCACCTCCGGCGAGCCCACGGTGACGGACATCTGCCCCGCTCCGGGCGTGACGGAGGCAGAGCTGTTGGGCATGGCCTGCGCGCTCGAGCAAAAGAGCGAGCATCCGCTGGCCAAGGCCGTGCTGCGCCGCGCGCAGGCGGACGGGCTGACCGCCGCCGAGGTGACGGCGTTTCAGGCGCTGCCGGGCAGCGGGCTCCAGGCCATGCTCGACGGGCAGAAGCTTTGCGGCGGCAATGCGGACTTCATCCGCACCGCGGCGGCGCTCCCCGATGTCGTTTCGGTGCGCGCAGAGCAGCTCGCGGAGGAAGGCAAGACGCCGCTCTTTTTCGCGCGCGGCGGCAAGCTTCTCGGCGTCATCGCCGTCGCGGACGTGCTCAAGCCCGACAGTCCGCAGGCCATCCGTGCGCTGCAGAACATGGGCATCCGCGTCGTCATGCTCACGGGCGACAATGCGCGCACGGCCGAGGCCATCGGCGCGCAGGCGGGCGTGGACGAGGTGATCGCGGGCGTGCTGCCTGACGGCAAGGAGCGCGAGATCCGCCGCCTGAGCGCGCGCGGCAAGGTCGCCATGGTCGGCGACGGCATCAATGACGCTCCGGCGCTCACGCGCGCGGACGTCGGCATTGCCATCGGCGCGGGCACGGACGTGGCCATCGACGCGGCCGACGTCGTGCTCGTCAACAGCCGCCTGAGCGACGTCCCGGCGGCCATCCGGCTCAGCCGCGCGACGCTGCGCAACATCCACGAGAACCTGTTCTGGGCGTTTTTCTACAACACCATCGGCATCCCCGTCGCGGCGGGCGTGTTCGTTCCGCTCGGCCTGACGCTCAGCCCCATGCTCGGCGCGGCGGCCATGAGCCTGTCGAGCTTCTGCGTGGTCACGAACGCCCTGCGCCTGAATCTGTTTGACCTGCACGATGCACGTCGTGATCACAAACGTGCAAGCCATCTCAAAGAAGTACCGGAAATCAAGGAGGAAACTACAATGAAAAAGACCATTTCGATCGAAGGCATGATGTGCACTCACTGCGAGGCGACCGTGAAGAAGGCGCTTGAGGCGCTGCCGGAAGTCACGGAGGCCGCCGTCAGCCACACGGCGGGCACCGCCGTCGTGACGCTCAGCGCACCGGTGGACGACGCCGCGCTCAAGGCCGCGGTCGAGGCCAAGGACTACACCGTCACCGGCATCGCGTAAGCGCATCAAAGCACAGCAAAGGCGTCCCCGGACGGGGACGCCTTTGCTGTCTCTTGTTCACTTTTTGTGCGCGTCGATCTTTTGCGCGAACAGCCCGTGCCGCGTGCAGTACCACAGCAGCGTGCCGTGCGCGAAGTATGGCAGGCGCGTCTGTGCGTCCCATTCGGGGTAGAGGCGGCGCAGCACGAGCGTGTCCTCGTCGACCAGCGCCGTGAACGACAGGTAGTGCTCCCGCTGCATGGGGTGACTGGATGTGAGATACCACGCGCCGTCGCTCAGCTCCGCCGTCAGGCGGTGGGCCTCATCCGGCGCCTGCGGTGTCAGGGCCTGCAGCGTCTGGCCGCAGCAGGTCACGTCCGCCGCGTCGCTCAGCAGCACCAGATTGCCGCAGTGCGGGCAGACGCAGACGCGCACGCGCTTCATGTTTCCGTTTGACAAATCGTTTTCCTCCAAATCGCCCCGGAGCAGCGCCTCGGCGCTCGTGCCCAGAGCCTGTGACAGTCGCGGAAGGAGAGAAATGTCCGGCGCACCGCAGCCGCGCTCCCATTTGGAGACGGCCTTGTCGCTCACGCCGATCGTGTCGGCGAGCTGCCGCTGTGTCAGATGCTTTTGCTGCCGCAGGGTGCGGATGAGCGCCCCGGTACGTGTCTGATCCATGTTTTGCACCTCCCGTGCGGTTCTATCATAGGGAATCTCTGCCGCATATGCAACCGACGCTCCGTAGAGTCGTTCAGCTTGTCAAAAACCTTGTAGCCTTTCGCCGTCGGCGCGGCGTCAGCGCAGCGCCTGCAGCGCGCCGTCGATGCGGCTGAGGAGCATGTCCGGCTTCGTGCCGCGCCATACATGGATCCGGTGCAGCAGCCGGAGCGTTTCCGGCTCGCCCTTGACCAGACGGTTCGCGCCGCCCTCGGTCGTGACCGTGACCTGAACGCCCAGCGCCTGCAGCACGCGCTCCGACAGCTCGGAATACGCGCCGTTGGGATAGGTGAACACGGGCAGCGGCGTGCCCGGCAGCCCGGCAAGCTGTTCTTGCGCGCGCGTGTAATCCTGCGTCAGCGCGGCGATGTAGTCGGGCTCGGCTTCGCCGCGCATTTGCAGCACGCCGCGGCGGCAGCCGGCTCCGTCGACGGCGGTGACCTGGTGCATGTCATAGGAGTGGGTCGTGACCGTCAGGACGCCGCGCTCGATCCACGGACGCGCATCCTCGAGCGAGAAGTGCGGCGTGATCGGGATATCGGTGTCCTTGTAGGTCGTGTGACCGATGGAGACGCCGATCACGGCGATGTTGGCGCAAAAGCCGTATTTTTCAAGCAGCGGCGCCGCCAGATCCAGATTGTTCTGATAGCCGTCGTCTATGGTGATGAGCAGGGGCTTTTCCGGCAGCTTGCCGTCGCCGTTGACAAATTCGATCAGATCGGCATAGCCGACGGACGTATAGCCCGCATCCCGCAGGGCGCTGAGCTGACGCACAAACTCGGATGCCGGCGTGCACAGGGAGCCGGTGTCCGCTTCGTCTTCGGTGAAGGCGTGGTACATGAGGATCGCGACATCGGCGGTTTCGGTGCGCGGGGCACAGGCCATTACAAGGATGGCCAGCAGCACGCAGAGCCCCAGCAGGGCGGCAAGCGCGGCGGCGGCCCGTTTTCTTATCGACATGGCAGACTCCTTGCAGTGTTATGAAAGGCAGGCACCCGTGCCCGCCTTTCCAAAAGCTGCATGTATTATACCATGCGGCACGCCGCGCCGCAAGGCACAAGCGCCTTATGCGCCGTCGGGTGCCCGGCGCATAAAAAATAACCGGATCACCATCGGTGATCCGGTTATTGGCACGCCGTGAGGGATTCGAACCCCCGGCCTTCTGGTCCGTAGCCAGACGCTCTATCCAGCTGAGCTAACGGCGCTTAGTGCGCTCCTAACGCGCCTAAGTATAATAGCATAGCTCTGCCAGAATTGCAAGCACTTTTTCAAAAATATTTTCTTCTTCGCGTTTTTACCAGCCCATCGTATCGCGGATCGTGTCCGTCACATCGCTGACCGTGCGCACGGCGTCGGCCACGATGCCGTTGGCGTGCTTTTTCTGCGGCTGCATCATCAGGCCCGCCGCCGCGCCGACCGCCATGCCGACGCCCAGCCCGATGCCCATGCCCTTGGCAAACTGCGCGGCGCACATTTTGCTGTCTCTGCTCATGCTTTTGCCTCCTTTCGCAGCAAGGCTGCTGCGCGGATAGTATGCGCGCGGCGCGAAAAGCCATGCGCGGCACGCAAATGCAGTTTCTGGATTGCTTCCCGGCCGCCGTCGGTGGTATACTACTTTTACAATAGCTTTCAAATTTTCTTCCGATCGAATGGGAGGGACAGGTATGATCCTGCGTATTCTGGCCGTGGGCGACGTTGTGGGTGCGCCCGGCCTTGCATTTTTGAGCGAGCACCTGCGTGCCTTCAAGGAGCAGGAGCACATCGATTTCACGGTCGTCAACGGCGAAAACGCCAACGTCGTCGGCGTCACGCCCAAGCAGGCGGATGCGATCTTTGCCGCCGGTGCGGACGTCGTCACGCTCGGCAACCACACGTGGATGCGCTACGAGCTGCAGCCGTATCTCGAGCAGAAAAAGCGCATCCTGCGTCCGGCGAACTTCGCGCCGCAGTGCCCGGGGCGCGGCTGGGGCGAGTATTCCGTGCGCGGCGGGCCGATCTGCGTCATCAACCTCATGGGGCGCTTCACGCTCGATGCGAACACGGACAATCCCTTCCTCGTCGCGGATGACATTCTCGAGCAGACGCAGGCGAAGATCGTCCTCGTCGATATGCATGCCGAGGCCACGAGCGAAAAGCGCGCCATGGGCTTTTATCTCGACGGGCGCGTGACGGCCGTCTGGGGCACGCACACGCACGTGCAGACCTCGGACGCCGAGGTGCTGCCCGAGGGCACGGGCTACCTGACCGACCTCGGCATGACGGGACCGGCCAACGCCGTGCTCGGCATCGCGCCGGAGCAGTCGATCGGCAAGTTTCTCGGCGACCCGCCGCGCCGCTATGAGGCGGCCATGGGCGCGGCCAAGCTCGAGGGCGCGATCTTTGAGGTTGACAGCGACACCGGCTTGTGCCGCGATGTGCGCCTGGTGCGCCTGAGATGAGCGTGCGCATTTTACACGCGGCGGATCTGCACCTCGATTCGCCGTTTGAGGCGCTCTCCGGCACGCAGGCGGCGCAGCGCCGCCGGGAGCAGCGCGACCTTCTGCGCGCTCTGCCGGAGCTGGCCAGGGCGCACGGTGCGCAGATCATCCTGCTCGCGGGCGACCTGCTCGACAGCGGCAGCCCCTATCCCGAGACGGCGAAGGCGCTCGCCGAGACGTTTGCCGGCTGCGCTTCGGAGGTGTTTCTCGCGCCCGGAAACCACGACTATTACAGCGCGGGCGCGCCGTATGCACGCCTGACGTTTCCCGAGAACGTACATATCTTCCGCACACAGCGCATCGAGGCCGTCGCGCTGCCGGAGCTGGGCGTGCGCGTCTGGGGCGCGGCGTTTACCGACAGCCGCTGTCCCGCGCTGCTGCGGGGATTTTCCGTGCCGAAAGAGCCGGGGATGCTGGACGTTTTGTGTATGCACGCGGAGGTGGGAAATCCCGCCTCGGCGTATAACCCCGTGTCGGCAGCGGACCTTGCGCACAGCGGGCTGGACTACGCCGCCTTCGGTCACACGCACCGCTTCGGCGGCGTGCAGCGTGCCGGGGGCACGGTGTATGCGTGGCCGGGCTGCATGGAAGGGCGCGGCTTTGACGAGACAGGGGAAAAGGGCGTGCTGCTCGTGGACGTCGCCGCAGGCGATGTGCAGGCGCAGTTTTTGCCCGTGCCCGGGCGGCGGTATGAGATCCTGCGCGTCGATGTCACGGACGCAGCCCCCGTGCAGGCGGTGTGTGCCGCGCTGCCGGAGGGGGCTGCGCGCAATATCTGCCGCATCGTGCTCACGGGTGAGACCGACCGCGCACCGAACCCCGCTGCGCTGCGCGCAGCGCTCGAGGGGCGGGTATTCGCCATGCAGCTGCGCGACGAGACACGCGCACGCCGGGATCTCTGGGCGCGCGCGGGCGAGGGCACGCTGCGCGGACAGTTTCTCGCGCAGCTCAAGCAAAAATACGACGCGGCGGACTCCGACCGCGACCGAGAGACGATCGTCATGGCCGCGCGCTGGGGGCTCGCGGCACTGGACCACGATGAGGAGGTGGTGACGCTGTGATCATCCGGCATATGCAGGGCACGTTCGGCACGCTCGACGGTGAGCAGCTGCGGCTCGACACGGGGCTGAATATCATCTATGCGCCGAATGAGAGCGGCAAGAGCACGTGGTGCGCCTTCCTGCGCGCCATGCTCTACGGGATCGACACGTCCCAGCGCGCCCGCGCGGGCTTCGTGCCCGACAAGCAGAAATATGCGCCCTGGAGCGGCAAGCCCATGGCGGGCGAGCTCGAGCTCGAGCAGGACGGCAAGCGCATCACGATCCGCCGCTGGACGGAGGCGAAGAGCGCGCCGATGCGCGCCTTTTCGGCGGTGTACACGGGCACGGACATCCCGGTGCCCGGCCTGACGGCGACGGACGCGGGCGAGCAGCTCACGGGCGTGTCGGCGGAGGTGTTCCAGCGCAGCGCGTTCATCGGGCAGGGCGGTCTCGTCGTGACCGGCACGCCCGAGCTTGAGCGGCGCATCTCCGCCATCGTGACCTCCGGCGAGGAGGCCAGCTCCTACACCGAGGCCGATGCGCAGCTGCGCGCGTGGCTGCGCCGCCGCCGCAGCGGACAGCACGGCGCGCTGCCGGAGCTGGAGGGCCGCATCACGACGGTAGAAGAGCAGCTGCACCGCCTTGAGCGCAACGCGCAGGAGCAGGCGGCCTGCGCTGCCGAGCTGCGGGAGACGGAGGCGGAGCTGCAGACCGTCACCGATCAGATGAACGCCGCCCGCCAGCGGCAGCGCCGCGCGGCGCTGAGCAGCATGGGCGAGGAAAAATCCAACCTGCGCACGCTCGAGCAGACGCTCGAGCAGGCGCGGCGCGACGCCGCGGCCAGGCGCACCGCGCTCGAGCAGACGCACTTCGGCGTGCAGACGCCGGACGAAGCGGGCGAGATCGCCGAGCGCGACGCGCAGCGGGCACAGGCGCTCTCCGACACGGCGGCGCACGGCGGCAAGCCGTATTTCTGGATCGCGGCGCTCGTGCTCGCGGCACTGTGCGCCGTGCTGGGCTATCTGGTGGCGCAGCCGCTGTACTATGCGGCCATCGCGCTGGCGGCCGCGGCGCTCGTGCTGCTGATCGCGGCGGCAAACGGCAGGCAGCGCGCGCAGCAGGCGTCCGCCGCGCTCGGAAAGCTCCTGCGCAGCTACGGCGTGCAGGATGCGGACGGCATTTACTATCAGGCGGAAGTGCACCGCGCCGCTTACCGCGCGTGCGCCGCCGCCATGGAGACCGAGCGGCGCGCCGCCGCCGCGCTCGAGGATGCGCGCGAGCACCAGTGCGAGACGCACGAGCGGCTGCTGCAAAGCCTCGATTTTGAGAGCGGTACGGGCGAGGCCGCCGCGCTCTATCAGCGCAGGAGCGCGCTTGAGAGCGTGCGCACGCGCCTGCGCACACAGCAGGCACAGCTCACGGGTGCGGCGCTCGCCGTCGGCGACCCGATGGCGCTCAAGTGCGAGCACGCGCAGCTTCTCGAGCAGCGCGACGCACTCGAGCGGCAGTATGCCGCGCTCGCGCTTGCGATCGAGACGCTCGGCCGCGCCGATGCCGAGCTGCAGAGCCGCTTTTCCCCGCAGCTTGCACAGAAGGCGGCCGACTACATGGACTACCTCACCGGCGGCCGCTACGATGAGCTCGTGCTTGCGCGCGACCTGTCGGCCAAGGCACGCAGCGCCGATGACCCGACGCCGCGCGACACGGCCTATCTCTCGGCGGGAACGGCGGATCTGCTGTACCTGTCCGTGCGTCTGGCGCTGTGCGAGCTGACGTGCCCGACGGACGATCCGTGCCCGCTCGTGCTCGACGACACGCTCGTGAATTTTGACGACGCGCGCGCCAAGCGCGCCATGGCGCTCTTCCGGGAGATCGCGCAGCACCGGCAGGTCATCCTCTTTACCTGCCACGAGCGCGACTGTCCCGCGCGGGAGCAATGACGCTGGGATCTCAAAGCCGGACACGGGACGCCCGTGTCCGGCTTTTTGCCGTTGACAGGCGCGGCGAATCGCGGTATACTGACGGCGTTTTGCGTTTTCCGGCAAAAACTATATGGAGAGGGGATCTCAATGGAAAAGATCTTTCATCTGAAAGAAAACAACACCACCGTACGCACGGAGATCGTCGCCGGTCTGACGACGTTTATGACCATGGCGTACATCATCGCGCTCAACCCGAACCTGCTGACCGGCTTCGGCGCTCAGGGCGGCTCGCAGCTCTGGAACGGCGTGTTCCTCGCCACGTGCATCGCCTCCGCCATCGGCACGCTCGTCATGGCGTTCGCGGCCAACAAGCCCTTTGCCATGGCGCCCGGCATGGGACTCAACAGCTTCTTTGCCGTCGTCGTGGCCAACATCGTCACCCTGACCGGCATGAGCTACCTGCAGTCGTTCCAGACGGCGCTGTGCATCATCCTCATCGAGGGCATCGTGTTCATCGTGCTCTCGGTGCTCAAGGTGCGCGAGAAGATCGTCGAGGCCATTCCGCTCGGCATCCGGCTCGGCATCGCGCCGGCCATCGGCCTCATGCTGCTCAACATCGGCATCGGCTCCAACGCCGGCGTGTACTCGAGCGACGGCGGCACGTTTTACGTCATGCGTGATTTCTTCGGCGCGCTCACGCCCAGCCTCGCCAAGGCCAACATGGGCGACGGCTACCCGCAGATGGTGCTCACGGTCGTGACCATGTTCGTCGGTCTGTTTCTGATCGTGCTCTTTGCGCACAAAAAGGTCAAGGGCTCCGTGCTGCTGGGCATGCTCTGCGCGTCCGGCATCTACTGGGCGGGCGAGGCCATCTTCCTGCACACGAACCCGTTCGCGTCGCTCAAGGGCGCGTCGTTCGTGCCCGCGTTCGGCGACATGGCCGCAACGACCCTGTTCAAGTTCGACTTTGCCGCCCTCGGCGAGATCGGCTGGTTCACGGTCGTGACGCTCGTCATCACGTTCTGCATCATTGATATGTTCGACACCATCGGCACCCTCGTCGGCACGGCGAGCCGCGCCGGCATGGTCGACAAGGACGGTAATATGCCGCGCATGCGCGAGGCGCTGCTGGCCGACGCCGTCGGCACCGTCACGGGCGCGTGCACCGGCACGTCCACGGTCACGACGTTTGTCGAGTCTGCCTCCGGCGTGGAGGCCGGCGGCCGCACGGGCCTGACCGCCCTGACGACCGGTCTGCTCTTCCTTGCGAGTATGTTCCTCGCGCCCATTGCCGCCATCATCCCCGCCGCCGCGACCAGCTCCGCGCTCATCTACGTCGGCCTGCTGATGCTCGGCGGTCTCAAGAAGATCGACTTTGACGACATTTATCAGAGCCTGCCGGTGGCCATCATGCTCATCTCCATGCCGATCTCCGGCTCGATCGGCCACGGCATCGGTCTGGGTCTGATCAGCTATTCTGTGCTCAAGCTCTGCACGGGCAAGGGCAAGGATGTTTCGCTGCTGACGTATGCCATCTCGCTGATCTTCCTTGTGAAATTCTTCCTCGTTGCCTGAGGAAACATATCTGTCCGCACTGCCGGGCGCGTCCGGTGGGGCTGTCAAAAAGTATTCCTTTTTGACAAAGGGGCTGCAGTCTGCTGCGCGCATAAT
>OWIO01002415.1_pt1 | contig 12233 bp, 6 predicted proteins | sample 1733011 | NCBI WGS metagenome assembly OWIO01 (sample SAMN05065779, study PRJEB22554) | human gut metagenome | biome: ENVO:2100002; feature: ENVO:00000062; material: ENVO:00002003 | host: Homo sapiens | place: USA | reverse complement strand
ATCTACACAAGGAGTATCGTCGGCAGCGTCAGATGTGTATAAGAGACAGACTTCGCACAGAGCGACGTCGAGGTAGCCGTCATCGAGACGGGGCTGGGCGGGCGGCTCGACGCCACGAACATCCTGCTGCCCATCGTGAGCGTGGTGACCAACGTCGGACTGGAACATACGGCGCTGCTGGGCGATACGCTGGCGAAGATCGCCGCCGAGAAGGCCGGTATCATCAAGAAGAGCATTCCCTTCGTGCTGGGCGAAGCGAACGCGGCCTACGATGCGGTGTTCGAGCAGGTTGCCGCCGCGAACAAGACGCGCGTGGTCTACGCCGAGCGGGAGTTCGCCTGCGAGGGCCACGAGCTGTGCGGCGACCGGCAGCACTTCCGCATGGTGCGCCGCCGCGACGGCCACGTGCTCGATTTCGATCTCGACCTGCTGGGCGAGTACCAGTGCCGCAATGTCCTGACGGCGCTGGCCACGCTCGACTTGCTGCACGAACAGACGCCGCTGACGATCAGCCGCCGCGCCTTCGTCGACGGCGCGGCGAGCGCCGCCCGCACGACCGCGCTGCAAGGGCGTTGGCAGTCGTTGGGCGAGCGGCCCAAAGTGTTGTGCGATACGGGGCATAATGCGCACGGACTGGCCTATGTGGCCGAACAGCTGCGCCGCTCGCACGAAGGCGGCCGTCTCTACTGCGTCGTGGGCTTTTCGGGAGACAAGGACATCGACGCCATTCTGGCGCTGTTGCCGCGCGACGCCTACTATCTCTTTACGCAGGCGGCCAGCGAACGGGCGCTTCCGGTGTCGGAACTGGCCGCCCGCGCTGCGGCGGCGGGTCTCGACGGCGAAGCGGTCGCAACGGTTCCCGAGGCCGTGACCAGGGCGAAGGCGCTCGCCGCTCCCGCCGACACGATCTTCATCGGCGGTTCGACCTTCGTCGTGGCCGAGGTGTTGTGACCCGTTTTCGTACCGCCGCCGGCGGGAATGAGAGAAGAGGCGCCCGATCAGTTTCGGGCGCCTCTTCGGTCGTAAATGGCTGCGGAGACCTACTCCTCGTCGGTGTCGGTGTACTCTTTGAGCAGTTTGGCCTGCACGTCGGCGGGCACCTGTTCGTAGGAGGAGAAACGCATCGTATAGGTCGCCGCCCCCGACGTGAGCGACGAGAGCGTCGTCGAATAACGATAGAGCTCGGCCAGCGGCACGCGGGCGTTCAGACGGTCGAATCCCTTGTCCGAGTTCATGCCCTCGATCATTGCGCGGCGGTTTTGCAGGTCGCTCATCACGGCGCCCATGTATTCGCTCGGCGTCAGCACCTCGATGCTGTAAATCGGTTCCATGATCTTGGGGCCCGCATTGCGGAACGCCTCCTTGAAGGCGTTGCGGGCCGCCAGCTTGAACGAGATTTCGTTCGAATCCACCGGGTGCATCTTGCCGTCGTAGATCACTACGCGGATGTCGCGGGCGTAGGAGCCCGTCAGCGGGCCTTCGTCCATCTTCTCCATGATGCCTTTGAGGATCGCCGGCATGAAGCGCGCGTCGATGGCACCGCCTACGATCGAGTTGTAATACTGCAACTTGCCGCCCCACGGCAGGTCGTACTCCTCCTTGCCCTTGATGTTGACCGTGATGTCGCCCTTGCCCGGAATCTTGTAGCTCTTCGGTTCGGGAATCCCTTCGTAGTAGGGTTCGATCACCATGTGCACCTCGCCGAACTGGCCCGATCCGCCCGACTGTTTCTTGTGGCGGTAGTCGGCCTGCGCCACTTTGGTGATGGTCTCGCGGTAGGGGATTCGCGGCGCGATGTACTCGATCTCCATCTTGTTATCGGCGGCCAGGCGCGCTTTGAGGATGTTGAGGTGATGCTCGCCCTGGCCTTGTATGATCGTTTGTTTCAGCTCCTTGGAATATCCGACCAGAATCGTCGGGTCTTCGTACTTGGCGTCGTTGAGCAGTTTGCCCAGCTTCTCCTCGTCGGCCTTGACCTTGGGCTGTACGGCGGCGCGGTAACGCGGTTCGGGGAATACGATCGGGGTGATCGTCACGGGTGCGGAGGGTGCCGCGAGCGTGTCGTTGGTGCGCGTGCCTTTCAACTTGACCGTGCAGCCGATGTCGCCGGCCGCCAGTTCGGTCACTTTGATGCGGTTTTTGCCCGCCACGGCGAAGAGCTGCGAAACCTTCTCCTTGTTGCCCGTGCGGGTGTTGACCAGCTCCATGCCTTCGGTGAGTTTGCCGCGGATCACGCGCAGGTAGCTGATCTCGCCGATGTGGGGTTCGATCTGGCTCTTGAAGACGAACGCCACGGCCGGCTGCGTCTCGTCGGCGGCGATCTCCTCGCCCTCGGTCGAGAGGAATTTGGGCGCTTTGAGCGGCCCCGGAGCGACGTTGATGATGAACTCCATGAGGCGTTTCGTTCCGACGTCGCGCTTGCCGCTGGTGCAGAACAGAGGCATGACTTCACGCCGCGAGAGACCGATTTTGAGTCCCGAACGGATGTCGTCCTGCGTGAGCGTCCCCTTTTCGAAATAGAGCTCCATGAGCGCCTCGTCGTTCTCGGCGGCCATCTCCACCAGTTCGCGGTTCAGCTCCGTGGCGCGCTCCATCTCCTCGGCCGGAATATCGAGCTCCTCGCGCGTGCCGTTCTCGTCTTTGAAGCGGTAGAGTTTCATCATCAGCACGTCGATGAAGGCGTTGAAGCCCGGCCCCTGGTTGACGGGGTACTGCACGATGACGGGTTTCACGCGCGATGCGGCGCGGATGCTCTCGACCGTCCCCTCGAAGTTGGCCTTCTCGGCGTCGAGCTGGTTGATGACGCCGATGAGCGGTTTCGACAGTTCGCGCGAATAGCGCGCCTGAATCTCCGAACCGACTTCCCAGCCGTTCTGGGCGTTGAAGACCATTACTCCCACGTCGCCCACCTTGAAGGCCGAGAAGAGGCTGCCGCAGAAGTCGTCCGATCCCGGACAGTCGATGATGTTGAGCTTGCGTTCCATGAACTCCGTGAAGAGGATCGTGGAGTAGATCGAGCGTTTGTATTCGTGTTCGATGTCGGTGTTGTCCGACAGCGTATTGTTCGTTTCGACGGCGCCCCTGCGGTCGATGACCTTCCCCTCGTAGGCCATTGCTTCGGCGAGGGTGGTTTTTCCGGAGCCGGGGGCGCCGATCAGGACGATGTTCTTGATCTCTTTCGCTGAGTAGTTTTTCATATCGAGAAGTTTTAAGGTTTTTCCTGTTTTTTCGGATTATAAATATATGAAAAAATCCGCAAAATCAAGTGCGGAGGGTGAAAAATTTATAAATTTTATCAATATCTTAGAATCGCTCTGCGGCTCGGCCGCGTTTTTGATCGGAAGCACGGTCGGGAGGTCGTGCTTTTGCCGTCGGGCGGGGTGCGATTGTTGATAAATGATTGAAAACTTTGTGCCGTCGGACGAATATTTTCGGGCGCCGGAATCTATCTTTGCCATGAAACAACCGGCCTTGCGCCGCACCGGTGCATCGCGTGCAGGGTCTTCATTGCAGGTTTCCCTTCCCGACGGGGGATTCGGAGGATGTGTCAATCATGGAATTTGGCGTTCGTCGGAAGACGCCGTAAGTTAGGAAGGACGTAATTTCATCGTTGATAAAGCCTCGGTTCATACATATTTTAATTACGTCTTTCCTACATGGAGTTATGGCTGAGAACAAAAATTTAGGTATCGATCTCGAACTGGACGAGACGGTCGCGCAGGGCAACTACTCGAATCTCGCCATCATCGCGCATTCCACTTCGGAGTTCATCATCGATTTCGCGGCTGTCATGCCTGCCGTTCCCAAAGCGAAGGTCAAGAGCCGCATCATCCTCACGCCGGAACATGCCAAGCGCCTGCTGATGTCGTTGCAGGAGAATATCGTCCGTTACGAGAGCGTGCACGGTCAGATCGTCATTCCTACGCCGCAGCATACGGGCGACCAGTTCGGCGGCAAGATCGGCGAAGCCTGACCTTCTCGCTTTCCAGCCTTTCGTCGTACGGTGTCGTGCGGTGCTGCGGGTCCGCACTCGCTTCGGACAGGGGCGTGCGTCGTTTCGCACTGCTGTCCGCAGCAGCCGCCGAAGCGCGGCGCGGATGCTTTCCCTTTGGGAGACTTGGGCCGGGACGAAACGAAATGCGGTGCGACGGGATCTCCCGTCGCACCGCATATTCACGTTCGGGCGGTATGCGCTCAGGCGCGGAGCCGTATGCGTTTGGCCTCGCAGGCTTTGTCCACCTCGATCTCGAAGTCCGACAGTACGTTCATGTAGTTGATGAAGGCTTCGTAGGGCGATCCGTAGGGGTTGAAATAGGAGTGCACGTCGCCGTCCGACAACCATTTGGTAGCCATGTAGTAGAAGTGGTCGGAAGTTTGGAGGAAGTTCCACACGTAGTCGAAATCCTTGTTTTTTAACGCCTTGATCTTATCTCTCAGGCCGTATAGCTTCGTGAAGGCTTCGTTTTGCAACTCGTTGCCCAGCCATGCCGTGACGTCGCGCTCCTCGTCGGCCCACGACATCACGTGCGGGCAGTGGAGCACCGCCACGGGCTGGTACTTCTTCGCCGCCTCGCTCACGGTGGCGAATTCCAGCTTGCGTGTGGCCAGTGCCGCTTTGGGCAGCGCCTTCATGAAATCGAAGATGCCCGTCGAAGCCTTCTGGTGCTCGCCGAAGGTCTCGTAATCCATGAAGAGGTTCACCACCTCGCCCACCGTATCGTCCGAGGCGATCCAGCCGGCGAACTTGTCGGCCGTCAGCGGCCATTCGTTCCAGCTGCGGTTCGAGAAACGGAAGGCGATGTCGTCCGACAGCTTGTAGTTGCGCAGCAGCACGTGCAGTTTTTGATTCAGTGCGTTGGCATAGACGTAGTTGGGCGATTTCCAGCCCAGCACGTGTTTGGCGCCTTCGGCCAGGATGGTCTTGAACCCCATCTGGGCGACCGTTTCGCCGATTTGGTCGGAGTAGATCAGCTCCGTGTTGCGGAAGGCCGTGGGTTTCATCCCGAACTCCTTGCGCACGAGGGCCGTATGGAGTTTCACCTGCTCCTCGAAATCCTCCTTCGAGCGGAGCGATGCCAGCGAGTGGGAGTAGCTCTCGGCCAGGAACTCCACGCATCCCGTGGCAGCCAGTTCGCGGAACGAGTCGAGCACTTCGGGCGCATAGGCTCGGAACTGTTCGACGGCCGACCCCGTGATCGAGAACGAGCAGCGGAATTTGCCCTTCTGCTCCTTGATGAGGTTCAGCAGCAGGGCGTTCATCGGCAGGTAGCACTGCCGCGCCACTTTTTGCAGGATGGCGTGGTTGGTCAGATCGTCGAGGTAGTTGTGATCCACGCCCATATTGAAAAACCGGTAGGTTTTCAGCCGCCAGGGCTGATGAACCTGAAAATAGAAACAGATCGTTTTCATGGTGATATGTCGTTTGTGTTGTTATTCCCGTTGGCGTGCGGCCGCCTCGTCGATGACCGCCTGATAGACCGCCTTGATCTTCGCGGCGGCGTTGTCCCATTTGAGTCCGGTCACCTCGTCGAGCCCCTTCTCGGCGAACATCTTCGCCAGCGCGGGATAGGTAATCAGGGCATAGATCGCATCCGACAGGGCGTCCACGTCCCAATAGTCGACTTTGAGCGCGTAGTCGAGCACTTCGGCCACGCCGCTCTGCTTGGAGATGATGACCGGCACGTTCGAGCGCATCGCTTCGAGCGGCGAGATGCCGAAGGGTTCCGACACCGAAGGCATCACGTAGACGTCCGACAGCTGGAACATGCGGTGCACATCCTCGCCGCGCAGGAATCCCGTGAAGTGGAAGCGGTCGGCGATGCCGAGGCGCGCCACGCGGCGGATGACGTGGTTCATCATATCGCCCGAACCGGCCATCACGAAGCGCACGTTCGGCACCCGTTTGAGCACCTTGGCGGCCGCCTCGACGAAGTAGTCGGGCCCCTTCTGATAGGTGATGCGCCCCAGGAAGGTGACGATCTTGTCCCTGACGCCGCGTTCGGGGGCGGCGCACTCCGCCTCGGCGAACCGCACGGCGTTGTGCACCGTCACCACCTTTTCGGCCGGAATGCCGTAGCGGGTGACGATGATGTTGCGCGTGAGGTTCGACACGGCGATCACACGGTCGGCGGCCTCCATGCCCGCGCGTTCGATGGCATAGGTCTGCGAATTGATGTTCTCGCCGCTGCGGTCGAACTCCGTGGCGTGCATGTGCACGACCAGCGGTTTTCCGGAGACCCGTTTGGCGGCGATTCCGGCGAAGTAGGTGAGCCAGTCGTGGGCGTGGATCACGTCGAACTGCCCCGCCAGATCGCGGGCCACCTGCGCGGCTACCATCGCATAGCGCGCCACCTCCTCCATGAGGTTCGCGCCGTATTTGCCCGAAAAGGTGTAGCGCTGCTTCCAGAGGTCGGTCGTCTCCCGCGTCTTGCGTCCCGTGCGGACGTACTCGTCGTGATAGGACTTGTACTCTTCGGGCGAGACGTAGGGGACCATGTTCGAGTCGATATGGATGAACGACATCTTCTTCCACAGCTCCTCCGTATCGCCGGAGGCGGCGCCGAAGAGCGTCTCCACGTCGCTGGCGTTGACCACGCGCACATAGTTCTGGTCTTCGTCTCCGGTAGCACGGGGCATGACGAAGGTCACGTTGACATCGTTTCGCGCCAGCCCGCGCGTCATGCCGTAGCAGGCCGTACCCAGACCGCCTGCGATATGAGGGGGAAATTCCCATCCGAACATTAACACTCTCATGGCTGACTATTTTTTGACGGTTTTACGTTCTGTTTTGTGCCTTCCGTTCCCTTTGGCCGGGGCTTTGGGGCGTTTCGCGGGTTTCGCCTCTTCGTCCGCCGCCCCTTTCCGTGCGGAATCCGCAGGCGCGGCCGCCGCCTCCGTCGCCGTGCGGGGTTTCGCCGCACCGGCCGCTCGGCGGGAGCCTGTTTTCGGGGCGGCCTTCTCCCTCTTCTTCCGCCATGCGGGGTCGAAGCGCTCCATGAGCCGGTAGAGTTCCAGCACGGCGCCGACGCTCCACGCATAGGAGATCGCGCTTTTAGGGGCGAAGGGCGGGTCGGCGTCGTACATCTTCGAGATCGAACCGATGCCGTGGCACTGGATGTCCTCGTCGAAGTCGGCGAGGAACCGCTCGACTTCGGGTGTGTAGTCGGCGCCGGTGAGCGCATAGCGGGCCTTGACGTAGAAGGGCAGCGGCCATACCCACACCGTACCGTTCATCGCGGCGTGGGAGCGCATCCGGTCGTCGCCGGCGTAGGAGCCGTTGTAGAGCGGATTCTGCGGCGAGAGCGAACGCAGCCCCTTCGGGGTGAGCAGGTATTGGCGGACGATGCGCAGCACGGAGATGAGCTGCTCCTCGTCGAGCATCGTGTAGTTTAGGCCGCAGGCGACGACCATGTTGGGGCGGATGAAGCGGTTGGTCTCGGCGTCGTTTACGAAATCGGCCAGGTATCCCTCTTCCGGAAGCCAGAATTTTTCCAGAAACGACGCCTTGGTCTGCGCCGGAGCCTCCTTCCATTCGGCGGCGAACGCCTTGTCGCCCGCCTCTTCGGCCAGTGACAGCGCATAGCTGACGGCGTTGTACCACAGGGCGTTGATCTCGACCTGATACCCGTTGCGCGGGGTGACGGGCCGCCCGTCCGCATAGGAATTCATCCATGTGAGCGCCACGTGCTCGTCCGACGCCCAGACCAGTCCGTTGCCGTGCAGCGCCACACGGCCGCCGATGCCGCGGCGGTAAGCCGCGAGGATCGACTTCATCGCTTCGCCGTAGCGGCGCCAGATCTCGCGGCTGCCGATCTCGGATTCCAGTTCCTGCAATGTGTAGAAGAACCACAGCGGGGCGTCGGCTTCCTGCGCGGCCGATGCCGAACCGGCGAAATCGCCGTCGCGGAGCGTGCGGCACACGCTGTCCAGCACGTCGATGCAGTCCTCCTTGTGATCCTGTTCGAGCGTGATGCCCGGCAGCGACATGAAGGCTTCGCGGGCGATCTGCGCCGTGAGCCACGGATAGCCGGCCATCACCTCCGTGCGGCCGTCGGGGCGCCGGATGACGAACTGCCGGGCCGAGTGGCGCAGCAGGCTGTGGAAATCGATCTTGTGGGTGCGGCGTGCCAGCGCGCGGTCGAACAGCGCGCCGATCTCGGCCGACGAGGCCATCTCTTCGACCGACGCCGAGAAGATCACGCTCTGTCCCTTCGACAGGGGCAGTTCGAAATAGCCCGTCGTCAGCAGGTCTTCGTAACCGTCGTAGCCGCGGGCCAGCTCCTGCGGGTATTCGAATCCGTAGTACCAGTCGGGTGCGGCCACGAATTCGGCGTCGGGCCGGTTCGTTTGGAGGTAGAGCCACGGATAGCCTTCGTAGAGGCGGTTCTTCACGCCGCCCTGCACGGGGTAGGAGCGGCCGTTGGCCTCCATGTTGGCATGAGTCAGCGCCTCCTTCTCGCGATAGGCGAAGAAGGGCCGCAGCCGCAGGCGGATGTCGGCCGGCGAGTCGAGCAGCGTGTAGCGGATCATCAGCTGCGTGCGCTTGTGAATCCACAGCAGCTCCTTGCGCAGGATGACGCCGCCCACGCGGTAGGTGATCGTCGGGGTCGGCGTGTAGGCGAAGTCGGTGATGTACTTGTGGCCGCGCGGTTCGTAGACGCCGCGGAAACGGTGGATGGCCAGATTGAACGACTGATCGTGCTGGACGATGGTCTCGTCGAGCGACGACAGCAGCACGCAGGTCTGGTCGCCCCTGCCGATCGGGGCGACCATCAGACCGTGGTACCTGCGCGTATTGCAGCATACGATCGTGGTGCTCATGTAGCCGCCGCGGCGGTCGGTCGAGAGCACCTCGCGTTGCAGCGAATATTCGAGGTTGCCCAGTTCGTTCTTGTCGAAAGTAAGTGCAGACATGGTTTATGTTGTGATAGTTAGGATCGTTTCAGTAAAGTTATTGAAAAATATCCGGTTTTCCAACAACGAAAACGTAAAAATCGCAGCCTCGCACTCCTCCGTCCTTTCGGGGCGGCACCTTCCCGGCTCAAACGGGTTGCCGAAATTTTGCGTTTGCGGTCCGCAGACCCTCCGGCGCCGGAAACGACGCCGGAGGAGCGGTCCGGAAGTCTCTTGCGGCGGCGACCGCGTCTACGCCCACTTCACCAGCGCGAAATCCATGCGGTGCGGCAGATGCGGGTTCGAGGGGTAGATGCGCAGCGCCACGTCGAACGACCCCGAGCGGCCCGAACGGTAGTCGAGCGCGTAGGTGACGGTCGTCCCCTCGACGGCCGTGCGTTCGAGCGGTACGGTTTCGATCACGTTGACCGGCTGGCCGTACTCGATCTGCTTGGCCACAACCAGCTCGGCGCCGATGTCTTCGGGACGGAGGTCGGCCACGTCGATCTTGATCTCGAAGGGGTAGTGCTCCCCGACAAACATCGCTTCGCGGTCGATCTTCGCCTGCTTGACCTCGACGATGCGCACCTTGTCCCACGCGGCCGAGATCCGGCGTTTCCATGCCGCGATTTCGCGCGCCAGCATGTAGTCTCCCGCGACGATCTCGTGCCGGCGTGCCGCCAGCTTGCCGTAGAAGCGCTCCTCGTAGTCGCGCATCATGCGGTTGGTCGTGAAGTTCGCCGCGATGTCGGCCACGCACCGTTTGACGGATTCGACCCAGTCGCGCGGGATGTTCTGTTCGTCGCGCTTGTAATAGAGCGGTACGATCTGCTCCTCGATCGTGTTGTAGATCATCTCCGCGTCCAGTTCGTCCTGGAACCGCTGGTCGGCGAAGGTCCGTTCCATCGGCAGCGCCCAGCCGGCGCCCTCCTTGTAGCCCTCGACCCACCAGCCGTCGAGCACCGAGAATTGCAGCACGCCGTTCATGACGCACTTCTCTCCCGACGTACCCGACGCTTCGAGCGGGCGGGTCGGCGTGTTGAGCCACACGTCTACGCCCTGTACCATTTTTCGCGCCAATTCCATGTCGTAGTTTTGCAGGAAGAGAATTTTCCCGACGAATTGCGGCATGGCCGCCACCTCGACGATGCGTTTGATGAGATCCTGCCCCGGCTTGTCGTTGGGGTGCGCCTTGCCCGCGAAGATGAACTGCACGGGCCGCTCCTTGTTGTTGACGATCGCCGACAGGCGGTCGAGGTTCGTGAAGAGCAGGTAGGCGCGCTTGTAGGTGGCGAAGCGGCGTGCGAAGCCGATCGTCAGTACGTCGGGTTTGATCCCTTCGACGATCTGCACCATCTGGCGCGGCGAGTCGATGCGCACCTGGGCGGGGTCGCTGTACCGTTTGCGGATGTGATCCACCAGCTTGCGTTTGAGGAAAATGCGCTCCTGCCAAAGTTCGGCGGCGGGGATGTCGTGCACCTTCTGCCAGGCGGGGATGTCGTAGTCGTGCCCCGAAAACCCTTCGGGGAAGTAGCGCATGTAGAGCCGCCGCAGATTGGAGGCGCACCACGTGGGGAAGTGTACGCCGTTGGTGACGTAACCGATGTGCAGCTCGTTCTTGAAGTAGCCGGGCCACATGTTGCCCAGGATGTCCTTCGACACCTCGCCGTGGAGCCACGACACGCCGTTGACCTCCTGCGAGAGGTTGCATGCCAGCACCGACATCGAGAAGCGCTCTTCGGGGTCGTTGGGGTTGGTCTTGCCCAGATTGATGAACTGTTCCCACGTGATGCCCAGCACGTCGGGGTAGTGGGCGAGGTATTGGCGGATCATCGACTCGGGGAAGGCGTCGTGGCCGGCCGGCACGGGGGTGTGGGTCGTGAAGAGCGACGACGAACGGACTACTTCCAGCGCTTCGGAGAAGGTGAGCTTGCGGCGCACCAGATCGCGGATGCGCTCGATGCCGATGAAGGCCGCATGGCCCTCGTTGCAGTGGTAGACCTCCTGCTTGATGCCCATGGCCCTCAGGGCGCGGATGCCGCCCAGGCCGAGCAGCAGCTCCTGTTTGAGCCGGTTCTCCCAGTCGCCGCCGTAGAGGTAGTGGGTGATCTGACGGTCTTCGTCGAGATTGGCTTCGTAGTCGGTGTCGAGCAGGAAGAGGTCGGTGCGGCCGACCTGGCATCGCCAGACGCGGGCCGAGAGCGTACGCCCCGGCAGGGCGATCTGTACGGTCGTCCAGTTGCCCAGCTCGTCGCGCACGGGCGAAATCGGCAGCTTCGAGAAGTTCTGCGCCTCGTAGGTCGCCTCCTGCGCCCCCTGCGCCGAGAGCCGCTGCGTGAAGTAGCCGTAACGGTAGAGCAGCCCCATGGCAACCATCGGCACGTTCTTGTCCGACGCCTCTTTGAGGTAGTCGCCGGCGAGGATGCCCAGGCCGCCCGAATAGATCTTCAACGACGAGTGCAGTCCGTATTCCATCGAGAAGTAGGCGATCGTCGGCGCCTTCGGATCGGGTTTTTCGCTCATGTATTCGTTGAACATGGCGTAGACGCCGTCGAGCATCGCAAGGAACGAACCGTCCTGTTCCAACTCCTGCAACCGTTCGAGCGGCAGCCGGTCGAGAAATACGATCGGGTTCTTCTCGCACTCCGACCACAACTTCTGGTCGATGTACTCGAACAGGTCGCGGGCGCCGCTGGTCCAGCTCCACCAAAGGTTGTGCGAGAGCACTTCGAGAGCGTGGAGACGCTTGGGAAGCACCTTCTCGACCATCACGCGGTTCCAGTGCGGTTTTTCGGTGATGAGCTGCTGCCGCACGAAATTGATCTGTTCGGTCGCGCCGCCTCCGTCGTTGAGCACCGCACGGTTGGTACGGGTCACCGAACGTTCGATCGCTTCGGAATAGGCCTTTTCGTAGGCTGCGTAGAGTTCGCTCCACAGGGCCGTGCGCGACAGTTCGGCGGCGGCGTTGCGGGCGATTTCGACCTCCTGCGGGGTATATTTGGTGAAATGCAGCAGCGCCTTGGCGATTTCGCGAGCCGCTTCGGCGTAGTTGTCGTCGTTGCGTGCGACGAGCGTCACGCCCTCGTGTTCGCCCTGAGAACCGGCCCAGAGTCCGAATCCGGCCAGCGTGGTGGTGAGCGTCGGTACCGAGAAGGCCGTCGATTCGAGCGGCGTGTATCCCCACGGCTCGTAGTACGAGGGGAAGAGCGTCATGTCCATTCCCACCAGCAGTTCGTAGTAGCTCTTGTCGAAGATGCCGTCGCGGCCGTTGAGGTAGGTGGGGACGAAGACCACCTTCACCTTCGACGACGGGTTGGCCAGCACGCTGCCGGCGATCGAGT
>OWIO01002398.1_pt1 | contig 12294 bp, 7 predicted proteins | sample 1733011 | NCBI WGS metagenome assembly OWIO01 (sample SAMN05065779, study PRJEB22554) | human gut metagenome | biome: ENVO:2100002; feature: ENVO:00000062; material: ENVO:00002003 | host: Homo sapiens | place: USA | reverse complement strand
TACACAAGGTGTACGTCGGCAGCGTCAGATGTGTATAAGAGACAGCTTCAACTCCGTGAGGCGCTGCACGTCGTCGAGCGTCACTTCCCTGCGCAACAGCTTCTTGAAGGGCGCCAGCCCCTCGTCCACCGCCTCGTAGGCCGCCTCGCGGGTCTTGCACCCCTCGATGAGCTGGTAGAGCTTGTTCTCGATGAAGATGCGTTCGAGCGAAGCGGCGTGCCACGCCTCGTTGAGTTCATGCAACCGGATTTCGAGCTCCTGCCCCAGCAGCGCCCGCGTATGATCGGCCGAACGGCGCAGGATCTCGCTCACGCCCATGAAGTGGGGCTTCTCGTCCCGGATGACGCAGGCGTTGGGCGAAATCGACACCTCGCAGTCGGTGAAGGCGTAGAGCGCGTCGATCGTCTTGTCCGACGACTCGTCGGGCGCCACCTGCACGATGATCTCCACGTGCTCGGCCGTGTTGTCGTCCACGCGGCGGATCTTGATCTTGCCCTTCTCGTTGGCCTTGATGATCGACTCCTTGATCGACTCGGTGGTCGTCGTATAGGGAATTTCGGTAATGGCCAGCGTCCGTTTGTCGATCTTCGATATCTTGGCGCGCACCTTCACCACCCCGCCCCGCAGGCCGTCGTTGTAGCGCGACACGTCGATCATGCCGCCCGTCGGAAAGTCGGGATAGAGCTGGAACGTCTCGCCGCGCAGATGCGCGACGGCCGCATGGATCAACTCGTTGAAGTTGTGCGGCAGGATCTTCGACGCCAGTCCCACGGCGATGCCGTCGGCACCCTGCGCCAGCAGCAGCGGGAATTTGACGGGAAGCGTCACCGGCTCCTCCTTGCGGCCATCGTAGGAGAGCATCCACTCGGTGGTCTTCTTGTTGAAGACCACGTCGAGCGCGAATTTCGACAGCCGCGCCTCGATGTAACGGCCGGCGGCCGCCTCGTCGCCCGTGAGGATGTTGCCCCAGTTGCCCTGGCAGTCGATCAACAGGTCCTTCTGCCCCAGCTGCACCAGCGCGTCCTTGATCGAGGCGTCGCCGTGGGGGTGGTACTGCATGGTCTGCCCCACGATGTTGGCCACCTTGTTGTAGCGGCCATCGTCGATCACCTTCATGGCGTGGAGAATGCGCCGCTGCACGGGTTTCAGGCCGTCGCCCACATGGGGCACGGCGCGTTCCAGGATCACGTAGGAGGCGTAGTCCAGGAACCAGTTCTTGTACATGCCCGTCAGCTTGCGCACGCCCCCCGTCTCGGAGGTCAGGCGCGCATAGCGGCCCTGCGCCGCAGGCTGCGCGGCCTCCTGAGATGCGGCGGCATCCGCGGCAGCGGCCGTTTCGGGCCCGGTCGCGGGGTCGTCGTTGGGATATATCTCTTCGCTCATAGTCGTTTAATTTTCAATCCGATATCCGGCCGAAAAAACCGGCCGTCACGCCTCGCCGATCTGCAAGTCGCCCTCCACGATATCCTCCTCGATGCGGAGATTGTCGACGATGAATCCCTGCCGTTCGGGCGAGTTCTTGCCCATGTAGAACTCCAACATGTCGTGAATGGGATCGTCCTTCGTCAGACGCACCTTGTCCAGCCGCATCCGTTCGCCGATGAACTCCTTGAACTCGTCGGCCGAGATCTCGCCCAAACCCTTGAAACGCGTGATTTCGGCCTGCGCGCCGCACTTGCGGATCGCCTGCTGCCGCTCCTCGTCGGTATAGCAGTAGAAGGTTTCCCGCTTGTTGCGCACGCGGAACAGCGGCGTCTGGAGGATATAGAGATGGCCGCCGCGGATCACGTCGGGGAAGAATTGCAGGAAGAAGGTCATCAGCAGCAGCCGGATGTGCATTCCGTCGACATCGGCATCGGTGGCGATGATGACCTTGTTGTAGCGCAGGTTGTCCATATCCTCCTCGATGTTGAGCGCCGCCTGCAACAGGTTGAACTCCTCGTTCTCGTAGACCACCTTCTTCGTCAGGCCGAAGCAGTTGAGCGGCTTGCCGCGCAGCGAAAAAACCGCCTGCGTGCGCACGTCGCGGCTCGTGGTGATCGAACCCGAGGCCGAGTTGCCCTCCGTGATGAAGATCATCGACTGCTCGGCCAGGTCGTTCCTGTCCGTAAGGTGTATCTTGCAGTCGCGCAGCTTCTTGTTGTTGAGCGACACCTTCTTGGCCGTCTCGCGCGCCTTCTTCTGAATGCCCGAAATCGCCTTGCGCTCCTTCTCGTTCTCGACGATCTTCTTCTGCAACACCTGCGCCGTCTCGGCATGCTTGTGCAGGTAGTCGTCGAGGTGCTTGCCGATGAAATCGAGTACGAAGTTGCGCATCGAGACGCCCGGCTCGATCTCCTTCGACCCCAGCTTGATCTTGGTCTGCGACTCGAACACGGGGTCGGTGACCTTGACCGAGATGGCGGCGATGATCGACGTGCGGATGTCCGACGCATCGTAATCCTTGTGGTAGAACTCCTTGACCGTTTTGGCGATCGCCTCGCGGAAGGCCGCCTGGTGCGTACCGCCCTGCGAGGTGTACTGCCCGTTGACGAACGAGTAGTAGCTCTCGCCGTAGCCCGACCCGTGCGTGATGGCCACCTCGATGTCGTCGCCCGAGAGGTGGATCGGCGCATAGAGCGGCGCGTCGGACATCTTCTCGTTCAGCAGGTCCAGCAGACCGTTCTTCGAGACGTAGGACTGGCCGTTGAGCTTGAAGGTCAGGCCGAGGTTGAGGTAGGTGTAGTTCTTCACCATCTCCTCGACGTACTCCATGTTGTAGGCGTAGGCGCCGAACACCTCCTCGTCCACGCGGAACGAGATCAGCGTGCCGTTGCGCTCCTCCACGCCGCTCTCCCAGCGGTCGCTCTGCTCGATGCCCTGCGCGAAGGTGACCGTGCGGGCCTCGCCGTCGCGCACCGAACGGGCGGTGAACTCGCTCGAAAGCATGTTGACGGCCTTGACGCCCACGCCGTTCAGACCGACGGTCTTCTTGAAGGCCGTACCGCCGTACTTGCCGCCGGTATTCATCTCGCTGACGGCCGCCGCGAGCGATTTGAGCGGAATGCCGCGCCCGTAGTCGCGCACCGTGACCACGTTGTCGGCCACCGTGATCTCGATCTGCTTGCCGGCACCCATGATGAACTCGTCGACCGAGTTGTCGACGACCTCCTTGATGAGCACGTAGATGCCGTCGTCGGGCTGCGAACCGTCGCCCAGCTTGCCGATATACATGCCGGGGCGCAGGCGGATGTGCTCGCGCGGAGTGAGGGTTACGATCGCGTCGTCGCCGTAGGAGGCGGGGGTATTGAGTAAATCTGACATAATTGCGTCGTGCGGAGTCCGGCGGCTCCCGCTTCCGGCGGCGGACCGCCGGCGATACCGGAAACTCCTTGTCTATAAATTGTTAGTTACGATTCGGCCGCGCCTGTCCGCGCACCTCGGCCAGAACTGCGGCCATCCGCTCGCGCACGCCGTCCATCAGGACGTGGGTCTCGGTCGCCGCGACCTCGGCCGCCGGCACGGGCGGCAGCACCTTCACGGTGATGCGGTTGCGCCAATTGAAGAGGCGGTTGCGGCCGATCACCCGCTGCGTACCGTCGAGCACGACCGGAAGGATCGGCACACCGGCCTCTTTGGCCAACGTGAAAGCCCCGGCCTTGAATCGGTGGATCTGACCGTCCTTCGAGCGGGTTCCCTCCGGAAAGATCGCCACCGAAGCCCCGCGCGACAACCACAGCCCGCCGTCGCGGAGCAGCTGCTCCAACGCCTCGGCGGCACGTCCCCTGTCGATGCAGATGTCGCCGTGGACGAGCAGGAACTGCCCGAAGAAGGGGATGCGGAAGACTTCGCGCTTGGAAACCCAGCGGAAATTGAGCGGCACGTGGTAGAGCGCGCCGATGTCGACCATGGCCTGGTGGTTGAGTACGATGACGTAACGCTCGCGGCGGTCGACGTTCTCCAACCCCTCCACCCGACGGGGGAAAGGCAGCAGAAAACTCAATGCCAGATACCGCGACATCTCGTGAACGATGCGCCGCGACTTCTGGAACGGGTACGTCAGCGCCAACACCGCGACCGACAGGACGAGGACTACCGTACAGATCGCTGCCAGCCAGATGTAGTACAAAATACTCAACATGCTTCGTGTCAATAGTTTTAATTGTCGGTTCCATCCTGCGGCGGACGGTTCGACACAGCGGGTCGGCCGGCGATGCACGCCGCCCGACCTTCCGCTCTAATTTTGCAAAAGTACAAATTTTTCCGCAATTAATTCAATTTTCGGGCGACGAAAAACAAAAGAAAAACCAGTGACCCGAAGCGGGTGCGGCCCGGCGGGAGGGACGTACCGCGCCTGCACACCGGAAACGAATCCCCGCCCCGAAACGCATTGCCGCAAGAGCGCTGCACAAGGAGTCCGGCACTTCGCCCGAGAGGGATCGTTTCGCCCCGACGCCCGCTCGATTTCGGGTGCGGACGGATCGGCCCCTCCACCCCGCAATCGACTTATCCACAAGGCATAATCCCGCGAAAAGACGATCCGCCCCGCTTCGGATGCAGTCTGCCGACAGCGGGCGGAACCGCACGAACACCGGCGAAGTGCACACCGCCGCATCGCCTTCGCACTGTGACCGATCCGGCAACGAAGGCTAAAAACACCGGAACCGCCCGCACCCATCCAAACCGAGCGCCATCGCATCATTCCGCCGCCCCACGCATGCCGAACCCGTCGGCGGCCGGTTATGGCGGCCGCCGACGAGCCTCTTTCGCATGGAAAGCCGAGGGGCATCCCTGCCCCGCCGCAATACGCGCCGCTCCGCCGCCGTTTCCGGCGCACCTCTTCCGCACTTTTAAAATAGGTGACAAAAATATTTTGAAAAAATCACTACTTTGCAATACAAACCATATTCGTTTATATATATATATTTGCAGCGTAAAATAGCAATCGAAACATACAACCACCGGAAAATGAAACAGTATCTCCTCCGTATGCCGCTGCTCCTGCTCTTCGCCGCCCTCGCCGTCGACGCCTCGGCTGCCCGTCAAACCCCGACGACGGGACGGGTCGTCGATCCGGACGGCACGGCCGTCGCCTACGCCACGGTCGTGCTGCTCGACGCCGAAACGCAGTTGGCGGGTACGGCAACCGCGGCAGACGGGTCGTTCTCGCTCAAAGTCCCGGCCGGCCGGTACCGCCTGACGATCCAATACCTCGGCTACGAAACGCTCACACGCGACGTCGATACGCCGGGCGATCTGGGCGAATTCGTACTGCATCCCGCGTCGGTCGAGATGCAGGAGGTGGTCGTCAAGACCAGTCTCGTCCGCCGCGAAGCCGACCGGTTCGTCATGGAGATCGCAGGCTCGCCCGTCGCGCTCGGCAAGGACGGCACCGAACTGCTCAAACAGGCGCCCGGCGTCTGGCTCACCGACGACAAGATCGCCATCAACGGCGCATCGGGCGTCAAGGTCTACATCAACGACCGCGAAGTGCGCATGTCCACCGAGCAGCTGCTCAACTACCTGCGCGGGCTGAAATCGGAGGAGATCCAGCGCATCGAGGTCATCCCGCAGGCCGGTGCCGACTACGACGCCGACTCGGCGGCCGGCATCATCCGCATCACGCTCCGCCGCCAGCGCGACAACGGGCTCACGGGCGACCTTTCGTTCTCGACGCGCCAGAGCCGGCAGATCGAAGGCTACAACCCCTCGCTTTCGCTCAACGGCCACACAGGACGCTGGACCTTCAACGTTTCGGGCTGGGCGAGCGTCGTGCCGCTGCATGTCACGAAAACCGCCGAACACACCGAATACCGTGCGGGTGGCGCACTGCTCGACGCCTCCTCCGAAATGCGGGGCCGCGACAACTGCGGCGGCGGACGCGCCGGCGCGATCTTCGACATCTCCGAACGGCACAGCATCGGCGCCGAGGCCGACTTCTACATCGACCGCGACCGCTCGCCCAACCGCTCGTCGACCGACTTCCGCGAAGCGGAGCGGCTGACCCGCAACGAAAGCCTCTACGACGGTTCGGAGCGCGTCAATACCTTCTCGGCCACCTTCAACTACATCTGGCGCATCGACACGCTCGGCTCGACGCTCAAAGTCATGGCCGATTACAGCCGCAACAACCGCCGCCACGGCAACGACAGTTTCGTCCGCTCGACCGCCGCCGGCATCGTGCGCGACTCGACCTACGACGACCGCACGCGAGGGCTTTACAACGTGGCGGCGCTCAACGCCGCACTCGAAAAGCGACTCGGCGAGGCGTGGCAGCTGCGCGCCGGCGCGAAGTACACCTACAACGACATGCACAACGAAGCGCTCTACCGCTACCTCCGCCCCGAGGGGTGGGAGACGCTCGACGCGTACAGCTACGTCACCGACTATACCGAACACATCACGGCCGCCTACGCCGCCGCGACGCTGAAAAAGGGGCATTGGAACGTCGTGGCGGGGCTGCGCGGCGAATATACCCGCACCACGGGTTACGGCAGCGACGTGCGCCAGCGTTATTTCAGCCTCTTTCCCAACGCCAACCTGACCTATGCGTTCGATGCGGCGGGACTGTGGTCGCTCACGGCGCAGTACGCCCGCAACATCTCGCGGCCGGGCTTCTGGGCGCTCAACCCGATGCGAATGCAGATTTCGGACTACACCTACCAGTCGGGCAACCCCGACCTGCTGCCCGCCTACACCGACAACCTCTCGCTCACGGCCGTCTTCGCCGGAAAGTATTCGCTCAGCGCCGGCGCCCAACTCCACCACGACGAGATCGCGCAGGTCTTCGGCAGCGACGCCGCCGACGCATCGATCACCAACCTGCGTTTCGAGAACCTCGACCGCACGGAGCAATACTTCGCCGCGGCGAATATTCCCCTGCAACTCACGAAGTGGTGGACGCTCAACGCCAACCTCACGGGCATCTGCCGCCGCGACCGCATCACCGCCGACGCACCGCTGCGAACGACGTGGGCCGCCTTCGCCAACGCCGCGACGACCTTCACGCTGCCGCGCAAGTTCTTCATCGAAGCCGAATACTACGCCATGAGCCGCTTCCGGCAGGCCAACCTCGACATGAAGAGTTACCACAGCGTGACGCTGAGCCTCAAAAAACGCCTGCTGGACAACCGTCTGACACTCACGGCGCAGGTAGCGAACCTCTTCGACCGTTCGCAGCGGTTCGTGGCCGAGACCGAAACCTTCGTACGCGACCTGCGGGTATCCAACGACTGGCAGCCCCGCCGCTTCGTACTGACGGTCAACTACAACTTCAAGACCGGCAAGTCGTTCAAGGCCCGCAAGGTCGAGAGCGGCGCCGGAGACGAAAAGGGGCGGATGTAATTCACGAAAGAGGGGCGGGCGGATGTTTCGAAACATCCGCCCGCCCCTCTTTCGGTCCCGACGCTACGACCGACGATCCAGCACCACGATCGTATAGGAATAAGGCTCCAATTCACAGCTTTGATCCGCAGAGGCCGCGAGCGCGTCTTCCTGCGGTACGACACGTTGCGGTTCCTCCGGCGTATTGACAGCGTTCAGACCGCCGGCAAGCGAGATCCGACGCGCCGAAGCCACGGTACCGAACCCTTCGACCTGCAAGTTCACCCGCAACGGTTCGGCGCCCGTGTTGACCATATGCAGCACGAGACGTCCGGCATCCCGGCTGCGGGTGGCCGTCACATCGAGCACCTTCTCCGCACCCGTCGTCCGGCAACCGACGAGCAACGGCTGATGATATGTCGAAGCCATCCGCTGCGCATGGTAGGGAGGCATTCCCCAGACCCGCGAAGGAGTGAAAAACAATTGTCCCTGATCCCATCCGTTGTCGTTCTGCCCGTAGGGCTGCAACGCATTGGCTGCACACGAAGTCAGCACGAAATCGCCCATGCGCCGCACGGCGTTCTGGATCGTGACATGCCCCAGGACCCGCAACATGTCGTGGCTGTCTCCATTCTCTTCGAAGATCGCACAGCGCATCTTCGTCGCGGGATTCCACTCGTGAAACAGTTCGTACATCCGCTGCAACTCCCGGCCCGTCTTGCGGCCGCTCGAGAGCTGATTGGCCCACGGATGATAATCCCAGAAATCGGCCTTCCCGTCCAACGCGCGGAACGTGCGCTCCATATGAGGCGAATCGGGCCGCCACCACGCCGTCGCAACGAGCTGCACCGAAGGATCGACCGCCTTGATCGCATCGTGCAGCAGCAGGAACCGTTCGACATAGTGATCGTATTCATCCCCTCTGTCGCCGTTGAAGAAAACCTCCTCGTTGCCGATGCCGATGTATCTCACTCCATAGGGTTCGGGATGACCGTTCGCAGCCCGGCGGCGGCCCCACTCCGAATCCGCAGGACCGTTCAGATATTCGACCATGTCGGCCATATCTTCCGGCGTCTCCTCGATATTGACGGCAAATGCCGCCTCAAAACCGGCCTTTTCGCAGAATTGCACAAACTCCTCGATTCCGAAACCGTTGGTCGAATAGCGATACCAATGGCCGCGGTAAGGAGGACGCCGGTCGCGGTCACCGATCATCTTCTTGAACCGATACCCCTCGGCATTGACCATCGTGCCGCCGTAGCGCAGGAAGGTCAGCCCCTCGTCGACCATCGCTTCGCCGATATCGCCGCGCACCGGCAGGCCGCGAAACCGATCGGCACCCGTCGACATGAGCGAGGCCTGATCGACCTCGATGCTGCCCGGACGATCGAGCAGAAGCGCGAAACGCGCCCTGTCGTCCGTCGCCGAAGCGGTCAGCTCGAACGGAAAACACCGCCATTCGGCACCGAGTCCCGTCAAACGCCGCGAAGCATATTCCCGCTTCCCGTCCGCGCTCTGCAACGCCACGACCACCTCGCCCCGTCCTTTGAGCCAGAGCCGGCCCGCGAAAGTCTGCCCTGCGCGCACGGCGATTCCCCAGCCGTTGAGTCCTCCGTTGGCAAGCCCCACCGTACCCGTACCCGAAACGAAGGCCATGTGCTGCGCACAAACTCCGTTGAAGGAGTCGCCCGTCAGGTGGCGGTAGGAAGCCTCGGCGTCGCCGGTCGAAAAAGCGCTCCATTGCCGGCTCACCTCCACAGCGGGCGTCGTGCGGAAAGTCAGCATACGCCTCCCGCCGCCGTCCGAAATCCGCACATCGCGGAATCCCACCCGCGCGTTCTTCGTCCGCAGCGCCACCTTGCGGCCCGCCGGCTTCGCACCTGCATCCTCGAACGTCAGGACAGTCTTGCCATTGAGCGTCGCACACAGGCGGCCGTCACCGACCGTCAGCCCCAGACGGTTCCACTCCGACGGATCGCAATCGGCAGCCGTTTCCCCCAGCTGTTCGAACCGTTTCCCGCGCCGGCCCACTCTTATCCGCCGGCCGTCGGCCGCCATACGGATTTCATACCCGAGCAGTCCTTCGTCCGAATCCGACGCCCGCACGAGGAACCCTGCATAATCTTTGCTTCCACCCGCAAGAAAACGGATTTCGGTTTCGAGGCCATCGGCCGCCGAAGGCAAATTTCGGATCAGTTCGGCTTCGGAAGTTATTTCGGGATACACTTCGGCGCGAATCTCGCCGTCGACGAGCGTCCAGGAGCCGCCGTGCACCGAAGCGTCGACAAACGCAGGATCGGGAACCGGTTCCTCGAAACTCTCGCCAAAAAGGCGCTGGTCGTAGAGACCGCCGTAAATTTCGTGGTTCACATCTTCGATACAGGCGCCGTAAAGCCACGGCGTGACGTTCGCCTCGACCTTCGAAGCATCCACACGCACCGTAGCGTCGGGAGTCATCCCCGCGACGTTCGACACGGACAGAGAGGCCGCACAAAGAGCAAGAAGGAAAGGATTCATAGAATTAATAGCATTTAGGATTAGCGGATAATCGGTCGGTTCCGATTTTACTCGATCCGACACAACCCGAACCGGAGACCGCCGCTGCGCCGAACTTCGTTTACCGAGTAGCAAATATAGCGAAACCGACGCGAATATCAAAATCAAAAAGTATGGAGTGCTTCGGTCGAAGCACCCCGTACTTTCATCTCACTGCACCCGTTCGAACTGCACGGCGTAACCGCCGCCGGGGGCCATCGGCATCGCAAGGCTGTCGGCCGCCGTCACCGTCCGCTCCTCCAAGAGGTAATCCTCGCCGTAGCGGTCGGCATTCACGCCGTCGCGGAAGATGCGCGCCTTCCACCGTCCGTCGCCCAGGAAATCGAGTTTCACCTCCACCTCGCGGGCATCCCAGTTCGTCAGCGCACCCAGGTACCAGCGGTCGCCCGCACGCCGTGCCGTGACGATGTAGCGGCCGATCTCGCCGGCGGGAATCAGCGTCTGGTCGAAGCGCGTCGGGAAGCGCACGATGTAGTCGAGCGTCTCAGGCTCCTTCTCGTAGGCCGTCGGCGAATCGCAGAGCATCACCAGCGGCGAATCGAAGACGACGTAGGTCGCGACCTGATGGGCGCGCGTGCCCTGGCTCATCGGATGGTTGTTGACCGCACGGAAATTCTTGCGCGAAGCGTTGCGCATCGCCCCCTGCGTGTAGTCGACCGGGCCGGCCACCTGACGGATGAAGGGGAAGGTGCAGTCGTAGGCCGGCATGTCGGCGGCCGTCTTGTCCGTCCATTTGAGCTGTTCCAGCCCGAAGATCCCTTCGAAATTGACGACGTTGGGATAGGTGCGCTGCAACCCCGTGGGCTTGTAGACGCCGTGGAAATCCACGATCATGCGGTAGCGCGCCGCAGCGTCGGCGATGCGGTAGACACGCTCCACGGCCGCCTGGTCCTGCCGGTCGATGAAGTCGACCTTCCAGCCCGCGACGCCCAGCTCCGAATAGTAGCGGCACGCCTCCTCGAGCTTGTCGTCGAGCACCTTGGCCACCACCCACAGGATGATGCCCACCTTCTTCCCGCGGGCGTAGGAGACGATCTCCGGCAGGTCGATCTCCGGCACGACGTGCATGACGTCGCCGTCGCGCACGCCCCACCCCTCGTCGAGCGCCACGTACTCGATGCCGTTGGCGGCGGCGAAATCGATGAAATACTTATAGGTTTCGGTATTGATGCCCGACTTGAAATCGACGCCGTAGACGCCCCAGTTGTTCCACCAGTCCCATGCGATCTTGCCGTCGCGCACCCACGAGGCGTCGGCCACGCGGCTCGCTTCGGCCGTCTGCCAGACCATGTCGTTCACGGGCAGTTCGGTCACCGTCGCGGCGTAGGCCACGATGCGCCACGGATAGCTGCGCCGGCCGTCGACGCGGGCGATGTAGTCGGCACTCCGCTCCACGACGTCCTGAAAGCGTTTGGTCAGCGACGTCTCGGTCGGGTACTCCGCGAAACGGGCCGCAAACCCCCTGGCCTCCTTGTCGTAGGTAAGGTAGACGCCCGGATAGGCCTCGACGTCCGATTCGGTGTAAAGCACGTAACCCCGCTCTCCCAGATCGACGAGCACCGGCATGAAGGCCACCGTCTGCGTCCGGAACTTGCTCAGCGGCGCGTACTCGTAGGTATTTTCGAACGACGTCCGCATCGGGATCTTCGTTTTGGAATAGGGAATGTAGGCCGACGGATCGCCCTCGAAATTAAGCTGCGCCGTCTCGTCGACGATCGTCAGCTCGCCGTCGCGCTCCGTATAGAAGCGGTAGCAGACGCCGTCGTCGTAGGCGCGGGCCAGGACGCCGTAATCGCCGCGCAGGCGCAGGTCGAGTTCGTTATAGGCCGCGTCGAAACGGCTCTGGCGGTAGAGCGGCGCGTCGATCGTCTCGTTCACCGCACGCCGCCGTGCCGAGCGCACCCTGGGCGACTCGCCCAGCACCTCGCCCGTCGAGAGCGTCAGCGCCATTTCGGAGGGGGCGACCAGCGTCTCCCCGTCGCGGGCGACCGTAAAGCTCAGCCGTTCGCCTGCCGTGAGCACGAGGGCCAGACGACCGTCGGGACTCTTCACTTCATAGGTTTTGACCGGTGCGGCCGAAGCGCCGAGAAGCGCCGCCGAGGCCAGTGTCAACAGAAAAAATCGTTTCATATCGAATCAGGGTTAGTAGTTTGTCGTATCAGAAGGCGACTTCGGGCGCCTGCGCAGCGCTGTCGTCCGCCTCGAAATAGGGTTTCTGCCCGAACGAGAGTATTCCCGCCACCAGATTGGCCGGAAAACGGCGGACGGCGACGTTGTAGGCCTGCGTCTTCTCGTTGAAGGCCGTGCGGGCTACGGCGATGCGGTTCTCCGTCCCCTCCAACTGCGCCTGCAACTCCTGGAAATTGCTGTTGGCTTTCAGATCGGGATAGTTCTCGGCCTGTCTCTTATACACATCTCCGAGCCCACGAGACTCGA
>OWIO01002395.1_pt1 | contig 12297 bp, 14 predicted proteins | sample 1733011 | NCBI WGS metagenome assembly OWIO01 (sample SAMN05065779, study PRJEB22554) | human gut metagenome | biome: ENVO:2100002; feature: ENVO:00000062; material: ENVO:00002003 | host: Homo sapiens | place: USA | reverse complement strand
AGTATCGTCGGCAGCGTCAGATGTGTATAAGAGACAGCCTTTTTTTTTATTGGTCATAGTCCTCAAGATCTGATAAATCGATGTCGATCAAATGCTCTGACTGTGTTATAATTTCAGAAACGATGGTTTTGATAGGCAGCCCGGAGCGGTTGCACAGCCTCCGCACCACTTTCTCTGCCTCCGGGGTCAGACGCACAACGCCCACGCTGTTGCCCACGGTACGGGCTTTTAATACGATGGGTTTGATCTCGTTCATACGGTCGCACCCACTTTCCCGGCCAGCCACGCATCACGGGCAGCGCGGCAGGCGTCGAGGGTGGGCCGTACACAGGAAAACAGCTCGCCGTCTGTGTGCCGGTAGTCGTATTGCACATACTTTTTGATCTGCCGGCCAGCTCTTGAAGAAATAGGCGTAGTCGAGCGAGTAAATGTTTCATACTGCTCCTGCCCGTTCATTGAGGTGGTGCTTATGCCGTTTTTGGTCATCTTTGTCATTGTTCCGTGCCTCCTTTTGTGGTTTGTTCGGTTGCTTTTCGTCTGCCACGGCGGCGCAGATTTTCCTGAAAACGGAGTTGCGCCAGTTCCGGGTCATACGCCAGCCGCTTGTTTTTGTCCAGCCTGCCGTCCTCGTTGCCCAGTTTCAACTCGCGGTGGACAGTTGAGGGGTCAACCATGAGGGCACAGGCTATGACAGACACAGGCTGGTATGCCGCCCACATTTCGGCTATCCTCTGCCGATCTGCTGGGCTGAAATATTGTCCGTTCAATCTCTGTCACCTCCTCTGCTACGACAAAAAAAATGGTGCAAGATCGGCGTTTGCCTTTCTTGCACTTAATTGTAGTATTTAAGGCTTTTTGTCCAGCAGACGGAATTTCTTGCTTTTTTGCAGGGAAATGGCTATACTGTATCCGTTGAATTTTGCACTATACCAAAATCGGCCGCCGGGTATGGCGGCGAAGGGATGTAACAATTTGAAAACCAGCGATTTTTATTATGAATTGCCCAAGGAACTTATTGCCCAGACTCCGGCGGCGGTGCGCAGTGCTTCCCGTTTGCTGCTTTATGACCGGCTTACCGGAGGGATCCGAGATGGTGTCTTTACGGATATTCTCCGCTGCCTCAGGCCGGAGGATGTTCTGGTACGCAACACCACCCGGGTCATTCCCGCCCGGCTTATGGGACTGCGGGAGGAGACCGGGGGCAAGATGGAAATACTGCTTCTGCGCCGGGTGGAGGGCGATACCTGGGAATGCCTGTGCCGGCCGGCCAAGCGGGCCAAGGCGGGGCACGTATATGTGATCAGTCCTCGTCTTTCCGCCGAGATACTGGGGGATGCTCCCATGGAAGGGGGCAAAATGGTCCGGCTTTTGTATGAAGGCATCTTTGAGGAGATATTGGATCAGGCCGGGGAAATGCCTCTGCCCCCTTACATTACGGAACGCTCCGCAGATTCTGAACGGTATCAGACGGTATATGCCCGTCAGCGGGGGAGTGCGGCGGCGCCTACGGCGGGGCTTCATTTTACTCCGGAACTTCTGGATGCCATCCGTGCCAAGGGAACAGCGGTGGCCGATGTGCTGCTGCACGTGGGCTTGGGCACCTTCCGGCCGGTAGGGGAAGAAAATATAGAAGATCACAAAATGCACGCGGAGTTTTATCAGGTAACGCCTGAAACGGCGGCGCTTATCAATGAACGGCGGAAGCATGGCGGCCGCATTGTGTGCGTGGGTACCACCAGCGTGCGCACGCTGGAAAGCGTGGCGACGGAGGACGGGCGCGTCCTGCCCGGATCCGGTTTTACCAGCATTTATATTACGCCGGGTTATCGATTCAAGGCGGTGGACGCCCTGATCACCAACTTCCACCTCCCTGAGAGCACTTTGCTGATGCTGGTCAGCGCCCTGAGTTCCCGGGAGGAAATGCTCCGGGTCTACCATCATGCCGTGGAGGAAGGGTATCGTTTCTTTTCCTTCGGAGACGCCATGTTCATCGGAGATATGCGTCCGGAGGAACTGGCTGGAGAATAAGCCCGCCGGAATTTCTGAAAGAAAACGTTTTTGCAGCGGATACGAGGGGATATACAGATGAAAACAAAATATTTTTCCTTTGAAGTAGAGCATGTAGACAAACAGACCGGCGCCCGGCTGGGCCTGCTCCACACGCCCCACGGGGATATTCAAACCCCCGTATATATGCCGGTGGGTACGCAGGCCACCGTTAAGGCCATGACGCCTCGGGATGTGGAAGAGACGGGTGCCTCCATTATCCTTTCCAACACCTACCATTTATATCTGCGGCCCGGCCACACACTGGTGCAGGAGGCAGGGGGGCTTCATAGCTTCATGCATTGGAACAAGCCCATTCTTACGGACAGCGGCGGCTTTCAGGTCTTTTCATTGGCCCGTAAGGGGGACATCAAGGAGGACGGTGTTCTTTTCCGCTCTCATATAGACGGCAGCAAGCACTTTTTCACACCGGAAAGTGTCATGGAAGTGGAGCAGGCGCTGGGGGCGGATATCGCCATGTGCTTTGACGAGTGTGCACCGGGCACGGCGGATTACCGCTATGCCGTAGGAGCCATGAACCGTACACACCGTTGGGCAGAGCGCTGCCGGGAAGCACATACCAAGGAGGATCAGGCCCTGTTTGGCATCGTGCAGGGGTGTGTGTACGGAGATCTGCGCATACAGAGCGCCAAGACTCTGGCCTCCATGGACTTCCCCGGCTACGGTATAGGGGGATTGTCCGTAGGAGAACCTAAGGATGTTATGTACAGGATGCTGGAGGAGATCCGGCCTTATATGCCGGAGGACAAGCCGCGGTATCTCATGGGTGTGGGCAGTCCCGATTGCCTGCTGGAGGGCATAAAGCGGGGTGTGGATATGTTTGACTGCGTGCTGCAGACCCGGGCGGCCCGGAACGGCCTGGCTTTGACCCGGCAGGGACGGGTGCAGCTGCGCAACAACAACTATGCCCATGACTTCGGCCCCATTGAAGAAGGGTGCGATTGCTATGCCTGCAGAAACTTCTCCCGGGCCTATATCCGCCATCTGATCAAGGCTGAGGAGATCCTGGCCGGCACGCTGATCACCATGCATAATATTCGTTTCTCCATTCGGCTGATGGAAGAAGCCCGCCGGGCCATCCGGGAGGATCGCTACGGAGATTTTGCCAACGAACTGCTGGAGGTCAAGCTGTTCTGATGGATGCAAAGATAAAGGATTTCCTTCTGCAGACGGAAGCGGATTGCCAGGCCTTGGGGGAAAAACTGGTGAAAGCCTTGCCGCAGGGAGCGTTTGTGGCTCTGTATGGAGATCTGGGAGCGGGCAAAACGGTTTTTGCACGGGGCGTAGGAAAGGCTTTGGGACTGGAAAACCTGCAAAGTCCCACTTTTACCATTTTGCAGGCTTACGATACCCAGCCGCCTTTGTATCATTTTGATGCCTACCGGCTTTCCGGTGCGGAGGAGCTGTATGCCATCGGCTTTGAGGACTACCTGCGGGAAAATGCCTTTGTGCTGGTGGAATGGGCCAATCTGGTGGAGGAAGCCCTGCCCTGCCGGCGGATGGAACTGCATTTTCAGGGAAGCGGCAGTGAGCCGAGAAAGCTGCGCGCCGTTGCTCGGGGAGAAAAATATGAGGAGGCTTTGGGGCAGTTATGATCCTGCTTGCATTGGAAACTACAGATATCCGGGCTTCCGTAGCTTTGTATCGGAACGGAGCGGTAAAAGAAAAATGCATTGAAAGCCCCCTGCGCCATGAGGAAACGGTCATGCCTGCCGTGGCAGCATTGTTGGAAGAGGAAGGGATTGCTCCAGGAGAGCTGACGGCTCTGGCGGTGGATGTGGGCCCCGGTTCCTTCACGGGAGTGCGCATCGGGGTGTGTCACGGCAACGCCATGGGGTATGCACTGGGAATACCTGTGGCTGGCATAAATGCGCTGGAAGCGCTGGCTTACCCGCATCTGCACAAAAAAAGGCCGGTGTGCGCCCATATAGATGCCAGAAACGGAAACGGCTACGGGGCTCTTTATGGAGCGGAGGGGGAGGCATTGCTCCCGCCCTGCGCCTGTGTGACGGAGGAGTTCCTTGCCCGGGTACCGGAGGATGCTTTGCTTGTAGGGACCGGGTTCCCGGAGGGATGTTTCCATATACAGGCTTTGCCCCGGGCTCTGGATGTGGCTTTGCTGGGAGCGGAGCGGATAGCTCGTACTCCTCTGGGGGAGGAAGTACGGCCCCTGTATCTGCGGCCTTCTCAGGCGGAGCGGAACAAAAAGCAGGCATAGCGGAGGTGAAACGATGGCATTGCACATCCGGCCCATGGAAAAAAGGGATATAGAGCGGGTCTATGAAATAGAGGTACAAAGTTTCCGCACTCCCTGGTCCAAGGCATCTTTGATGGGAGAACTGAAGAACCGGGTAGCCCGGTATCTGCTGCTGGAAGAGGATGGGATCGTGGCGGCTTACGGGGGTATGTGGGTGCTGTATGAGGAGAGTCATATGACCAACATCGCCGTAGCGCCGGAATATCGGGGGCGGGGATACGGACGTATCCTGTTTTTTGCCATGATGGCGGAGGCTCAAAAGCGGGGGGCTTCCCAGATGACGCTGGAGGTGCGGGAAACCAATACCGAAGCTCAGAATCTGTACTATTCCCTGGACTTTGAAAAACAGGGATACCGCAAACGGTACTATGAAGACACGGGGGAAGGGGCCTATCTGCTCTGGAACCGGGATATTGCAGCCACCGTGGCAAAAAATGCTTGCATTCAAGAGAAATATGCCTTAGAATAGCCTGCGGTGCCCGGAGACGGATCCGTGGCGGAAAAGAATGATTTGGGCCGGGAGCCCGGAAAACAGAAGGAGAATACCATGAGTTTGTACGCCGATTGGAGAGCGCTGTGCGAGCGCAAGCAGTCCGAGCCCGATTTTCAGCAGTTCTGGCAGGGATATTTTGAACAGGAAAAAGAAGTGTACCGCAAGGTGCTGGAGGATCATGATCTGCCTTACACCGGTACCGTAGCTGCGTTGGCCGAGGGCTTCGGAATGGATCCCGTGACCTTTGCAGGCTATCTGGATGGGGCAAATACCAGTTTCGCCAGCGGAGAGAAGGATCTGGAAGCGCTTACCGAAGACAGCGAAGTCACGCTGGATTTTGATTTTGAGAAGCTGTATTACAATATGCATGAAGCCAAAGCCGATTGGCTGTTCAATCTGCCTGAATGGAATGAGGTTCTTTCCGAAGAAAAACGCCACGAGATCACCAAGGCATACCGGGCCAGCAAGGTCTTTGTGAATCAGAATAAAGTGGGCCGAAACGATCCCTGCCCCTGCGGCAGCGGCAAAAAGTATAAGAACTGCTGCGGAAAGAACGCTTGAAAAAAGCGTTTTACGGCGCTCCGCAATTTTTCCGAAAGAAATTTTAATAAAACGGTTGACATTACAGCCGTTAGTTGCTAAAATTTATTTCTGGAACTCCTGATGCGCCTGTAGCTCAGCAGGATAGAGCAACGGCCTTCTAAGCCGTAGGTCCCGGGTTCGAATCCCTGCAGGCGCGCCACAAGCGCGGCCCGCCGGGAGAAGATCCTGGCGGGCGGCAGTTGCTCTCGTCAGGGGAGAAAAGCGTCCGTGAAAAACATGGTGGATATAGTTCAGCCCGGTTAGAATGCCAGATTGTGGCTCTGGAGGTCGTGGGTTCAAATCCCACTATCCACCCCATTTTGACGGACGCGTTTTCTATAGTGGGGTGTAGCCAAGCGGTTAAGGCACGAGACTTTGACTCTCGCACGCGCAGGTTCAAATCCCGCCACCCCAGCCATGTGACCCGTTAGCTCAGTCGGTAGAGCACTTGACTTTTAATCAAGGTGTCCGGGGTTCGAATCCCCGACGGGTCACCATTCTGCCCTATAAGGCAGCAAGCGGGCGTGGCGGAATTGGCAGACGCGCTGGATTTAGGTTCCAGTGCCCACGGCGTATGAGTTCAAATCTCTTCGCCCGCACCAGGCAGGTATAGTGTAGCGGAAACACATTAGCCTTCCAAGCTGAGATCACGGGTTCGAGTCCCGTTACCTGCTCCAAACTAATAAAAACGCCCATTCGGGCGTTTTTTCTTGCTTTTTTATCGGTATTTCGTTAGTTTTTAACCCCTTTTTGACGGTTTTTTGCCATTTTTGTCCTGGACAGGACATAGTTGGCGTGATTTTTTCCACGTTTTTCCCACGAAATTCCCATAAAAAAGGCCCGTCTACAGGGGAATTTGAAAAATCTTTTTCCACGCCGTTGTACAAGCCTTCAAAAAAGTTATTGCCAGGACTGTGTGCTTTTTCGGTATTCCCACAAATGATCGGCGCTATGGGTGCGTATTTTCAAGCGGATCGCAGGCAATTATTTTGCGGTGTATTTTGGAACGGCAGGGGAGAGCGTTGCTATCTTTATTTGCACAGGTTTGCGGCGGATGAAGCAGGTGACGGAATCAAAGCCGTGCGCCAGGAGCAGGGCATATGCTTCCTGCAGCCCCTGTCCGGCCTGCAGCGTGTTGTGGGCATCGGTGCCAACGGTGACCAGCGATCCGCCCAACTTTTTGTACCGATCCAGAAGCCAGCCGTATTCCGGCATGATCCGGGTGGTTTTGTTGGTATTTACTTCCAGGGCTTGTCCCCGGCGGATCAGGGCGCTCAAGAGCCCATCGATACACCCGGCGTACCGTTCCAAGGATACGGGCTGGCCATCCCGCTCCTGCATATAGCGAAGAGGATAAGGGATATGCGCCAGCGAATCAAAATTTCCCCAGGCAGTCAGGGCTTCCAGCTGGGTAAAATATTCATCCAGATAGGTATAGCACTGCTCCGGACTGGTAAAGCACTCAAAATAGTAATCCTGCCGGTGAAAGGCGGGGCCTGCGTTATGAATGGAGCCCAGCACAAAATCCAGTCCGGGTTCCTGCAGGGCTTTGTCTCCGGCAGCAAAATCGGCAGTGACATTTCCAAGCTCCAGACCATACAGGAGCATGAAGTCTCCGGGAAGCGCTTCCAGGGTCTCCCGGTGGGCCTGACGGGCCGGATACCAGTCGTATGCGGGCACCAGAGCACCGGAACCGTCTACCACATCATAATGGTCCGTAAAGCACAGGCCAGAACCTCCTTTTTTCAGGGAAGCCAGAGCCATTTCCCGGCGGGTGCATATGCCGTCAAAGGAAACGTTGGAATGAATATGGGTATCCAGCATGAGTGGGGTCCTTTCCGTAAATGTACATACTATCAGTATTGTACGGCGAAAATCGCTTTCCTGCAAGGCAGCTTCCGGCCGACTTGCAGAAAATAGGGAAGTCCAATGAAAAAAGTTGAAGAAAACCCATTGACAAAAGGCGGTTCCCTGCGTATAATAAAATTCGTTCCGCGGGAATAGCTCATTTGGTAGAGCGCGGCCTTGCCAAGGCCGAGGTGGCGGGTTCAAGCCCCGTTTCCCGCTCCATATGCCTCCTTAGCTCAGCTGGCTAGAGCACCTGACTCTTAATCAGGGTGTCCAGGGTTCGAATCCCTGAGGGGGTACCAGAAACAGCGGCTTGTAAGTTTTATAGGCCGCTGTTTTTTATCTGTCAACGTTTTACTTCGTCCATGCTGTTTTTGCAGCAGGAAAGCCGTCAACTCATAAACCGGCACTTTTGTTGTAGTGGTGCGGTCTGTTGAAGAAAAACTGCCATAATGCATTAAACAATATTAAAATACAGAGACCTTATTGCGATATACGGTTGGCGCACCATGTGGCTTTTGATTGGAAGTTTAATGGTATGCTGCAAGCCTTACTCAATGCATCGTCAAACAGAACCTGGGCTTTTGTATACAGACAGCAGTTTCCCGGTGTGCCGATACAGGTCAGTCGTACGGCGCAGCCTAATTTCCTGTCAAGGAGGTTATTTGAGCCATGACAGGAGAAAACAAGCTAAAAAGCACTTTACCCGGCAATATCGGAAAGAAGGCAGGGACGAGGACAAAAGGCCGGCTGGCAATTTAAGACAAAATCTTGTTAATAATTTGTTCAAAAATACTTGTGCTTTTGACCAGGGGATGCTACAATAAAAACGTTTAACTACGTCTTGTGGTCTTTTTGCAGACCCTGCAGGAAAGAGAGGCTGTTTTGCGGATCATAGCCGGATCCTGCCGGGGCAGGATTTTTGAGGCCCCTAAAGGGCTTTCCACCCGTCCCACGCTGGACAGGGTAAAGGAAGCAGTGTTCGGCAGCGTCCAGTTTCAGGTGCCCGGGGCCGTTGTGCTGGATCTGTTTTCCGGCTCGGGAAACATGGGGCTGGAAGCCGCTTCCCGGGGGGCAAGCCGGGTGGTTTGCGTGGATCATGATCCTGCCTGCACTGCTCTTATCCGCAGGAACGGAGAGAAACTGGGGCTGATCCCGCCGGTAGAGGTGCTTTGCGCAGATTACGCCGCCGCTCTGACCGCCTTGAAAAACAAGGGGTTTCAGGCGGATCTGGTGTTTCTGGATGCGCCTTACGCCTCGGGTCTGTCTGAAGCGGCAGCAGTATGTATTTTCAGAGAGGGACTGCTTTCTGCAGAGGGCAGAGTGTTTCTGGAACACGGTTTTGATAGACCGCTGCGGCTGGAACCCGGGCCTTATGTATACAGAAAGACCCGCAGATACGGTACCTGCGGAATAACGGAGCTTATCTGGCAGACACAGACCCAGGAGGTGCAGGAATGAAAATCGGTGTGTATCCCGGCAGTTTTGATCCCTTTACCATTGGACATCTGGATGTGCTTAAAAGCGCTTCTCAGCTTTTTGATCAGGTGTATGCGGCCGTGCTGCTGAACAAGAACAAGCAATACAGCTTTACCGTGGAGGAGCGTATGGAGATGCTCCAAAAAGCGGTGGAGCAGGAAGGCTTCCGCAATGTACGGTGCGGTCACTTTACAGGGCTGCTGGTGGACTATGTCCGTTCGGTAAACGCAAATTTTATCGTCCGTGGGCTGCGGGCCACCTCGGATTTTGAATACGAATTCCAGATCGATGCCGTAAACAGCCATCTGGATCCCAGCATACGCACTATTTATGTTATGTCAAGCCCCGCCCATTCTTTTCTCTCTTCCAGCAATGTGAAGGAGATCGCATACTGGGGGGGCAGCATAGCCGGGTTGGTGCCCGCATGCAATGAAAAGAAAATTCTTGAAAGGTTGGCAAGGAAATGAGCAACGCACAATCCATGAAGATCTACAGTATTCTTTCCCATATCGAACAGATACTTACCGAAAGCCCCAAGTATAAGCTGGGGGGCGGCAATAACCGGCACGTTATAGAGATCGACGAGCTGCTCGATCTGCTGGGAGACCTGAAGGTCACCATTCCCGAAGATATCCGCCGGGCCAGCGGCATCATCGCGCAGGAGGAGGCCATTCTTTCCGACGCCAGGGAACAGGCGGAAGAAATGGTGACTCAGGCAAAAGAGGAAGCGGAGACTTTGGCCAATCAGGCGCAGGAAGCTGCGGAAAAGGTCTATAACCAGTCTGTGGAAGAGTACGAAACACTGGTTTCTCAGGAATCCGTATATCAGGAAGCTGTCCGCAGGGCGGAGACCATCCAGCGGGAGGCTACGGAGAATGCCGAAGCCATTACCACCGGAGCCCGGCAGTATGCCGACGATATTCTGGCGGATGTGCAGCGGTATATGAATGGCTACATCAAGATGCTCAACGGCAACCGGGAAGAACTGAACGCCCAGCCTCTGCCTGAAAGCAAACCCAGAAACATCCCACAGGAGATGTCGGACGAACGGGCGCAGCAGATCCTGCGGGAAAAGACGGCTCGTGCCGCTGCCGCACAGGAAGCAAAGACCAAGCAGTCTGCTCCGGTCAAATCCGTGCAGCCGGCTTTGAAGCTGGTGGAAAAGCCGGAGGAAGAAGAGGAAGAACCGGTTCGCCCGGCACGCCGTAAGGCCGCTCGCTCCGAGGAAACGGAAAAGCCCAAGAAAAAGGGCTGGTTCAAGCGTATGCTGGAGGGGGACGACGATGAGGACGAAGACGATTACGAGGATGAAGACTGGGAAGAGGAAGCCCCCAAGCCCAAAAAGAAAAGGCATCGCCTCTTTGAGATCGTGGATGAGGATGAAGAGGACGAAGACGAAGAATAACACCCAAGGAGCTGCCGGCGCAGCTCCTTTTTCTATGCCTGTGGGGCAGATGAAGGCGATTTGGCAAGCGGGAAGCATTGAGAAAAATTGCGGAAAAGGAAGCTCCATTGCAGGAAATAGCTTTGGACGGGCGTTTCATAAGACTGTGCAGGCGCGGACAGCCCAAAGAAAAGAAAGGAGAAAGCCGAATGCTGCCTCAAATATCCTGCGGCAGCACAAAAGTGTGGATTTTGGGAAAAGTTGACGAATGAGCGGAAAAACGTTATACTGATACATGTATCGTGCTTTACAGATATAGTCCTAAGAACGGAGCAGATAAAATGGAACAGCAGTTGAACCGGCGCTGGGCGCCCAGCGAGACCACCACCTGCAAGACCCCCTGGGAAGGCTTTATGGGCGGGATCCCCATGCATCTGGATTACTTCCAGGGCACCATGTTCGACGCCGTGGAGCGTATTGCGGAGGTGTATCCCCGGCAAGTAGCTTTTGACTTTATGGGCCGTTCCACGACCTATAAGCGCATGGTGGAAGAGATTCACCGCTGCGCCCGCTCGCTGCGCACCATCGGTGTGCGCAATGGAGACAGAGTCACTATTGCCATGCCCAATTGCCCTCAGGCTATCTTCATGTTCTATGCAGTGAACCTGATCGGCGCTGTGTGTAATATGATCCATCCGCTGTCGGCGGAAAAGGAGATCGAGTTTTACCTGCAGGAGAGCCAGAGCGTTACCGTAGTTACGCTGGATCAGTTTTACCACAAGTTCGAGGCTATCCGTCAGAACACGCCTGTAGTGAATATTATCATTGCCAGCATCTCCGATGAGCTCAGTCAGCCCCTGCGGGCGGGCTATATGCTTACCGAAGGCCGTAAGATCAAAAAGATCCCGGATGATGCGCCTGTGATCCGCTGGTGGGATTTTATGCATTTGGGACGCTCCTGCTTCTGGAATTACCGGGTGGAACGCAAAGCGGAGGATCCTGCCGTGATCCTTTATTCCGGCGGAACGACAGGTACCACCAAGGGCATTCTGCTGACCAACCAGAACTTCAACGCTCTGGGCCAGCAGGTCATTGCCGCCAACCCCATGTTCCGCCCAGGAGACAAGATGCTGGCCGCCATGCCCCTGTTCCATGGCTTTGGGCTGGGCGTATGTATTCATACCATGCTTTCTCAGGGCGGACGGTGTATTCTGGTGCCCCGGTTTACCGCCCAGAGCTATGCAAAACTCATTACCAAGTATCGCTGCAACTTCATTGCCGGTGTACCCACTCTTTATGAAGCACTGCTGCGGCTTCCCAGCATGGGCAATGCGGATCTGAGCTGTCTGAAGGGTGTGTTTTCCGGCGGGGATTCCCTTTCCCCCGAACTCAAAAAGAAATTTGATACCTTCCTGTACGATCATAAAGCGACCATTCAGGTGCGGGAAGGGTACGGCACTACCGAAACCGTTACGGCCTGCTGCCTGACCCCGCCCAACCTTTCCAAAGAAGGAAGCATCGGGGTTCCGTTCCCGGATACCTATATCAAGATCGTTCGACCCGGCACCGAAGAAGAACTGCCCTATGGTGAAGAAGGAGAGATCCTGCTGGCCGGTCCCACGGTCATGCGGGAGTATATCCGTCATCCGCAGGAAACAGCGGTGACTCTGCGTCAGCATGCAGACGGCCTTACCTGGGTATATACGGGAGATCTGGGCATTATGGATCAGGAGGGCTTTATCTACTTCCGTGGCCGCAGCAAGCGGATGATTGTTTCCAGCGGCTACAACGTATATCCCGGACAGCTGGAGAATATTCTGGACGCTCATGAGAAAGTGCATATGAGCTGTGTGATCGGGGTGCCCGATCCCTATCGGATGCAGAAGGTAAAAGCCTTTGTCATGCTCAAGCCCGGTGTGGAACCCAACGATCAGACCAAGGAAGAGATTATGGCCTACTGCCGCAAGCATATTGCCAAGTATGCCATGCCCTATGACATAGAGTTTCGGGCGGATCTGCCCAAGACGCTGGTGGGCAAGGTGGCCTATCGGGTGCTGGAGGAGGAAGAGGCTAAGAAGAACGCTTCTCAGCCTCAAGCATAAAAACAAAAATGAAACAAAAAGCGTGCGGCCATAGCTGGGTGTACGTAAGACAGTATTGCGCTAAGATTGACGAAGCGGCACGAAA
>OWIO01002385.1_pt1 | contig 12325 bp, 9 predicted proteins | sample 1733011 | NCBI WGS metagenome assembly OWIO01 (sample SAMN05065779, study PRJEB22554) | human gut metagenome | biome: ENVO:2100002; feature: ENVO:00000062; material: ENVO:00002003 | host: Homo sapiens | place: USA | reverse complement strand
AAGAGACAGTTGTTCGGCCAGTGCTTTCATGTCGACCGTTTGGGGGGCCCATTTATAATTCAGCAGGGAATCCCCTCTGGGGATAAGGACTCCGTTCTGGCTGGCAAAACAACCGAAGAAAGGGATGTCGGTCGGGATGTCTTCCATAGAAAGGAATGTCGCCCAAGCTTCCTGGCCGAGCAGTACGATGGCTTTCAAGTGTTCTTTGTCGTAACGATGCAGGATTTCCCGGAGTTTTTCGTGCCAAAGGGGCCCTTCCGAGACTTCCCGGCAGCCCATGTCCTCTATCACGATCCCGTAAGGAAGTTTTTCCCGGGTCGCTTCTTTTTCGAACTCATTGATGAAAGTGGACATCCGCTTGGTGTCCGGATTGTAGGAAGCGATAATGAGTATCTTGCCCTGTGCCGATCCGGCAGTTTTTCCCTGTGCGGACAACGGCAAAAAACCGGAGGAAAGCAAGGCTGCAAAAAGCACTATGGCCAGGCATAGCTTGCGAAAAAATCCTTTAAAACATTGAAAGATACGCATATTGGCTAAATTTTTTCCGGTTGTCGCCCTCCGAAAGGAATATCGGGGCAGTTCATGCGGGCGCGACAATTGAATTGTCGCAAAGATATGAATTCTACGGACAAACAAAGGGAAAACCTCTTTTTTTTGTAGTCATTGAAAGTAGGCTTTAAAATGCTAATTCACCGTCATATTTAGCTTTCGGGCCCTGCGTTTTTCCGGAATACTATTCTTTGTCTCCGATTGTTTTTTTTTGCTAAAAAGGCTGTAATGGAATACTGTTTCTTAAAAAATCGGGCAACTTTAACCATTATTTAGGTCTCTGTCTGGCAAGTTTGCCCCTCGGGGGGCGTTTTGGTTTGTATTTTTTTGTAATTTTGCTCGTTGGAAAGTATCCGATCAATTAGAAAGAAAAACATTTACTAATGAGAAATACAGGTATCAGGAACTCTTTATATGCTTTGGCCTTCTGCGCGGTTCTGTGCTCGTGCGACAATACGAAGATGGCAAAGAATTCGGAATCGGAGCTTCTGACATTCAAGATAGAGGAGTATCCCGATGCGAAGATCGAGACGAACAGTACGATCATCCTTATTCATATGCCTTTGGAGGTTTCCGACCTGCATATGACGCCGATATACACCGTATCTACAGGAGCTGTAGCCTCTCCGGTTTCGGGGGAAAAAAGAGATTTTGGTGCCACAGCCGGTATCCGGGTCACCTCAGAGGACAACCTGTATTTTACCCTTTACCATGCGGGCGTGGTATATCCGGGTTCCAAAGTTGATTTTAATTCGTTGACCTTACCGGCTCAGAGCGAAAAATACGGGGAGAATTTCACGTTCGAATACGCCGGGTTCCCCAGTGCAATGGCAAATACGGGCCGGATCAAATGGACCGGGGCTGCGGTGAGTAACCGCAGCGGGGCAGATATCGAAAATCCTCCGGCAGATATATCGCCGCTGCAGTTCTATCCCGGGGAGGATTCCGGACGGGGAAATGTGACGCTGCTGCGCGCCGGTTACGGAGTGGAAAATGCAGCCGAGATCACGTTCAGCCGCCCGGTGAATCCGGATACGCTCACGTTCGTCCCTTCGGCGCTCACCCTGTACTGCATGAAAAACCAGTACACCAATGATGCCGGCCAGACAGTAGAACCGATGAACACTACTGATGGAGACTATATGACCCTGGTAATAGAAGGATATGATGGACAAGGGAATTTTGTAAGTTCGACGGAAGTGCCTGTCGCCAATTTTTCCCTGCCCGAAAGACCGTACATTCGTGAAAACTGGCAGACTGTCAAGCTCAAACCGCTTCGCATGAAGGATTTGAAAAAGCTTAAACTCTATGTCAAAGGCGCCCGTCAGGAATTTTACCCTATATTCGCCATCGATAAACTGACATATCAGGTGCAGCCTGAACTTACCCCTTCCGATGACGATTGACTGACTCATCGCAGTGCGGCCCTGGGCCGCAAATCGGGAAAGAGACAGGGGCGGGACTCACAATAACGCCTTTGTCTTTTTTTATCCAATTTTATGAACCAAACGAAAAGGAGAGAAAGCCGGTTAGCGGCTTACGAATAAGAACATGGACGAGAATTTTTCTACAGCAGCCATAAATGCCATCCGGTATTCCCAGCAGGAGGCCCTCCGGTTGGGATATGTATCGATAGGTACCGAACACATCGCCTTGGGTATATTGCGGCAGGGCAATCCCACTGTATTGGGTATCCTCGAAGACAATGGGATCGATATCGAGCGCCTCCGCAGGGCTTTCGAGTCTTTGCGCCCCTTGGAGGATATCTCCCGTACACCTGATCCGGAGGAAATCGAATTCAATCCGCAGGCTTCCCGGGCTATCAAGCTCAGTTATCTTCAGGCACGGATGTACCGCGAACCCAAAATCGCGCCGGTGCATATCCTGTTGAGTATCCTCAAAAACCAAAATGACCCCGTAGCCCGTATTTTCGAGCAAAACAACCTGAATTACGAAAAGCTTTCCGCCGACTATAAGCACCAGCTTACCGGCCAGTACGGGGAACAGGAGGAGGATGTCAATTCGTCCCTGGGCAATGAGAGTTACGAGGAAGAGGAGGAAGACAAGCCCCGGATGTTTACCGTAAAGGAGAACGATCCCCGCGCGGCTAAAAGCAAAACCCCCGTACTGGACAATTTCGGCCGCGACCTGACCGTACAGGCCGGGGAAGGAAAGCTGGACCCGGTGGTGGGCCGTACCAAAGAAATAGAGCGCGTGTGCCAGATATTGTCCCGGCGCAAAAAGAATAACCCCCTTCTCATCGGAGAGCCCGGTGTCGGTAAATCGGCCATTGCGGAAGGACTGGCTTTGCGGATCATCCGCCGACAGGTGCCCCGTGTGCTTTTCGGCAAACGAGTGGTGACCCTCGATCTGGCTTCGCTCGTAGCGGGCACTAAATACCGCGGGCAGTTTGAAGAACGGATGAAAGCCGTAATGAACGAACTGGAAAAGAACCGGGACGTCATCCTGTTCATCGATGAACTGCACACGATTGTCGGGGCAGGGGGTGCCCAAGGGTCGCTCGATGCGTCGAATATGTTCAAACCGGCTTTGGCTCGGGGCGAGATACAGGTGATAGGCGCCACTACGCTGGATGAATACCGTCAGTATATCGAAAAGGACGGGGCACTCGAACGCCGTTTCCAGAAGATTATCGTGGAACCGGCTACCGAGGCCGAGACGCTGGAGATACTCGAGAACATAAAGGACAAATACGAACAACATCATAGTGTACGTTATACTGAGGAAGCCTTGAAAGCATGCGTCAGCATGACGGTGCGGTATGTGACCGACCGGTTCCTGCCGGACAAGGCTATCGATGCCTTGGACGAAGCCGGATCCCGGGTGCATATTTCGCATATGCAGGTACCCGAGGAGGTATCTTCGCTCGAAAAGGAGCTGGAAGACGTCCGCAACCGTAAGATCGAAGCCGTTCAGGCACAGGATTTCGAGAATGCGGCCCGTCTGCGGGATTTGGAAAAAGATGTCGAAAAACACCTGGCTGCCCGGCAGGAAGAGTGGGAGCAGCAGGTAAAAGCCAATCCGGAAACGGTTTCGGAAGAGGATGTGGCGGATGTGGTATCGATGATGTCCGGCGTACCTGTCAAACGGGTAGGCGGCAGCGAAAGCCAACGCCTGGCGCAACTGGGCGAACGGATCAAAGGTAAGCTGATTGGGCAGGATGAAGCCGTCGATAAAGTCGTACGGGCTATTATCCGCAACCGGGCCGGTATTAAGGATCCTAATAAGCCCATCGGTACATTCATTTTCCTGGGACAGACCGGCGTCGGCAAGACCCAGCTGGCTAAAGTGCTGGCCGGGGAGCTTTTCGATTCGCCCGATGCTCTGGTCCGGGTGGATATGAGCGAGTATATGGAAAAATTCGCCGTTTCGCGTCTGGTGGGAGCACCTCCGGGATACGTAGGATACGAAGAAGGGGGCCAGCTCACCGAAAAGGTACGCCGCCGTCCGTATTGCGTCGTGTTGCTGGACGAGATAGAGAAAGCCCACCCGGATGTATACAATATCCTGCTGCAGATATTCGACGAAGGATTTGTAACGGACAGTCTGGGCCGCAAGGTCGATTTCCGCAATACGATCATTATCCTCACGTCCAATATAGGTGCCCGTCAGTTGAAGGATTTCGGACAGGGAGTCGGTTTCGACACCCGTGCCCGGCAGTCCCAGGCTTCCGAGAACGAGCGAAAAACGATAGAGGCTGCTTTGAAAAAGACTTTCGCACCGGAGTTCGTGAACCGTATCGATGAGGTGGTCACGTTCAATGCCCTCACGAAAGAGGATATGCACCGCATCATAGACATTGAACTCGAGGGACTTTACCGCCGTATCGGGACGATGGGCTATTCGGCTGAGGTTTCTCCGGCGGCCCGGGAACTGATCATTTCGCGCGGGTACGACCGGCAATATGGGGCCCGGCCGCTTAAACGGGCTTTGCAGATGCTTGTGGAGGATGTCGTAGCCCAGCAAATTGTGACCGAGGGTATTCTTCCCGGGGACAGTTTTACGATCGATGTTTCTGCCGACGGGCAGTCCACTATCCTGGTAAAGAAGAAAAGTAAAAAATGATAAAACCAGAGATCGGGGAAAGCATTTAAAAAAAAGGCGATTGAATTTCAACCGCCTTTTTTATTCTGCAAAAGGTACTACCACTCGACCTCTTCCTCCCATAGGGGGCGGATCGTAATGGATTCGTTCATGTATTGTACGTGCTCAGGCTGCTGTTTTTTTAAGTAGTCTACCGTATCCCAGCGGCCGTTCCCGTTGGTGTCGAAAATGACGCGCAGCAGGTATTTAGCCGGGACAATCAATTTGAAGACCGCTTTTCCGGGCTTGTCAAGGATAGCTTCCTTGACGACTGTGTTTTTGTCGGGGGTAACGAGTTGTACGATGATCGGGAATTGATGAAATGATACAGGATTGACGGTCAGCATGCCGTAATCTTCCGTAGACCGGGTCTTCAGGGCTGTTCGGGCAGTGTCTTTCGCTATTTCTCCCAAGATACTCTTAAATGCCTCGGGTAGGATCGTAATCCGGTAATTATTGTTCTGGGTTATAGGGAAGAGCATTTCTACTCGGGTGAAAGTAGAATCGGGTTTGAGTGAAAATGGCCGGGAGAGGGAGTCTTTGTCCAGGAGTTGAACGTACTGTGGATTTATTTCCCCGATAGGTTTGTTGGCGTCGATAAAGACGTGACCGTCCAGTTCCAGTCCCTGCGTGGATATGATCCGTTTGAATTCTACTTCGGCCGGCTTTCGTATCCTGGCAGAGATGGTATCGGAAGCCGAACCATTTCTTTTTACCGCGAAGAGGATAGAGTCTTTTTCATCGCTGGTGAACCAATAGCGCAAAGTATCCCTTTCTTTATTGAACAGGTAGTAATCCCGGGCTGTATCGGGCAGCTCCGGAGATATCCGGAGGATGCTGTCCTGAGGATCGAGGCCATCCACAGCTATTTGTATCAGGCCCTTTTGCTGATTCACGCCCTGATATATTTTATAGGGCCTGCGGGCTTGCGCCAGGCGCAGGCGGTATCCAACGGTCTCCGGCTCCCGAAGTTCGATATACCTGGGAAAGAAAGCGATTTTATCTTTGGTCTGATTGTACATCTGGTTGGATGCTTCGTTGACCAATGCAATCAATTGGTAAGTTCCCGGGGCGATGTTGTCTATGCGGAACGTACTGTCCTTTTGGTCGGCCAGACGAGTAAAATACCGGGGACGTTCCTTGAAGATGGTCGAATCGTTGAATGTAGAGTCTACCCGGTAAAGCATAATGACTGTTTTTGGATCAAAATTGCCTAGAAAGGCATCCTCAACAATGCCTCCGATCGTCAGCGAATCAATCTTTTCCCCGGTCGAGAAGACGTATTTGAAGTTAGGAATGGCGGTTCCTTCGTGGTTGTCGCCTACCGAGTTGCCAAAATTTAGAGTATACGTGGTGTTAGGCAGTAGTTCGACGTCTGAGAGGTCTATCTCCATTTTTTTTGTCGGCATGGTGGCCGAAGGCTTGATGCGTTGTAAAATATCGGGTATAGGTGGGGAAACGACCAGTTCCTTGTTAAGATTTTTATATTTAATGCGTTCGTCGAAGACCACTTCGATTTTCTTGGCTTTGAAATTGGCGGAATAATTTTCCGGAGAATAGAACAAGGGTACGGGCGGATCGTAATCCGAGCGTCCTCCGGCTGGCTTATCTACCGTGGCACATGAATATATGGCTGCCATGAGCAAGGCTATTCCCGTACTCCGCAGGATTTTGTTCTTTGCACTCATTTTTTCTCTTCTTTTTGGGACAGGGCAAGGATGTTGAATGTCCTGAGAATGGCTTCCAATTCCAATGTGTATCCGCCTTTCTCTTCGAAAGGCAAATATACGAAACCGTCCGCACTATAGGCAATTCGGTCTTCGGGGTCTACGATCGTGTAGTTGATGAACGGTCCTCCCATATAATCGCCTTCGGTTCGCCAATAGCCATAGGTGAATGTCGCCGGCAATCCGGACAATACGGCAGTTTCCTGCTGAGGAAGTACTGCGGTGTTTTCCACAGCCATGTACGACCCTTCAGCCGGTCCAGGAATGTATTTTTTGGTTATGGAGTTCCGTAACGCCACGGCATCTTCCCCAGTTCCCAGGGAATCCGTGCGATACAACAGGATATTGGCAGTGCCTTTGATCCCGTTTTTAGTAATATCCATCGTCAGCCATATGAAATCTTTTTCCGAGCGGACCACATGATAATAATTGGGGATACAAATATCGATACCCATGGCCGGGATGGCTTTTAATTTCTTATTCGTTATCCGTGCAAAGCGCTCTTGAAGGGCTTCTATGGCATTTTGCCGGATTGTATGGAACATAAAATCTCCGGAAAGGTCGATTTGTTCTTTCGCGACCTGGGCATTGGGCGCTTTAATGGAAAAAACGATTTGGGGGGCTGCATAGACGTCTTGGGCGGTCGTCATTCCGGACAGGGAATCGGAACGTTCCACCAGCACAAGGTTCCTCATACTCTGGTAAGTTCGGGAGAAAGACGAGCGGGGTATCACATATAGCCTTGCCCGGCGCTCTTTTTGAGGCAATCCGGTTACCACAGGGGATAAATGCCGGAAAAGAGCTTCTTTTACCTGCTCCGAATAGAGGCCGCTGTCCACTACGGCGACGATCTCCATGACAGCGCCTGTCGAGCGGGGTATGGCTGTATACTCGTCGGTGCGGACTTTCCCGCGCCCACACGAAGCTAATGTACAGGCGATCAGCAGAAGCCAAGCGACTTTTTCCATTGCGAGCGTTTATTTACGAGGATAGACCGTGAGCCGCTGGCCTATGCTCAGATTCGAGGATTTCAGGTGATTCCACGATTTCAACTTGGTTACCGAAACGCCATAACGTACGGCGATACCGCTAAGGGTATCCCCTTTTTTCACCCGGTATACGATCGATCCGCCCGATCCGGCGGTCGTATTGGCCTTATAGGCCAGTGCTTTTTTCAGTGCAGCTTCCGCTTCCTGCGCTTCGGCATAGATGCTTTTTTCTTCAGCGGCGAATTTTTGCGCTTTATCGGCCGGGAGTACCACCGAATAATGGCGGGTGGTCGTATAAGGGATCGCATTGAGCTTGAACGCCGGATTGAGGAACTGTATGTCTGCGACCGGGATATCCAGTTTTTTCGACAAGAGGTCGAAAGACACGAGCCCTTTGACGTTGATCGTATCCGTTTCCTGGTAAGTGACCTGTGGGAGTTCGGGAATGATTCCGTGTTCGCGATAGTAGGTCATGATGTAATTGGCCGCGATAAACGCTGCCACATAATTCCGCGTTTCCCGCGGCATGTAATTGCGTACTTCCCAGTAATTGCGTTTCCCGCCCGAGCGGGCGATCGCTTTGTTGACATTGCCGCTGCCATAATTGTAGGCGGCCAGGGCCAGGTACCAGTCCCCGTAATCTTCGTACAGCCTTTTCAGCATCTTGGCTGCCGCTTCGGTCGATTTGACCGGATCGAAACGCTCGTCCACATACGAGTCGTTATAGAGATTGTACAGCCGTCCGGTACTGTACATGAACTGCCAGAGGCCGGTAGCGCCTACCCGGGAGCGGGCCTTCGGGTTGAGGGCCGATTCGATGATGGTCAGATGTTTGAGCTCCAAGGGAATATCGTACCGGTCGAGGATGCTCTCGAACATATCGTAATAATACATAGACAGCCCGACCATGCGGGATACCAGGGCCCGGCGTTTGCCCAGATACATATTAATGTATGTGCGAACCTCTGGATTGAATTCCAGGGACAGCGGAGAGCGGGCATCCAAGGCTGCCAGGCGGCGTTTTATGATCGAATCCGGGATCGCCTGCACGTCCGAAGACGCCATGTCGATATCGGCGATCTTGTCGAAAGTGTCGGATTCGAATATTTCTTTCAGCAGGGTGGTATCGTTCTTCACCAGGTTGATCACCCCGCGGTCTTTGGTGTCTATCGTGTCCGTGACAGGCGGAGTCTCTGCCAATGGGTCGGGACAACGGGCAAAAGCGCCGGTATGGATCAGGGAAAAGGACAATAGAAGCAGATAGTTGTGTTTAATGCTCATGCTCGGGAAATGGACAGGGTTAAAAATCGGTTCTGTGCTTTCGGCCGTTATAGGGAAAGACAAATATAACTATTTTTAGGAGCATGCTCCTAATGGCGGCCCTGCCTTTTAACGCAACTTTATAAATAGGAGGCCGGAAGTTTGGTTTAAAAATAAAAATTCCCCTCAATCACGGAATACAGTAAAGGCATTCCGATAATGGAAGGGATAAATGGCCGGCAAGATTGCCGGGGAAAAAGTTTTGGACTGTAACCGGAGAAGATTATTCTTCTACGAGTTCGAACTCTTCCTTGCTTACGCCGCAAACCGGGCAAACCCAATCATCGGGAATGTCCTCGAATGCAGTTCCGGGAGCAATGCCTCCGTCGGGATCTCCTACAGCAGGGTCGTAAATCCATTCGCAGACTGTGCATTTGTACTTTTTCATAGCATATGAAATTTTTAAGTTCTACCTAACAAAGGTAGAAACTTCCCGGGATAAAGCAAATCATTTTTTTTTAAAAATCCGGTTTTATTCCCACAAATCCGGCCGGTTTCCAATTATTTGCTACATTTGAGAATAATGAAAAATATATCTTGATTTAATTATGACCGGACGTACAAGTGTGCCTTCAGGCAAAGAAGATGTAAAGGCTGCAATTATTGCCCTGGAAAAACAGGCTTTGGAACTGTGGAATAGTGGAAATCCCGACGGGTTTATCGAATTGTCATCGGACGATGTCGTATATGTCGACCCGGCTTTCGAGCATAAAATCGAAGGTAAAAAAGCCCTGGAAGAATATTATGACACCATCCGGGGAAAGGTAAAGATCGACTTGTATAGAATGATAGACCCGGTTGTGCGGTTATCTTCGGATATGGCGGTCTTGATGTATGATTACGAGGCCCACAGAGATGGCCAAATATTTAAGATGCACTGCACGGAGGTTTACCAATCAGATTCATCCAACCGATGGAAAATTATACACACCCATTGGTCTTTTGTGATGCCGGGCCAATAAAAATCGTTTTGGATAACAAAGAGGGTCTAAAGAATGCCGGCCGCCTGCTTGACGGCACGGCTGACGGATGAATAAGGAATCAATTTCATGCATTCGTAAGTTCCTTTGAAGCAAGGCTTATTGCCGAAGACCGAGCACGGACGGCAGTCCATCTCGATGCATACCACATCCTCGGGGCTTTGCCCGTAGCCGAGGAATCCGGCAAAAGGATGGGTCGCGCCCCATACGGATATGGCGCGGGTGCCTACCAGAGAGGCCAGGTGCATATTGGCCGAATCCATCGATACCATTACCGACAGGTGGGAGATAAGGTCGAGTTCCTGGGAAAGGGTGAGTTTTCCGGCTGCCACGAAAGTCGCGGGTAATGTCTCTTTCCAGGCTTCCAGTTTCCGGGCCTCTTCTCCCCGTCCGCCGAAAAGGATCACGGTGCATTCGCCGCTTTCAGCCAGCTCCTTTACCACGTTGAACATCTGATCTTCGGGATACGTCTTTCCTTCGTACCAGGAAAAAGGCGCTATACCTATCCAGGGCTTTTGTGAAGAGGCGGGTAAACCAACCGCATCCAACGTTCCGGGAGAGAGTGTCCGGGGAATTCTGCGCAGGGAGTTAGACAGGGTAATGGGAAAACCAGCCTCCCGGAAAACATCGGCATATCGTTCCGGGATGGAGCGCATAGGCTGTTTTATTTTGTCTTCCTGCCGCGTTAATGCGTGGCGGGCGTCCCGGTTCTTGTGTATTTTGTAGGTGGAAAGCCCCCTGGCCTGGAAAAGAGTGCGCAAAAAATGGCTTCGGATCACGCTGTGCAAATCGACTACCGCATTGAAGGGTCCTTTTTTCATCAGTTCCCGGTGCAGCCGGATAAGCCCGGGTATTCCCCGGTGTTTTCCGTGGAAATCGACCGGGAAAAAATCTACGCGGTCAATGCCTTCAAACAAAGGGGCAAGGCCATGGTGCGAAGAGAACGTAATCCGTACATCGGGATTCTGTTCGAGAAATTCCCGGATAACGGGTACGGTCATAGCAACGTCTCCGAATGCCGAAAAGCGCATGGCCAGGATATGTTTCATGGCGCGTTACCGTTTGGCGTAAAGCTCCGGGTTCAGAGCCGGATCGTTGTACATTTTCATCTGCCGGTAGACTTTCATGTACTTGTCGCCGGCTGCGATCTCTTCCAGCAGGCGGTTTATCGCACCGGAGAGGTCTTTTCGTTGCTCCAGCAGGATGTTCAGTTTTTGCCGGCAGGCCTGCCGGTGCTGATCTGAAGCGTCGCTGCGCGACACTTCAGCCTGCATGTGGTATATTTTCAGTGCCAGGATCGACAAGCGGTCTATCGCCCAGGCAGGGCTTTCCGTATTGACGGAAGCGTCCGGGTGGGTTTTCACGTCTTTATACCGGTCGAGGAAGTAGCTGTCGATATATTCTACGACATCCGTACGGTGCTGGTTGGAAGCGTCAATGCGGCGCTTTAATTTCAATGCTTCCACAGGATCGATATCCTCGCGGCGGATGATATCTTCCAGGTGCCATTGCACGGTGTCTATCCAGCATTTGAGGTACAACAAATGCTCCAGGGAGTCGGCGGCGAAAGGATTGGACAGGGGAGTGTCCACGTCGTCGCTCTTATGGTAATCCTCTATACATTTGTCGAACAGGGAATTCCATTTTTCTGTCATGTGCTTTTTTGGTAGATGTTTTGATGCACAAAGGTAACTAAATTATTACGGTAAGCAAGGGATTTCCACAGGGCGTCCCCGAAATCGCAAAGAAATGTTAAGATAAATGGGGCAACGATTCTTATTATCTTTATCCGGAGGTTTTACCTTTCGTTTTGATAAGATGCCTCCCTATTTTTCAATAGAAAACCGATCCCGGTCTTCCAAAAACCCATACTTGTCCCGAATAGTCCGAATGCGCGAAAGGGATATGGAGGCCGAAACGACAGCTTCGTCCGTTCGTTTTTCCTCGCCCACGAGCGATTTGCCCAGCGGGGTCAGGATATCGGAATGGCCTGTATGAACGGACCCCTGCGAATCTTTCCCGATCCGGTTGGCCGCGGCTACATAAGCCATGTTTTCAATGGCGCGTGCACGCAGCAGGGTGTCCCAGGCGGCGATACGGCTCTCCGGCCAGTTGGCCACGCAGAGCATCAGGTCGTAATACCGGTCGTTGCGAGACCAGACCGGGAAACGCAGGTCGTAACAGACAGTAGGCATGATCTTCCAGCCGTACAGTTCCCAAAGGTCCCGCGAAGTCCCCTGGGAGATATATTTCCCTTCGTTCCCGTAGGAGAATAGATGACGTTTGTCGTATTGCTGCACCCGTCCCGAGGCATCCGTCAGGTAAAAGCGGTTGAACCGGCGCAGGCCGTCCGCTACGACCGCGCTGCCGCAGACGGCGGCGCCGTGGCGGACGGCCTGCGCTTTCAGCCAGGCAAGGATCGTTTCCCCGTCTTTTTCCGTGGTGTCGGCGGGAGGAAAGGTAAAACCGGTCGCAAAAGTCTCCGGCAGAACCCACAGGTCAGAGGGCGTCCCGGATGCGATCTTTTGTTCGTAATAGGCCAGGTTGGCGGCCACATCGCCGCTCAGGATGTTGCCCTGGACGATGCTTACCACCAGGGAGTCCTTCTGTCTCTTATACACATCTCCGAGCCCACGAGACTCGACGTCATCTCGTA
>OWIO01002378.1_pt1 | contig 12370 bp, 4 predicted proteins | sample 1733011 | NCBI WGS metagenome assembly OWIO01 (sample SAMN05065779, study PRJEB22554) | human gut metagenome | biome: ENVO:2100002; feature: ENVO:00000062; material: ENVO:00002003 | host: Homo sapiens | place: USA | reverse complement strand
GATGCCACCCTCTAATTAAGTTCCTAGATTATGAAATCACTCTGGGAGTTTAGGTCGGTCGATGCGTATTCAGGCTTTTCAAAAGGCCTAGGTTTCAAAAACTCCCTTGACGAGAATCTCGCCCGAGCGCATCATGGAACGCCCTTTGGCAAAGACGTCCGTCAGCTTAAAGTCCTCGTCAAAAAGTAACGCGTTGGCAACAGCGCCGACTCCCACGCGCCCGTGATCTTTAAGCCCATGCGAATCAGCGACGTTTCGGGTAATAAATCCCAAAGCCGTCGGAATCTCCATGTTGTAGGTTTCGACCAATTCTCGGACAGTCGTGAGATTGCATTCGATTCCGCAAACGGCAAGTCCGATCATGTTGCCCTTTTCATCAAAACGGGGCTTTGATCCATGTCCGTCCGAGGACATTGTAATGTGTTTCGGATCCGCTCCGCTGTCAAGTGCCTCGACGAAAGCCTGAGCCGGTCCTTTTTCAAAGCAGCAAGATCCCCCGGTCGTTATGTCAATGTAGCCTCCGTCTCGGGCAAATTGCAGGGCACCGTCGAACACATGACGAGCACGAGCACAATGAGTCGGACGGATGTGTTTAATCGGAAAGCCCCGAGCCACAATGTCGCGATACATATCGAAAGCCCCGGGAATATCACCGGAATGAATGTGTAAGACGCCGATCTTGCCGGAAATCATGCCTGCAAGGCGAATATCCGAGAGCAGGTGAAGAAGCTCATCTTGCGTCGGGAAGGAACTGCGGTGGTCCCCGATGGCAATTTTTACGCCGAGGCATTCGGGGACCATAAAGATATCTTTAGAAACCTCCCCACTTAATGTAGTCGGAGGGTAGCGGTAGTTGCTCGTGTACATCCACGTGCTCACGCCCTCTTCGGACAAAGCCCGAATCTTGGCTAAAAGGTTTTCAATTGAGCGGGAAATAAAATCCGTTCCCGAGACACCGACGACATCGGTTGTCCCGCAGGCGACAAGCTCGGAAAGATTAAGTTCCGGAGTACGCGATACGGGACCGCCTTCCCCGCCGCCGCCTGTGACGTGAATATGTTGATCGAAGAACCCCGGAGTGAGGATTTTTCCCTCGGCGTCAATCGTCTCCATCTCAGGTAGTGTCACAGCTAAATCCGGCTCGACAGCAAGAAAGCGTCCGTTAACCATCAGCACATCGCGTTGCCCTAAATCCTCGGGAGCAAAAACGTGAGCATGGCGAATCAAGGTAGCGTGTTTCATGTTGGACTCCTTGCGGCCCTCCGAGATCGGAATGCCGCCGTGCAGTTAAATCAGAGGAAGATCGCCGAAGCGGCAACGTTCACGACAAGCGCCATGGCCATCACGGGAATCGTCCGACGTACGATTTGGAAGGGCGTAATTCCGGCGATACTCGAAACAGCAATCATGACACCGGCAATCGGGCACATCGTGCGCGCGATACCGGCCGAAAGCTGAACCGGAACCGCAAGAATGGCTGCATTCATACCGACTGAAGCAGCCGCTTCGGGCAGTAACGGCGAAAAAGCGAAGAAAGCGGCGTTACCCGACCCGGTAACAAGTGTGGCAATGACCATAATGCCGATCATCACAAAGAGCATGACCCAGATTCCGGCCGATTCCATCGAGGCCGCCGCTTTAATCATGAGTGAAATGCCGCCGACCTTGGTCATTCCGAGAGCAAAGAGTTCTGCGCAGCAAATTAAAGCCACCGTTGATGTAAAGACCTTTCCCATGCCCTCGTAGACTGCTTTTGTGCGCGCAATCACATCCTTGACTTTCATGTGCGTGACAAGGTCGACCGCAAACGCAATCAGAATTGAAATGATGATGGCTGTCTGAAGAGACAATTTCACGCCGGCATAAACCATGGGCGAAAACACGATGAGCAGGAATAGCGGAAGCATCGGCAAAATCGCGTAGTAAGCGGGGCCTGCTCCTTCGAAGGCTTTGCTGACATCTCGCTTTTCTTGAGAATTGCTTCCGGCGTTCGCAGTCTGACCGTCATGCAGGTCAAACCAGCGCTGAACGAAGAAGTGCCCGACTGCCACCGTAGCAATCACACAGAGTGCCACGGGAATTTGGTTATGCACAAAGTATGTGACGACATCGGTGTTTAATAGATCGGCCGCACGCATGGCATTTGACGAGGAAGGTCCTAAATCCAAGCAACACGTCGAACCGATAACGGCCGCAGCGGACGTCCGAGAGACTCCGAGTTCCACCAGAAGCGGGAAAATCGAAGCCATCAGAAGGAGTCCGAGGCCGACCGCCGAGTTAATAAAAAGCGCCATGAATTGACCGATTACATAGGTGACGGCCAACAGCACGTAAGGTGACCGAATTGCCGAAAGCGGACGAACACACGCTTTAACCAGGGCCTTTGAGGCGCCGATTTTGTCCATGTAGTACGAGAAACCGGCGATCCACATGATGTTAAGGCCGAGCCCCGGGAGCCGCGTCTTCATCTGCTCGGCAAACGCCTGTGCAAAATCAAATCCCAAAAACTGTGTGGATTTTTTTGCGGCCACGGGGTCCACGCCCATGAATGCTGCGACAGCGAGAAAGACAAGTCCCGCGAGCAAAAGTACGGTGGGCGGGTAGTAGTTTTGGAAGATACTCCAGGCGACGATTGCAATCACCGCGAGGGTCAGTAGAACTTCAAACATAGGTTAAGCTCCTTTGATGAACTTGACGGCAACTCGGCATGTAAAGAATTGCCGACCAGTCGTTGTCGTTAACCCTGAGAAAGGGGCTTTTTGTGTGCGACCGATTTCCTACAGAACAGGAAAATCGCGGAACGCATAAACATTCTATTTGAAATGTCTCGACGATTTCCAATCTGTTAGGGTATCCCCCACTACTCTTAACTTACGTAAGTCTGTGAACTCACGGGAAGGCCCTGCGTAAATTGCAGCCCTCCGCGGACAGAAATATTCGCAGCATGTGTCGAGAACACCCCATAGCCTCGAGGGGTTCGTGACGTAATCCGTCTTTTACGCGAAGTTATCCGAGCAGTTCGCGAGAATGACCGGAAAATCCAGCCTCTTTTCCCTGACACTGCCGGCATTCCCGGAAGTTCGTCGAGTTCCTGAAAGCACCCATGGCATCAAAAGGAATTGAGCCCTCCCATGAAACCGACGGTTCTCTGTTGCAAGAGGGTTTTCTTTTCCCTCTCCTTTCTGACTCTTCATCAATCACACGCTCTTAAAAAGGGGCGTACGGACGGCACGGTCGGTTGCTTCGTTAAATCATTGCCTTAGTTTGTGTCGTCCTGCGACTCTCTTGGGTCGGAGCAGATTAAAAACGCCTCAAATCCCCTTTCAGCTTAAAAAGAAAAGACCCCGAATCTGTGACTCAGGGTCTTATCAGGAACAGTATCGGCAGTTCTCTTCTCAAGAAGACTGCCCTAGGTTGCTAGAACGTCCAACGCACGTTGGCTTTGACGGCAAAGGCGTCGGTGTTCTTCGATCCGCTGTAGCCGACCGACACACCGAAACCGACCTTGTCCTTGCCGCCGGAGACTCCGAGGATCGCCGAGTAGCGCATGCGGTCGAGAACTTCCGACGAGGTCGTTACATCCTTACCGACGCCCGTAAAGCGAATCGTCTCAGTCAGGTTCTTGGAACCTAAAACCGGGGTGACCGCAAGATCCAAAGCGGGCTTCATCGTCCAGCCTGTTTGCGTCATAAAATCGCGAGACAACTGAACTCCGAGAGGCACTTCCGCATAGGTCTTAGCCGTCCCGTGCGAATTGAGAATCGTCCCTTGAGCTTTCGTCTTCGCGCTGTAGTTCTTCGAATCGACGTGGTTCAAGCGCAGTCCTGCAAAGGGCTCAACCTGCATGCCGCCGACAGCAAAGGCGTACTTGGCTTTAAGACCTGCCGTAAAGACGGCCGAATCCATGTCGGCCTTCACAACACCGTGATTGGTCTGCTTGACGTCGTTGGTGACATAGCCGAAGCCCATATCTCCCATGAACGACCAGGCGCCGGCACTGTGACCGAAGTACAAGGCGGCACCGTAGAAGTCAAAGTCGTTCTTGGTCGTCGCAAGGCTTCCGCGAGAATCAGCCTTTCCGGAACCGGCGTAGAGCGCCGCACCTAAGCGCGTGTCATCCCGAACGACAACGTCCGCACCGACCGTAATGCCGTACAAATCCACATCCGACCCGGAGGTGAAGTTTCCGGCCTTAAAGCCGTCGGCTTTGGTCTTGTTATATAGCGGTGTTGCCCAGAGGGTGCGACCGAAGGTTTCTTCTGTTGCAACGCTTGTCCCGATTGCCGAACTAAAGCCGAGTCGTTCCTCAACTGAACCGGCAACAACGTGCTTGACCGTGTCCGTCACAAGGAATGTGCCGGACTGCGTTGTCATTCTCGAAGCCGACTCAAGAGCAGAGCCGAAATCGCGCCCGATTTGATCGGGGGTACGGTTGCCGTCACCCGTGACGTCTTCCATCACGGAAGCAATCCAACCGGCGCCGTCTCGACGCGAGGAATCAAATCCGTCGCCTTCCGCCAGATCCATCACCATCTCTTGCAAGGATTCGGAAAGCGATTCGCCGATAATCGCCGCACCGGTTTCCGACATCTTAAATGTCAGGTTATTGCAGGTTAGTCTTGCGTCATAGAGGAAGTTTCCGGAAAGGAAGTTCGCGTCATCCCCGCTGACGGTGTGATTGCCGTCAGCCAAGGTAATCACAGTGCCGCCGGAAATCTTCACATTCTTGAACATCATCTTGCCGTTATTGACGATGTTGCCGGTCAGTTGGGCGGTGTACTTGGTCTTGCCGTTTTCGATTACCGGCTCGTCCATGGCACCGCGATCGAGAATCATGAAGCCCCCCGTTCCGATGCCGAAGGTATTGTTTCCAAATTGCATGCCGGTTGTATCACCGACCGTCAAGGTTCCGTTCGGTGCCGACAAGGCGCTGTTGATGTAAAGGATAGACGAAACGTCCACATCCGTTTGCTTGGCACTCTTTAGAGCTGCCTTGGCCTCCTCTCTAAGACTCTCTATGTTCGCATCTAAGGCTTCCTGACCTCCGACAGCAAGAAGACCTTTTTTGATAGAACCGAAAGCAGCACCGGTTAGGTCCAACTCACCGAATCGGGCTAAAGCCGGAGTTTCCGAATTCCCTGCTACATCCAAGGTTCCGGGCCCGGTCTCTTGAGTTGCCGTAAGGACGATCTTTTGAGCGTCAAGATTTCCGTTCACCGTAATTGCGCCGTATTGCGCTGCAATGCCGTTAATCGTGCCATTGACTCCCGAAGCAACCGTGAGGTCGTTAACAACGTTCACGCTGGCATCCGTACTCGAATCGGACGAGGTGTTAAACGTGAGTTCGGTATTTCCGGCAAGATGAAGTTTCTTAATGCGGGTTCCTAAGCCACCTTCCTTACCGAAGGAAAGCTTATTCGTCTTAATTGCGTTTTCCGGGTCGTTTTCGACTTTAACCTCATTCAAAAGAGCATTCCCTGCCGAAAGGGCTCCGCCGTTTTTCACAAGAACCTCGTCAGTCGTGTCGACCGTAAGACTATCTCCGACACTCACATTAGAAGTGTCCACAATAAGGCCTTTCATCTCGGCTTTCCCGTCGACACTAAAGTTAGATTCTTTCGATAGCGCAAGTTTTCCGCCTGCTTTAAAGTCGCCGGCGACTTGGACGATACCCTTGTTCTCAAGCGTGACAGAACCATCAACGGAAGTATTACCGGTTGAAGTTTGACCTTGGGACGTCATAAAGGAGCCGTTATTCTTAACAGTCAGATTCCCTGCAATCTCAGCCGAACCTGCACTGACAGAGGAAGTCGGATCGGACACGTTTACATCACCCGAGGTCGCTGTGGTGTTATCCACTGGATTCTTGAGTACCTTCAACAGATTGTGACCGATATCAAAGGAAGATCCCTCTTTCACATCAAGACTGCCTAGAGAAGCATTGTCTCGGGCGGTGACTTTTGCGCCGCTTGTGAAAGAACTATTCCCTTTGACTGTCAAGGGACCGTGTGTATCGACATCACCGGCCTTAACTGAAAGAGATTTGTCAATGTCCAGTTCAGAGGCGTATAACTGAGAGCGATTGTTGTCGTTCTCGGAAGAAACGCTAACTGACCCGTTCATAGTTTTAAGTTTTCCGCCGACGGTATTTCTCTCTGCGTCATAGCCGAAGGTCGCGCCGTCTTTGACCGTAACATCGCCCATGTTTGAGTCACCGCTTGCAACGTAAGATGAGCCGGCACCGTCAACCAGGGTTGCTCCTCTGACAAAAACGTTGCCGTTATCTTTGGTATTAAAGGACGAGTTTGCATCAATCGTCAAAGAGCCGCCAATGTCGGCTGAGGCAAGGTTTAACGAACTTTGCCCGGTTACTTTTACATCACCGGTGCGATTTCTGTCGGTGTTATTCGCGTTTTCGAGCGCCCTGGTTTTAAGGGCGCCGGAAAGATCCATCTCCGAGTTGTTCAGTTCGAGTGTTCCTGCAACGACGCCACCGGTTACAGTACCCTTTGCGTTATCCAGCGCCACGACACCGAGGGCGTTGTTGTCAGTTCCGAGATCCTTTGTCGTAATAGTCGCCCGGTTTGTCCCTTCTCCGGAAAGAACGAGTTTCGTGTTGGCACTGTTACCGCTTCCCGTGACCGAACCGACTTCGCCGTCTCCAACCAGTTTTAATGTTGATTCCAAATCTCCGGACTTCGCAGAACCGATGAGTTCAACATCGGCAACTGCGCCTGAAGAGTTTTTCACAAATTTTCCGTCACTCGGATGATTGAGCGTCAAATCGCCCCTGACGTCATCCTCTGAAGAAATGTTGTCCTCTCCGAGAGAACCGATCTTGAGTTTGTCCTCTCCTTGCTTAAGCTTTGCGCTCTTCCAACTATTAGTTCCGGTGACATTGCCGTTAACATTTTCAATATCTTTATCAGAAGCAGCAACCCCATTGACCAATTTGAATTTGTCGTAGTCAATCGGATTCTCTTCGCCGAAATCAATTGTGTAGTCCGACCAGTTAAAATTATCCCCTAACTTCAAGAGAAGTCTTGAGTCTTTTCCGTTCCCGTTGAGAGCTCCCATAATCTGGGAGACTTGGTCGAGCGAAACTTTTTTCTTTCCTGTTTCTGCATCATCGCTGAAATTATTACTAATCCAATCAGCTATTCCATCAAGATTTACATAGCCGGCACTGCTATCCGTAACGCCGATCATTCCGCCCACACTGGAGGTAATGATTCCGTCTTCGCGCTTTGTCAGAATCTTCCCGGCCTTCGCTGTCATCGAAGCGCTTCCGGAGATTTCGATCACACTTTTATCCGTGCTTCCCGAAAGGTCAAGATCACCGTTTGCAATGAGTTCGCTGCCCGTACCGGAAACTTTGATCGCGTCATCGCCGGTTGCCTTAAGCGTTCCGTTCACAGTCAGTGTGCCGTTATTCGTAACTGAAGTACTCCCGGCATTCGCTTCAAGGGCGCCGACTGTCATCTCGGCACCGGCGACTTTAAGGGCTTCGGCACCGGTCGCAGTGACATTGCCCGTTGTCTTAAGTTTCGTCGTCGATCCCGCAATGTTAAGTCCCTTGCCGGGAGCGGAGGGAGCAACAGCGATGGCGGTTCCCCCGATGTCAGACTCCCCTCCGGTCAGGTTAAGAGTCCCGTTAACCGTGAGTGTGCCGGCAGGATTTGCTTGAGTTACAGCCAATCCGCCCGCAGAAACCACGGAATCTGGGCCGAGTGTGAAATTGCCGGCATCGTCCCCAACGGACAACTTACCTGTTGTCTGAAGTTCCGATTTCCCTGCATACCGAGTGAGTTAGCGTTAATTAGACCCTCACCGGAAACAAGGCTTCCTGTTGAATTCGAACTGTCCGTGAGATTCAATATTCCATCGGTGACATTCAGAACGTTGCGAACCTGCGGATTATTTGTTCCGTTAGCTCCTAGATTTAGCTTTCCATTTCCCTGACCGAACATCGTATCGAAGGTTTGCGCTACCATATTGAGTGTCGAACCGGAGGTTTTCGCTCCGACATCGACAAGATTCATTTGTCCTTTAAAGTTCTCTCCGGTACCGGTAACAGTGGTTTCCTTAACATCCCAATTTAAGAGGGAATCGGCGTCGGATTTGAGATTTGCAGCATCCAAAGCAAGTTTTGCATTACGTGCTGAGAAATCCAAGGTGTCTTGGCCGCCTAGTGAAAGGGAATCCATCTTGACATCGTCTGTGCCGTTGTAAACGAATTTACCCGTTACACCGGTTGACGGGTTACCATCATCAACGGTAATCTTGCCAAGTGAATCCGTACCCGCCTTCAGGTCGGCAATCTCTACTGTGGCCGTGTTTTTGAAATTGATGTCGGCAGAGGAAAGGTCGGCTGTCGCGACACTAAGTTTCCCCCCGTTAAGTCCTGCTTTTCTCAACGTCGCAAGGTTTGCCGTCAAAGAACCGTCCGTGATTTGAAACTCGGGCGTATCCGTCGTCTGATTTAACTCTTCAACGTTGGTTAATCCGGATGAAAGAAGTTGACCTCCGGAAAGGAACACTTTTTGAAAATCGGCATTCCCTGCAAGATTCATTTCTCCGGATGAAAGCGTTGTTTCACCTAGGACATTAAGTTGCCCGCCCGATAGAACCTTGGTTTTTCCTCCGGTTTGACCGAACGTACCTTTTACTGTCGTGATAGCGCCGGAAGATGTCTCAAAATCACCGCTGGAAAGAGTCAGACTTGAATGAAAAAGAACACCGGGAGTGTTGCCGCCGGCCGTATTGGAATTCTTGAATGAATTGCCGGCCAGTGTAGCATTGCCATGAACGTTAAAAGTCCCAGCTCCGCCGGCAATACTTGCCTTAGAATTCTCGCTTTGCGTATAGGTACCGAAATGAACGGTATCTCCGAGAACACTCAATTCAGACGAGCCGGAGGCTTCAAAATTTACCTGCCCTTCGGGGGTCTCCTCTCCGAACACGGAGTTGTTACCGTCAGCGGCATCTCCTAATTGCAATAGCCCGCTCTGCAATTTAACTGTGCCGGCCCGAAGAGAGGACTGATTCGTGTTACCAAGTCCCTTAACGGATATGGCGGTACTGTCCCCATAATTGATAGTGATTGTCCCCCCGTCGGTGGCAGATTCCAAACCCTTTGTCTCTTTTAAGAAGTGCCTGTCCGTCGATAAGAGGTCCGTCGTCTTTACGATGCCTTCAACGGTCACGAAACTGTTACCGGTTCCGTCAACAGTTCTGATTGTGTCGAAGTTGTACGCAAGATTCGTTGCGTCATTGATTACGAGTTTATTCGCACTATTTTCATTAGTATGCACGCTAAATTCTGGAACACTCCCCATATTAAGATTAGCGGCGATTTCTTTTGCTACAGCACTACTAAGGGTTAGAGTCGAATTACCTAAATAGGATGATGCTTGAGCGAGAATGAGTTTTCCAGAAAAACCATCATTTACAGCGGATATCTCCACATTCCCACTTAAGATTGTGCTCGGATTTTCAGCAGAGTGTTTTAACTCACTAATTGTGACCTTTCCACCTTTTGCGTCAATGGTTAGCGAACCCTGATTGTCAATCTTTATATTCGTAAGGTTTGTCTGTTGTGAGGGAGCGTGTATGGTTCCCGTTGCTCCGCTCTTTGTTTTAACCGTCAAACCTTCGGCCTTTAGACCAGCCCATGCATGAATACCAGAGCTGCCGCTATCAAATGTGATAGTTTGCGGAACATCGCCGGAAAATTCAGCTGGAGCATTGGAATGAATCGTAGTTTGGGATAAAACCAATAGCGGCGTTTTGACTGTCAGTTGATTAGCGGTTAACGTAATCGAATTACTTGAATGGCCGAGGAAGGTGGCTGATGTTGTTGAATTAATATCCGCTCTTCCAACAGTCATTCTGATTGTGCCCCTGTCGGAAGCAACCTGAAACTTATCCTCTTGGCCACCAAGAGTAAGGCTTCCGTAAGATGCCGCCTCGTATTTATCAAGTATGAATTCTCCGACTCCGGGGCCGAGGCCTCCTACATAAATGGTGTTTTCTTGACCGGACGTCGTCAGGGAGTTTGCCCAAATGAAAGATTTCGAATTTTCCTCAGTACCAGAAATACTCAGATTTACATTGTCCAGACTAACGGTCTCTATTCCGCTCATCCGAGTCCAACCTTTAGCCTCGCCTCCCGGGTATGTTTCAAGTTGGATGTCTTTTAGTTTTACCTGTGAGAAATAAGTGGCTGAGAGAGCGTGTATATCTTCTGGATTTATAAACCACCATTGATTCGTCGGGTGACTTCCTGTAACTCCATCAGTCGGATTCTTTACAAACTGCCCCGTAATTCTGGCTTTCTGAAGACTTCCGGCAGTCGTCGGGGTCCCCGTAATTGTTAAAACATCAGCCGCAGAAGCTCCTGCCATTGCAACAAGTCCCGCTGTTGCCACAACGAGCTGGATGCCTTTCTTTTGGACTGACGAGGTGATTTCATTGCACACCATCAGGGCGCCGCGAACTTTCGAAAAGATGACTTTGTAGGTTTGTTCATGGATAGTCTATTTCGTGTCGAAGTGAAACGTTGAAAAAAGGCGGCTTCTTTTGGACTTTCACAAGATAGGAAGAAGGTTTGATTGTTTCTTACTGTCCTGGAATCGAAGCCGAATTTCGCGAACAATACCTACCCTGGTATTGAAAATCAATGCTGATAAATAAAGACTATTTGCGCAATAAAATGAATACTGTATACATTCTTTGCGTTAAAAGTTACATAAACTGCACAGGAAAAGAAGTAGAAAAGATGGAAAATTTACTACAGCACCAGAACAGTGGCTCCCAGGAATGATGCCTCAAGAGGGGCGTTGCCCCTGTCTTTTTCAGGCTACGAGAAAGTTTGAGCAATTGAACATTGTCAATCCAAGAGGACAGGCGGCGCGCATAGTCTTCAGGCGTTCGTTTGCTCAGAGCGAAGTACTGTCCGTGAGCTTGAGCGCCTTCGCCACTTCCGATGTGAGCCAAAGTAAAGGCATCAAAAAGGTACGGAGTTCCGTGATAGCCGACCTGATAAAACTCTTCCCGCTTTCTTGAATTAAATCGTTTGCTAAGCGGAACAATGTTCCCATCAAAGTCTCTAACAATGGCGTCGTTATAGCGAGTCTCTATGTTGCCAATGATTTGATACAAATCCCCCAAAGACGTGTCGTTTTGATATACAATGGCACCATTGATTAGGGGCTTGTCCCTGTTGGATGTGCCGAGCTGCTGGCGATTGGAGCCCATGCTCTCCAACAGAAGACTGAGCCCCTTTTCTTTTTCATACCCAAGTAGCAGTCCTTCATCGATCCATTGTTTGATATTGGATTTTGCAAATGCAGTCGGCACCTGGTTGTCAACAACGATGGTGCCATTCTTGTAATAAGTTAACCACAACGGAGCCACGACACTCTTTCCGTTCTGAGTTAACTCTGTCAGCAGAACAATACTTTCCTCTCCAGATTTCGCATCGATGTTCTTGGAACGGAAAACGGCAATCGGTCGCTGAATTCCTACCAAAAGACCCCTAACCTCTTCGTCCGTAAGCCCGTGTTTGCCTCTTTGCCTACGTAACGTCTCACCCGGTTTCAAAATCGCGTGCAGAAATGATTTTCCAAAGATTTTCACATTGGAATCTTTCTTCGCGCCAAAAAGTTGAAGAACCCACGAAGGAGAACCAAGGTCGAATTTTTCCGTTGTATCGCCCTCGCGCCACTTGTGAATCTGCTCATCCAATTGACGAGAACGGTTCGGCAAGTTCAAACGCTCTTGCGCTTCCTGCGAAAAATATTCTTCTGGAACAGAGAGCGCCTTTCTCTCGTCAGTCCAGACGAGTTTCGCAGCTATGTCATCAACTTGGTCCGGTGCGATATGGGCCATTCGAGCATACGAAACTGCCGCAGCCGCGTTGAGTTTTAAAAGTTGGGATTGTTTTAACGACTCCTCGTATGCCCTCTGCGCCTCTTCAAGCGTATTCGCATCCGGAACTTCTTCGGAAGATTTTCTCACCTCCTCCATGAACGCTTCGTCAAATTCGGAAAAAGGTCTTCCTTTGTACGTAATCTCAATTTCTTGGAGGTAGTCCTTTTTAAGTTTTTTCCGATAGCCTTCTGCGACAGCTCTGCTCAAGGCAAAATACAGCCCCCAGCCATGCGCCTGAGCGCCTTCGCCACTTCCGATGTGAGCCAAAGTAAAGGCATCAAAAAAGTACGGAGAGCCGTGATAGCCAAGCTGATAGAAAACCTGTGGCAATTCATCAGGGGAATTCCAATATCCGCCATTTTCCTCAAGCGCCTCTTTATTTGTCAAGCGTCCTCTGAATTGACCCCCGAAAACGTCGTTTAAATTGAGCCCCTGT
>OWIO01002377.1_pt1 | contig 12376 bp, 7 predicted proteins | sample 1733011 | NCBI WGS metagenome assembly OWIO01 (sample SAMN05065779, study PRJEB22554) | human gut metagenome | biome: ENVO:2100002; feature: ENVO:00000062; material: ENVO:00002003 | host: Homo sapiens | place: USA | reverse complement strand
CTACACAAGGAGTATCGTCGGCAGCGTCAGATGTGTATAAGAGACAGTATTATAATAGGTGATTATATTGCAGGGGGTTCGCTCCTGCGGGAACGACAAGGGACAATGAAAACAGGCGAAGTCTGCGCTCGCCCCCTTGACCCCTTCGCGCGAAATATCAAAAGGGCGGCGGCTTACATGCTCCGCCGCCCTCGTGGGCTGTTCCAATTAGATGATGTAGCCCTTGCAGAAGTCGGGCAGCGCTTCGGGATCGGCGCTGACGGACAGCACGAACGTCACATCATGCTTCTGCGCGTACTTTTCGAGGCTGTCGAAGAACCACTTCGCGTCGGCGAGGTCAATCTTGATCAGCTTGAGGAACGCGTCGATGAAGACGGTCTTGACGTCGTAGTTGCTGGCGAGCATACCGCCGAGGAAGCCGAGGAACATTTCCGCGCTGGAAACGCTGTACTCTTCGACGTTGACGAAACGAACCGCACGGTCCACTTCGTACATATAGCTGTCGTTCTTGTCGAGGAAAACGACGTTGCCGGAGCTGGTCTTGACCGCGTTGTTGGTCATGTCAATCAGCCGCTTGGTCTTGCCGGAGCCCTTCTTGCCTGCGATAATCTGAATCATGGGTAAACGCCTCCTTGTGAGTGAGAGTTTCGTATCTCTATTATAAACCATTTTGCGCCCGGATGCAATGCCTCTGATGAAATTCCTTTGTATTCGGGAGAAAAATTCACCGCTTTTACGGTGACGTGTCCTCCTCATTGCCGGGTGCATCTGTATCATTCGCCATGAGGGTCAATAAATCCTGCTTCTTCAGCGGCGGAAGTTCACGTTTTTCGTGACCGGGGATGGACGTGTCGAGCTTGCAGACTCCGGCGCAGTCGCACCACTGGCAGGCGTTCCAGTCTCTGATGACGGCGGGGGACGGGGTGATTTCGCCGCTGCGGATGCGGTCGGCCAGCTCCGCCGCCATCTTCTTGGCGTGGGCAAGCAGTGCTGCCATTTCCTCCGACGTGTAGCCATCAGACGAGGAAGCGACGCTGCTATCCGCATTAAAGATTTTCGTGAACGAATATCCCGGATTGGAATCCAGCGCTTCCACCACGTCCACATCCGCCAGCACAATGCCTTTCAGGTGCAGCTTTTTCGCAATCGCCTTTTCCGCGGATTCCTTTACATCCGCCGTATCTACCATCGGGTCTTGAATCGTGAAGTAGAATGCGCCCGCCGGATTGCCGTCCAGCCCCTCGCACGCGGCTTGCAGATACAGCAGCAGCTGCAATTGAAGCCCGTACCATAGGCGCGTCGGGTCAATGTCGCGGTGGCTGCTCTTGTAGTCGGATACGAGCAGATACACGCCCTCGTCGCCCTCCCAGCGGTCGATGCGGTCGATTTTGCCGCGCAGGGCGATTTTCCGTCCATCATGCAGCGTCAGCACCACCGGGGGCAGACCGTCCTCCTCGCCAAACACAACTTCCTCGCCGACGGTGCGGAAGCGGCTGTGCTGCGCGTGATGCGTGAACATCCACGCGGCGCGGTGCACCGTTCGGCGGTACTTCTCGCCCTGCAGGCGCAGGGAGGGCGTTTCATTCAGCGGGCCATCTGCCCACGCGGTCGTCAGCGGCAGCAGCACCGTATCCATCAGCGCGTGGATTTTTTCGTCCGGCAAATCCGGAAAATCCGGCTCCTTCAGCGCAAGGGCGGCGTACCCCTCCATCGCGGCATGGTAGAAATCGCCCACATCCGCCGGGTCGAACTCGTACTCGCGGCGGATGACGGGTTTCAAGCCGTAGTTCACAAAGTGCCGATACGGGCACTGCGCGAAGCCCTCCAAACGGCTGATGGACACCTTGTCCTGCGTGAAGAGCCGCCGCGTGTGGTCGCGGGAGAGGAAAATCGCCGTGCCGTGGCGGTTCAGCGCATCCAGCACGGCCTGACAGCGGCTGTGCCACTCCGGGTCGAAATACAGCCAGCGCAGGACGTTCGCCCATTGCTCCGGAAGCGGCGTGTCTGTGTCGACAGCTTGCCGCAGGTGGTGCGGCAGTGCATCCAGCGCCATGGCGGGGGAGAGCGGTGCGACGTCGTTTGCCAGCACGCCGCCGGATACCACCATATGTGGGAACAGCTGCGTCATGTCCTCCAGCAGCCCCGCCGGACGAAAAGCCGTGCCGTCCTGCCCGCCCTGCGAACAGGTGACGGTCAGAAAGTGCCGGGGGAGGGATAGTGTACGGTAGAAGTCCGACTGCCGCAGGGCGCACGTCTCCTGCTGCGTAAGACCAATCGCGCGCTGCGCCAAGTCGCACAGCGTGCGCCGCTCTGTCTCGGACAGGAGCGAATCCGCCGTACTGCCCAGCGCGCCGTCCTGCATTCCCATGACGAGCAGCGCATCAATCCGCCCGGTCATCAAATGTCCCGCTTCGCCGATCATCACCGTGTCCGGCTGCGGCGGCAGGGACGAAATCGACGCGCCTGTCAAACCGGATTCCACGAACCGCGCCAAATCCCGCTGATTTGCCTTTTGCGTGCTCAGCAGCGCATACAGCTGATCAAGCAGCGTCATCAGGATTGTCCATACCTGCCGATTCTGCGTTGCTTCCGCCGCCATCCCGCGCGAAAGCAGCGCTTCCTCGCGCGCCATCAGGCGGTCATACGCATTGGTATCCTCCAAGAAGCGGAAAATCGCCTCGACGGAATCCCCCGCTGTTTTTGCGCGGCGGAGCGCATCCCGAAGGGCTTCCACAGGCGAAATCAGCCGGACGCGCAGTTCGTCCATATCCGCCGCGTCGTCGCCATAAGGGAACGGACGCAGCCACTTGCCGCGGTTGATGCCGTGCGTGATGGCGTAGTTCTCCAGCGAATCGGCTTCGTCGCGGGTCAGGGAAGAAAAGCCGCTTTTCGCCACTTGCAGCACATCCGCGCGGAGAAATCCGCCGGAGATGCAACGCAGTGCGCCGACGAGCATCCGACTCAAGCCGTGCCGCGCCGCACTGTCCTTCCGCGCCTGATAGCAGGGAATCCCCGCGCTTTGCAGCGTGACGGCGAGGATGCCGGCCATACTCTGCGCATCTGCCAGCGCGACCGCCATATACTGCCACGGAATGCCGCGCTCGTGCCAGCTTTGCAGCGTCTGCGCGGCGAAAGCAGCTTCGGCATACGGGTTTGCGGCGGCATGGATCGTCAGGGCGGACGCGTCGCCGGGGTACACCACGCCGTCACGGGCGAACAGGTGCGCTTCGAGGTGGCGGAGGGCTTCGTCGCGCCCGTCGGGTTCGCTTGGCAGCCACTTCCACTGCACGGGAATGCCGCGCTGACGCAGCCATCCGGTCAGCTCCGCCGCACTCCTGCGCTGGGAGGCGAAAACGTGCCCGTCGCTTGCAGTGTCCTTGTCCATCGTGAACGCAACGACCATGCGGGTGCATTCCGGCGCAGCGGTCGCCAGCAGGACGCACAGCGGCGTTGGCAGCATGTCAAACTGGTAGACAAACACGGCGGCATCGCGCATCAGCCCGCTTTCCGGCAGCCGTTCCACCAGCTCAAACTGCTGCGTCGGCTCATCCTGAAAGCGCTCGGCAATCAGCACGTCATACGTCTGCCAAAGCAGCAGCAAATCATGCGCCTTTGCCTTCAGTGCGCCGGATGGCAGCTCCTCCGCATAGGCGGCAAATTCTTCGCTTGACAGCCCCGTGCGCTGGAAGTCCATCAGCAGCGTGGACAGCTTCTCCGGCAGCCCGGGTGACAGCGCGACGCGGCGATAATAGTGCAGTTCCTCCTGCTTCAGGGAAAGCGCCTGCGCCAGTGCCATCCGTCGCCCGCTTTCGTCCAGCGCGGCTTTGGGCGAATGGCCAGCGCTCTCCCGGATGCGCCGCCCCAGCCTGCGCGGCGACAGTACATCCAAATCCAGCAGCCCCGGCAAATTCAGCTGCTCCACCAGTTCCCGCTCGGCTTGCAGCGTGTACTGCTCCGGCACGAGCAGCAGGACGCGCTGACCAGCTTCACGGCATTGGCGGATTTCTTCAAACAGGCGGGACTGCGTCTGCCCGGCGCGTGCGCCCCAGATTTCGACGGTGGTCATAAAATCCCCCTTACAAAGCGGCAAATGCGGTCAAATAGCGAATCGCCTCCGTATCATGGCGGCGGTTAAAACCATGTGCCCCGCCGTCAATCAAGTGCAGCTCCGCGTTCGCATACGCTTCCGCCGCTTTTTTCGCATAGTCCGGCTTGACGATGCCGTCCGCCGTGCCGTGGACAATCATCACCCGTCCGGTGTACGGCGTGATTTCGCGGAAAACGTCCATGTGCATGACGGCTTCGGGATAGCAGCGCCCCAGCGGCATCGGCCCGCAGTGAATCTTCTCCGGCAGATTTTGAGGGTCGAAGTGCGCCATCATCATGTGCCCCGCGCGCGCGTCGTCGGGGATGCAGAAGGCCGGGTAGAACAGCACGAGCCTGTCCACTGCATCCGGATGCTTCGCAGCGGTCAGCGCGGACACCATCCCGCCCTGCGAACAGCCCATCAGCAGCAGCGTATCGCTGGTATAGGGAAGCGACTGCGCATAGCGAATGACAGCTTCCAAATCCTGCACCTCGGTCAGCACCGACATGTCCGTCGTCGCGCCGTCACTCCGCCCCAAGGGCGGAACGCTGCCGCCGCAGAAGTCGAAACAGTACGCACAGTAACCAATTTTCGCCAGCAACCTCGTGTACTGCCGGACGGTCTGCTGATTTGCCATAAAACCGTGGCAGACAATGGCAATCGGGAGTTTTTCGCTATTCGGACGGTACTCTGTGCCGCGGATGGTCAAATCACCGCGCATACAGGAGAACGTCCGACGACGGATGGTGGAGGAAGAAAACAGCATCGAAATCGCCTCACGGAAGATTGTTTCTTCTATTGTAGCATAGTCGCGCGAAAATGAAAAGATGGAAAACAAGACTTGAAGCGGCAGGGAGAAGCGTGTTATAATGGAGCGAACCCACAGAGAATGAAGGAGTACATACACGATGAGCAATTTCCGCCGACCGAAGCACCTGACCACCCGCAGAATGCAGGAAACGCGTCCGAATCCGCCGAAGGAGCAGGCGAAAGCGCAGCGTCCGGCGCGCGAAATCCGCTGGAACTGTCCCGTCGCGGCAAAATGCGGCGGATGCCAGCTGACCCGCCTGTCCTACGCGGAGCAGCTGCAATGGAAGCAGCAGCGCGTGGCGGAACTGCTGGACGGAATCTGCGAAGTCCGCCCGATTCTGGGCATGGACGACCCGTTCCACTACCGCAACAAGGTTCATGCCGTGCTGGCTGTGGACAAGGCGGGCAAGCCCATCAGCGGCGTGTACGCCATGGGGACGCACCGCGTCGTGCCCGTGCGGCACTGCCTGATTGAGGATCGCCGCGCCGACCGCATCATCCAGACCATCGTCGCGATGCTGCCTGCCTACAAGCTGCGCATCTACAACGAGTACACGCACCGCGGCTTCCTCCGCCATATCCTCATCCGCACGGGGCATGTGACAGGGCAGATTATGGTCGTGCTGGTCGCGACGAGCCTTGAATTTCCGGGAAAAAAGGCGTTTGTGCAGGAGCTGATTCAGCGCCACCCGGAAATCACGACCGTGGTGCTGAACTGCAATCAGCGCGAAACCAGCATGGTGCTGGGCACGAAGGAAATCACCCTCTATGGCGAGGGTTACATGGAGGATGAACTGTGCGGCAAGCGCTTCCGCATCAGTCCGCAGAGCTTTTATCAGGTGAACGCGAAGCAATGCGAAGTCCTCTACCGAACGGCGATTGACGCGGCGCAGCTGACAGGCGCAGAAACCCTGCTGGACGCCTACTGCGGTACGGGTACGATTGGCTTGTGCGCGTCGGACGGCTGCAAGCAGCTCATCGGCGTGGAGTTGAATGCCGATGCCATCCGCGATGCGAAGGAGAACGCCCGCCGCAACGGCGTGGAGAACGCGCGCTTCCTCTGCGACGACGCAGGGCGCTTCATGCAGAAGCTCGCCAAGGAGGGAAACGCGCCAGACGTAGTGATGATGGATCCGCCCCGCGCCGGCAGCGACCAGAAGTTCCTGCAAAGTCTGCTGATGCTGAAACCAAAGCGGGTTGTGTACGTTTCCTGCAACCCGGAAACCCTCGCAAGGGACTTGCGCGTGCTGGTGGACGGCGGGTATCGGGCGGAATGGGCAACGCCAGTGGATATGTTTCCGGGGACGGAACATGTGGAGACGGTATGTGCATTGTCCAAACTTCAAGAGGGGAAAGCATATCGAGATTGAAGCATTTGGAAATGATTTAACATCAACATAAGGAAAACCCGAAGCAGCATTGGAAAGGTACTGCTTCGGGTTTTTTACTGTTTAGCCTTGTATGCTTCGCCCCACGCCCGCATGGAATCCAAAATGGGTTTCAGGCTTTTGCCAAGTTCGGTCAGCGCATATTCCACCCTCGGCGGCACTTCGGGATAAACCGTGCGGGTGATGATACCATCGGCTTCCATCGAGCGCAGGCTGTCCGTCAGCACCTTTTGGCTGATTCCCTCCAAGTCCTTTTTCAGTTCATTGAACCGCCACGGATGGGCCAGCAGATTTCGTATGATAAGCAACTTCCACTTGCTTCCAATCAGCGCCACAGTAGTTGCTACCGGGCAAGCGGGCATTTCTTCTTTTGTCAGCATCGCAGCACCCCCAATAGTTCAAATTAGAATGTTACATCTAAATTATAATACAGTGCACTCTAATTTTCAAGCAGTTACTTTCAGATGAGCTGTGTTGCTTCTTGTGCCCCAGTAATCAATTTGTGCGTACTTGTGGCTGGGCATTGGTCTGTACCTGGAAAAGCAGAAGGACGGCAGCTGCATCAGGAATATGGTGTTTGCATTCCCTGTTCCAGTGAGCGGTCAGAAAGTGAAAGAACTTTCCTTGGAAAATGAAGCAACAGTCGAAATGGTATGCCTCTTAGTTCTGAGAAATCCAACGGCACATATCAACATGGATGTGGATGTGGACGAAATGGTGCAAAAAAGGCTCTTCACGGAATCTTGTTGGTTGCCCCAAGATTCCGCGAAGAACCAAGTGATGTGAGAATCACTCCGTAATGTAGGTGTACTGCATATTGTAATCCTTTGCGTACTGCTCAGCGGCGGAGTCCGGCAGGACTTCCAGGACAAGGTTCGGACAGTTATGGAAAGGACTGTTAACGAAAGGCGAGTAGCCAAAACTCGTTAGCTTGCGAAGATTGCCCAGCAATGCAAGCGACTCGCATCCGGAGAAGGCAAATTGATTGACGCTTTCCAAACTGCCCAGATTCGGAATTGAGGTCAACTTTTTGCATTGGTTGAACCCGTATGATCCGATAATGGTTACGTTGCTCAAATCGCCGATGCTTACCAAAGAGGTGCAGCCATCAAACGTCTCAGAGGGAATCTCTTTCAGGCTGCTTAAATCACCGACGGTTTCCAGCGCAGTGCATCCCATGAAACACTGCATCCCAATTGATTCCAATTTAGGCATATTGCCGATTGATTTCAGCGCGATGCAGCCCCTAAAGACAGAACTTTCAATGCTTGTAACATTGCTTAAATCACCAATGCTGACAAGCGCTTTGCAGCCAAAGAATGCACTACTCCCAATGGCGGTTAGTTTGTCAGAACAGTCAACGCTGATTAACGATACACAGTGTGAGAAAACATCGTATTCCAAGCGCGTCAAGCTGTACAAATCATCAACATGCTCCAGTGCACTGCAGCCGCTAAAAGCACCTTGCCCAATAGTTTCCAAGTTGTGCAGGGAACCGATGCTCTTCAGTGCAGTACAGCCCTTAAACGCATTCTGACCGATGCTGGTAATCTTGTCAAGTTTATCAACGTGTTCCAAGGCGCTGCAATTTGAAAAAGCTTCATTAGCGATGGACTCAACATTGTTCAAATCGCCGATGCTTACCAAAGAGGTGCAGCCATCAAACGCCTCATATGGAATCTCCTTCAGGCTGCTTAAATCACCGACGGTTTCCAGTGTGGTGCAGCTGACGAAACACTTTTGCCCCATTGACTCCAATTTGGGCATATCGCCGATTGATTTCAGCGAGATACAGCCTGTATAATGGCTGCCGTACCCAAATACACTCTCGCCAAGGCTCACCAAATTATCTAAGTGTTCAAGACGTTCCAAGCTGGAGCAGCCAGCAAAAGCAAAATATTCGATGGCTGTAACACTGCTTAAATCGCCCAGGCTGACAAGCAATGTGCAGTTGAGAAATGCATTATCTCCAATGAATGTTAATTTGTCAGAACAGTCAACGCTGACCAACGATGCACAGTGTGCAAAGGCTCCGGATTCCAAGCGCGTCAAGCTGTACAAATCATCAACATGCTCCAGTGCACTGCAGCCGTTAAAAGCACCTTTCCCGATAGTTTCCAAGTTGTGCAGGGAACCGATACTCTTCAGTGCAGTACAGCCCATAAATGCATACTGACCGATGCTGGTAATCTTGTCAAGTTCATCAACGTGTTCCAAGGCGCTGCAATTCACAAAACCGTTAGAATCAATGGATTCGACATTACTCATGTTGCCGACACGCACAAGCGAAGAGCAGCCTTCAAATGCGTAAGAATCAATCGAAGTTACGCTGCTCATGTTGCCTACGCTCTCTAATGCGGTGCAGAAGCCAAAGGTGGAATATCCGATGGATGTGACTTTGCTTAAATCGCCAATGGTTTTCAGCGCTTTGCAGCTATTGAAGGCACAAGTGCCGAGTGTTGTGACATTGGTCAGATTCCCGACGCTGGTTAAAGCGGTGCAGTCAGCGAATGCACTGCTGCCGATGCTATTCAGCCGGGGCAGTTCAGGAAGGCTGGTCAATGCTTTGCAATTAGAAAACGCATATTCGCCGATGGTGCGGACGTTGGATATGTCCCCGATACTCGCCAGCTTGCTGCAGCCATAGAATGCATCTTTCCCAATGCTGGTAGCGCTGCTTAAATCGCCGACTGAAAGAAGATCCTTCAAACAGTAGAACAGCTTGTCAGGAACAGCCTTCAAGCTGCGTAAATCGCCAACCGTGGTTAGCGCAGTGCAGCCATCAAAAACTTTCTCGCTGATGCTTGTCACACTGCTTAAATCACCAACGGTTTTCAGCGATTTGCAATTGCGGAATGTCTCTCGATTCAAGACGGTCAGCTTTTCCAAGCCGCTAATGCTGGTCAGTGATTCACAGCCGTAGAAAGCGCCATACGCGATGCGCGTAACATTGCCGAGTTCCCCGATGCTTTGCAGGGAAGTACACTGCTTGAACGCATTTGCGCCGATGAAAGTAACGCTGCTGAGACTGCCGACGGTTTTCAGCGAAGTGCACTGATAGAAGGCGTTTTCGCCGATGGAAGTAACGCTGCTGAGATCTCCGATGCTTTCCAGTGACGCACAGGCATAGTCTTTTGACATGCCTTCGTCCGGAATCCAACGGCTGGAAACCCCAAAGGCAGAGTCGCCGATGCTTTCCAAATGGGGCATATCACCAACCCGAACCAAGGAGGTGCAGCCTACAAAAGCACTATCGCCAATACTTGTTACATTGCTCAAATGCTCCATGGATGTGAGCAACTCGCAATCTCTGAAAGCGTAAGCACCAATAGTGGTTACATTATCGGTGATATCAAGTGTTTCCAACGCATAGCATCTGGAGAATGCGTATGCGCCAATGCTCGTCACATTCTCCAAACCTTCTACGCTTTGCAGATTGGAACAGCCGGCAAATGCGCTATCCGGAATGGCAGAGATGTTCGTTAGACCACTAATAGTGGTCATGGCGCAGAACTCGAAAGCACCACTGTCGATGCTTGTTACGTTGCTTAAACCCTCAATGTTTACAAGTGAGTTACAACCTGAAAATGCTTCCACTCCAATGCGGACGTCATTTCCTCCGATTTTAACCGTATTCAATGATTTACAGCTGTAGAAAGCCCCTGCACCGATCTTTTCAATATTGCCTAAGCTGCCGATTTCTTCGAGCGAAGTACAATACGAAAAAGCCCATTCGCCGATTGTAATGACGTGCTGCAAACTTCCGATTTCTGCCAAGGACTCGCAGTAGTAAAAGGCTAAATCACCGATTTGCTCGACATTAGAAATGTCACCAATACGCTTCAGTGAATCGCAGTAATAATACCGTTCCGTACCATCGTCCCAACTGTTTGCAAAAGCAGAGTTGCCGATACTTTTCAGATGGGGCATATCACCGAGTTGCGTCAGTGATTTGCAGCCTGCAAAAGCAGATTCGCCAATGCTCGTCAAAGAAGTCAAATCCCCAACATCTTGCAGTGAAATGCAGTTATAGAACGTGAAGTCGCTGAGATTTGTCACATTCTCCAGCCCCTGCAACTTTACCAGCGCCGTGCATCCATCGAATGCGTGCGCGCCAATCTCTGTCACGCTGCTGGAAATCGTGATCTCTTTCAGGCTCGTGCAGCCCGAGAAGGCGTAATCCCCGATGGCAGTTACAGAATCAGGAATTTTCACGCTGACAAGGCTCGTGCTGTTTGCAAACGCATATTCATCAATGCGTTTTACGTTTGCGGAAATTTCGTAAGTCGCGACATTTCCGCCGCTTGGAGCGTCCGCGCTGTCCGCCAGTGCGGGTAGGACCAGACAGCTTCCGATCAGCAGACTGGTCAGCGTAATCGTCAAAAGTTTCTTGGATTTCATGCGTATCAACCCCTTTCTCGATTTCCAGCATACAGCAATTTCAAGAAAAAGTCAATAGCAGAATCAAGAAAATTAAGGAAAAATACAGAAACTAAATCGAATGCTATGCCATGCACCGTCAAATCAATAAGATGCTAATGCTATATTCAGAAGAAATTGTCAAGAAACGATTACCAATCATGTTGACAAGCTGGGAAAACCTGCGTATAATAAATATGGAAAACTGGCAGTTTGCAACAGGGAAAAAGCGGATGGAGGAGAATTGCACATGAAACGTTGGAAAGTCACATTCGGACTGTTCTTGCTTCTTTTTGCACTGGCAACGACAGTTGCTTGCGCGGAGACAAAGGAAGCGAAAATGGATTGGAACGATCGGACTGTCATTTTTGCCCAGCCGGGGGAAACAATCCACTTTACTTATGATGTTCCAGAAGATTACGTTGTGACAAAAGAGGAATGGCTGTGGTATTTCTGCTATACGGATGGTCGTGGCACTACGAGCTATGATGGCGAATATGGTGAGAGTCACATGGAAAGCTATACCTATGAGCCAACGGGAATCCATGTCGAATGGGATGGAAAAGGCAGCATTTCACTTTCTGCCAATGAAATGGTGCGTATTCAATTACGATTAAATGGATATGATTATCTGTTTGCATATGTACTTGTTGCAGACCCGGCAGAGTACTATACCTATGAGATTCAGAATGGAGAAGCGACGATTACAGGATATAATAAAAACCTTCTGCGCCGCAAAGTGCTGATTCCAGAAGAAATTGAAGGGTGTCCGGTTACGACGATCGGCGACCGCGCGTTTTATGACATGCCGTCGGGTATCGGCGAGAAATTCTACATTCCAGACAATGTAACCACCTTTGGCAAGGAAGCCTTTGCAGTCAGCGCCTATCTTGATGCGGTTCGGATGCCGCAGAAGCTGACGAAAATGGGCGAGGGCGTATTTGCGGCATGTTTGCAACTGCACTTCTTGGAAATTCCTGATTCGTTGACGGAAATTCCAGACGATGCCTTTGCAAACTGCTGGGGCTATGGATCTGCAAGAGATTACAGTGTTGAGCAGTGCATCGGCAAAAACGTGACCAAAATCGGTAAAGGCGCGTTCGGTGGATGCTGGAATATGGGGAGAGCTTGGGGCGATGGTCGTCTGCCTGAAAAGCTCGAATCCATTGGGGAAGGCGCATTCCAGTATTGCTACACGATAAAGAAGCTGCAAATCCCGGCTGGTGTGACGGTCATTCCTGACCGCACATTTCAGGGCTGCGAAAGACTGGAATCCATTCAGATTGATGGCGATATTACGATGATTGGTGCGGAAGCATTTGACGGCTGTGTTGCGCTGACTTCGATGCCGCTGTCGAAATCGCTGTCCCTGATTGGAGCGGATGCATTCCGTGACTGCACGGCGCTGACGGATTTCCAGCTGGCAGAGGGAAACACGCATTTTCAGGTGCAGCAGGGCGCGCTGATGACGGCAGATGCCACGCGGCTGCTGACTTATGCTGCCAGCGCACCGCAGCAAAGCTTTGTCATGCCAGAAACGCTGACGCAGATTGACAATGGCGCGCTCAAAAACCTGCGCTATCTGGAAACGCTGACTTTCTCGCCGATTTTCAGCGATTATCAGGCTGTCTCTTATACACATCTGACGCTGCCGACGATACTCCTTGTGTAG
>OWIO01002365.1_pt1 | contig 12429 bp, 10 predicted proteins | sample 1733011 | NCBI WGS metagenome assembly OWIO01 (sample SAMN05065779, study PRJEB22554) | human gut metagenome | biome: ENVO:2100002; feature: ENVO:00000062; material: ENVO:00002003 | host: Homo sapiens | place: USA | reverse complement strand
GAGATGACGTCGAGTCTCGTGGGCTCGGAGATGTGTATAAGAGACAGGTACGATTATACCGAGTGTTTCCAATATGTGGCTCCCGAAATACAGGCGGCCACGATCGCCCTGGCCAACCTCGAACTGCCGTTGGGCGTTCTGCCGTATTCCGGATACCCTCGTTTCTGTGCGCCCGTAGCTTTTGCCGTGGCGGTAAAACAAGCCGGGTTCGATATCCTGGTCACGGCCAACAACCATAGCCTGGACCGCTATAAAAAAGGCGTCATTCGCACAGTGGAGATACTCGATTCGCTCAAAATCCCCCATACCGGTGTTTTTCGCGATACGACCGAACGGGTGCGGCGTTACCCGATGCTGTTCCAGAAGAACGGCATCCGCTTTGCCCTGCTGAACTATACGTATGGGACCAACGGCATCCCGCATCGTCCTCCTACGTATGTTAACGTCATCGATACGGCGCAGATAAAAAAGGATATCGAGGTGGCAAAATCCCGCCGTCCGGATATTATCATCGCCTGTATGCACTGGGGGCTGGAGTATAAGATGCTCCCTGAAAAATCCCAGATGGAACTGGCGGATTTCCTCACCGGCCAGGGCGTAGACGTGGTCATCGGCGGGCATCCCCATGTCGTTCAACCCATGCATGCCCCTACGGACAGTACCGGAAGGATAGAGAACGTGGTCGTCTATTCGTTGGGCAATTACATCTCCAACCAGAAGAACATCGATACCCAGGGTGGGGCGACTGTCCGGATCACTTTTGTAAAAGAGGATACGGGAGTGCGTATCGCCGATTGTTCTTACGGACTGGTCTGGGTGTGGAAGCCGGTGGGGGACGGCCGCCAGAAATTCTACCTCCTTCCGGTGCAGCAGGCCGAGAAAAAGGCCTTTCCGCTGTCCGACGGCGATTATGTCCGGATGAACACCTTTGCTAAAAACGCCCGGCAGATTTTTCATAAGTATAATACAAACGTAAAAGAATACCAACCCGAATAAAAATATCACCATGACAAAAACAGGTATAGACTGCATTTCGTACTACGTACCCCGGTTGTTTCTCGATATCAAGACCTTGGCTCTTGCCCGCGGCATAGAACCCGACAAGCTGACTAAAGGCCTCGGTCTGACGGCCATGGCCCTGACGGATACCGACGAGGATACGGCTACGATGGCAGCTGAGGCGGCCCTGAAACTAATCGAGGACAACGGCATCGATCCCCGTACGGTAGGGCGCCTGTACCTGGGGACGGAGAGTGCGCTCGATTCGGCTAAACCGACGGCTACTTATGTCTGCGCTATCCTCGAAGAGGTTCTTGAAAATAAGTATGGAGCGCGCAGCCTGAAAAACTGCGACGTACTGGATATGACTTTTGCCTGTGTGGGGGCCGTGGATGCTCTGCACAATAGTCTGGAATGGGTGCGAGGCGGAAAAGACCGCAAGGCGATCGTCATCGCGGCCGATTTCGCCAAATATGCACTGGCTTCTGCCGGGGAATATACCCAGGGCGCCGGTGCGGTGGCTATGTTGGTATCCCAGGACCCCCGCCTTTTTTCGGTCGGAGAGGATTTCGGGGTAGGAATGCACTCGGAAGGGGATTTTTATAAGCCGCACCATGCCTTCGATAAAAAAGCCCTGTTGGCCGCCGTGCTGCGCACCGCCGGGCTTGATGCCGATGAAAAGGCAGTGGACGATACTTTATCCAATCTGTCGGATGATGGATTCTGGGGACACGCGGATACGAAAGTGCTCATCCACCGGGACGAGCCGGTATTCGACGGGCCTATGTCGAACGATTGCTACTGCGAACGGATTACCGAAGCCCTTGCGGACTTTTCCGCCCATAGGGGGCTCGATGTGCTTTCGGATTGGGATTACCTGGCATTCCACCAGCCTTATGCCTATCAGGGTAGGCGGATGATCGTGCGCAATTGGGTGGAATGGATGACGGAAAAGGGTCGCCTGGGCGAGATAGAGCAGCAGGCCGGAGTAAAACTGGCCGAAACAAAGCCTTCGGATTTTTATAAAACGGCGGCTAAAACGCCTCTTTACCGGGAATTTGTGGCCCAACGGATAGAGCGGGGAGAGCGTGCCTCGACGCTGATTGGAAATATGTATACCGCTTCGATCTTCATGTCTGTCATCAGTCTGGTACGCAGCCTTTACGAAGAAGGGGTAGATGCGGCCGGAAAAACGATAGGATGCCTTTCATACGGGAGTGGGTCAAAAAGCAAGGTGTTTGCCCTTACTGTCGAAAAAGATTGGAAAGACCGTATTTCAAAGTGCGATATTTTTTCGGAACTCAAAGACCGGATGCCAGTCGATTTCGATACGTATGAAGCGCTTCACAGCGGCCGCCGGGAAAACCCGGTCGCAGGCGGAAGACGAATCGCCCTCGACTCGATAGGAGATACCCCTACCACAGAAGGACTGCGCAAATATAAAGTCGGGAAATAGAAACAGCGGCTTGTTAACTAAGGAATTCGCCTTCTTCAGCAGTCGGATCGCAAAATAAAATGCCTATATTTCCTGTATCTGTTTTGCCGCAGATACGATGTTCCCATAAATTTTCCGCCTGTACGGAAAGCGGGTCGAAATCGGAATGTTCCACGAGCCAGTACTTTTCCTGGATTTCCCCTTCAAGCTGTCCGGGAGTCCATCCGGAATAACCGATAAAGAACCGGATATCGGCCGGTGTTATTTCTCCGGCTACCAGGAGTTCTTTTATCGCCGAAAAATCACCTCCCAAATAGGTGGTATCTCCTACCTTCGTGCTCCCCGGGATCTGCACCGGGTCGTTGTGCAGGAAAAGCAAAGTGTCGTTCCCCACCGGGCCGCCCCAAAATACGGGAATGGCTTGTTTTATTTCCGGGAATATTTGGTCGAGAAATATCTTCATCGGCCGGTTCTGCACCAATCCGGTGGCTCCATTCTCATCATATGAAGTCGGATATATCACGGTACGGTGAAATTCGTCCCCTTTTAGGTCGGGCGCGGCTATCAGCAGGGTGCCGGTTTCGAGTTGCGGTATTTTCATGGACTTTCAACGGTATTTGAGCTAATATACAAAATCGGCAGGGGCTGGCAAGCGCTTACTGTTTTTAACATCACTTTGTTTTTTGGAGAAAAGGCAACTATTTTAACGTCTTTTTATAAGTATCCCCGTCGTAAAAAAGAGACATAAGTATTAAATTTGCAATTATATGGATTTCCGAACCCGGACGATCATGAGAAAACTTCTATTCTCTTTATTGTTGGCAGCCCTTCCATTGGTGGCAAAAGCACAGGTATTCGATACGATGAGAGTACAGGGCGCTGTTTTGTCTTCACCGTTTGACAAATCCCCCAAATACGTAGATACATTGGTATTAGTACTTTTGGATGTGTACGACCTGGCCCATCTGAGTACAAGGCCCATCTCTGAAGTTGTCGCCAAATACGCCCGGATAATGGGAGTAGAGCCTACGGAATTGAAGAACGAAAAGATCTATGAATTTGTGGACGATTGGATAGGGACGCCTTATCGGTACGGAGGCGAAAGTAAAAAGGGAGTGGATTGCTCGGCTTTAACGCGGGCGCTCTACAATTTTGTGGCCGATCTGCTGTTGCCTCGTTCTTCGCGGGAGATGTATTCCAGCAGAATGGTGGAATCTTTTAAGGAAAAGAACTTTTCAAACCTCCGGGAAGGGGATTTGCTTTTTTTCCGTTCACGGGGTCGGATCAACCACGTGGCGGTGTATCTTTGCGATGGAAAATTCCTGTCCGCCAACCGCAGCACGGGAGTCCAGATAAGCGACCTGAACGATCCATACTGGCGGAAACGCTACTATTCGGCCGGACGCGTCAAAGATGCGGACCTGGAAAATGACGGCATGGATGCCGGGGTAAATTAAGATAAAAAAATGACGACTAAAGAATTACTGGCCGGGATACCGGGCATAAAGCATGCCGATAAGGATAATTTTTTCCTGTTGGCCGGCCCCTGCGTGATAGAATCCGAGGACATGGCCTTGCAGATCGCGGAAAAAGCAGCATGTATTACCGACAGGCTTGGGATTCCTTATATCTTCAAAGGCTCCTATAAAAAAGCCAACCGTTCCCGTATCGACAGTTTCACGGGTATTGGCGATGAAAAGGCGCTGAATATCCTGGCCAAAGTACGCCGGGAAATAGGGGTTCCTACGGTGACGGACATCCATGAAACACCGGATGCTGCCATCGCCGCCGAGTATGTGGATGTACTGCAAATTCCCGCATTCTTGGTTCGCCAGACCGATCTGGTGGTAGCCGCCGCCCGGACGGGAAAGGTCGTCAACCTGAAAAAAGGACAGTTCATGGCGCCCGATGCGATGGAATTTGCCGTACAAAAAGTAAAAGATGCCGGCAACGACCGGGCCATGGTGACCGACCGAGGCACGATGTTCGGGTACCGCGATTTGATCGTCGATTTCACCGGAATACCGGTGATGAAACAATATGCGCCGGTAGTGATGGACGTAACCCATTCGCTGCAGCAGCCCAATACTTCTACGGGTGTGACAGGCGGCCGGCCGGAGATGATCGAGCTCATCGCCCGCAATGCGATCGTATCGGGGGCGGACGGTCTGTTCCTCGAGACGCACCCCGATCCCTCCTGCGCTAAATCGGACGGGGCCAATATGCTCCGCCTGGACCTTTTGGAAGGTCTTTTGGAACATTTGGTAGCCCTGCGCCGTATGGTGCAGTCATTCTGACCCCCTTTCTATTTTTCGATCCGTATACAGCCCTCCCAAGGGCTGGAATATTCCTTTGCATTTTTCCTAAAGACGTCTTAATGTGTAAAATATACTGCTGCGGGAACGATTATGTTCGTATATTTACATAATATAGGATGTGCCTCGGTCATTTTCAACAAGTTTGAAGGACGCTCGGCATTCACTATCTTTACCGTATAAAGCAGAGATTGGTGTGTATGGAATACTTTGATTTTATCTGGGATTTTATCCTGCATATAGACGTTCATCTGGCGCAAATGGTGGCCCTGTACGGAAACTGGATATATGTAATTCTGTTCCTCATTATATTTTGCGAAACCGGGCTGGTCGTCGCTCCTTTTTTACCGGGTGATTCGCTGCTGTTCCTGGCAGGTGCGCTCTGCTCGATGCAGCCGGACGACCTCAATATCCATCTGCTGGTCTTAGTGCTGATCGTGGCGGCGGTGCTGGGGGACGCGCTGAACTATGCCATCGGGCGGTTTTTCGGGGAAAAACTGTTCCGAAAGCCGGATTCCAAAATATTTAAGCAAAGCTACCTGGAAAAAACCCATAAATTCTACGAGAAATACGGGGGAAAAACCATCGTGCTGGCCCGTTTCTTACCCATCATCCGGACGTTCGCGCCTTTCGTGGCCGGTATCGGACGGATGGGCTACCGCCGTTTTTCCGTTTTCAATATAGCCGGGGCGATCCTGTGGGTGGTCGTATTCGCCTATGCGGGGTACCTGTTCGGCGGACTTCCGTTCGTGCAGGGGAACATGAAACTGTTCATCGTGGTGATCGTCGTGGTATCCATCCTTCCGGGGGTGATCGAGATGTGGCGGCACCGGAAAAGTTCCAAAACAGTCGAAAACGAATCCAAATAAAAAAGCGCCTCGGGAAGGCGCTTTTTGTTTTATAGGATGGTTTACTATTTGTCCTGCTTCAGCCGTGCGGCCATCGTCCGGGCCAGTTCTTCGCACTGGCGACGCGTATCCTCGTTTAAAGATTGTTTCATTTCCACCGGATCGCCTACTACGTCGAACTTGCTTTTTTCGGCGAATTCCCGGATGGTCTTCACTGCAGCCCCGGCCCAGGTAAAGGAGCCGAAATAGCCCAAAAGGCGGCCTTTGATATCCCGGTTGAGTATTTTGGACAGCAGGGCTTCCATGGGCGGGAAAACGGTCGTGTTGTAGGTCGGCGCCCCGAGGATAAGGCCCTTGTAACGGAACACGTCGGCCAGGATATACGAAGCGTCGCTCTTGCTCACGTTGTGCATCGCGATATTGCGGACTCCCTGGGCGGAGAGTTCGGCTGCGATCGTCTCAGCCATTTGCTCCGTGTTGCCGTACATGCTTCCGTAGGCTACCACCACGCCGTCTTCGGCCTCATATCGGCTCAGGCGGTCGTAGATGTCCTTTACTCTCGGAACATTTTCCATCCATACAGGCCCGTGGGTGGAGCAGATGGCGGATATGGGCAGACCCTCCAATTTTTGAAAGGCCCGCTGAACGGACATACCGTATTTGCCCACGACGTTGGAATAGTAGCGGAACATCTCGTTCCAGTATTTGTCGGTATTGATGCGGGTGTCCAGCACGCCTCCGTCCAGGGCACCGAACGCGCCGAACGCATCGCCGGAGAAAAGCACCCCTTCCGTACTGTCGAAAGTCATCATCGTTTCCGGCCAATGCACCATAGGGGTGAGGCGGAACTGGAGTTTGTGATGCCCTAAGTCCAGCTGGGTGTCGTCCGTCACCTGGATCTGTGCGCCGGTATCTATGCCGTAGAACCCTTCCAGCATACCGAACGCCTGTTTGCTGGCTACGATAGTGATATCCGGATAGTATTTACGGATCAGGCTGATGGAACCCGAATGGTCCGGTTCCATGTGGTTGATGATCAGGTAATCGACGGGACGGTCGCCCAATATCTGTTTTAGCTTGTGGTAAAAAGGCTCGAAATAGCAGATGTCGACCGTATCCACCAGGGCCGTCTTTTGGTCGTCTATCAGGTAGGAGTTGTAGGAAATACCCAATGGCAGCGGCCACATCCCCTCGAACAGGGCTTTGCTGCGGTCGTTTACACCCACATAATGTATGTTCCCTTTTATTTTTACGTCCATATATCGTTTGTGATTTAATTTATTCTCGGAAAAAACGCCGATGCGGTTACTGCGCTTTGCTCAGGTAAGCCTCTGCGTGCCACAGATCCGCATCTTTCATAAGGACTTTCTTGTCCTTGTCCAGCAGGTACAGCGAAGGAATGGCCCGCAGGTCGTAAAGTCTGCCGGCATCGATCGTGCGGCCTTTGTCGTATGCTACCACCCAATTGGAAGGGAAATCGGCCGCATGTTCGCGCCACATTTCGACCTGGCCGTCCGGATAGATGGACAGGATGGTCAATTGTTTGTCGCGGATCATCTCGTTCAGGGTCGGGGAATTCTTCATCCGGCTGGTGGTGATATGGCAGTTCTCGCACTCGGGATTGTTGAAATAGACCAGCGTATAGGGTGTTTTGATCCCATACAGGCCCCCTTTGGCCCCGCCGATGGTCTCGTATTTGAAATCGGCTGCCGGAGTCCCTTCCCGGTTTTTAAGCAGCGTTTCCAGTTGGGCTTCGGGCCGCAGGCGCGACATTTCGGGGACGCGTTTATCGGCCAGGTACGATTCTACCACACAGATGTACAGCTCTTCGTTGCGCATCGGAGAATTCGGGTCGTACAGGTATTTTTCGGCCAGCGAGAGGAAATGGTCGCGGGTCGCAGGCGTTGCCGATGCCTTTTCGAGGAACAGGCCGATCGATTTGCGGGCCATATCCGGCTCCACGCTGTTCAGGATGCTTATATAATCGGCAAAACCCTGTTCGCTGACCTGTGGCAGCCTCAGCAGGGCCGTATCCGCAAAATCGTAATTGTCCCAGAAATGTTCCGTCACATATTCGGCCCGCGCTTGGGGCGAAGTGAGGGAATCCGGTACTTTAATGTACTCGAATGTCCGGGTAGAATCCATCACAGCGGCCGTTTGTTTTTCGGCGGCCGTATTGTGCCCTTTGCATCCCCAGGAAAATAAAAGGGCCGCGCAGAGGACGAGCGCAGTGCAGGTTATTTTATACATTATGTCCTGTTTTTTGTTCGTATCCGGCCGGATGAGGCCTTTCGGGTAACAAATATAAGTCATATTTCGTACATTTGCCCGCGTTAGTTGTATCCGGAATGAGAAAACTGTTCACTTCCACGACTTTTCTGGCCGTGATATGTTGCATACTTTGGGCATCGCCTTTTGTCCCGCTCAAAATAGGGCTGGAGATCATGCCGCGCCCTTTGGAGTTCGCAGGATACCGCTTTTTCCTGGCCGGTTTTTTCATCGCTGTGTTCTATGCCCTGTCGCGCATAGGGAAGAAGAATGACCCCGGTAAAGGGGGCTATTTCGCCCAAGTGCGGCGCAATTTTCCGAAAATCCTGCTCATTTCGATATTCCATACTTCCCTGCTGTATACCTGTTTCTACATGGGACAAATGCGTGTGGAGGCGGCCATAGGTGCGCTTGTCGTGGGTTCCCAGCCGCTGTTCGTGGCGGTGTTCGCCCATTTCATGCGCCGGGACGACCGCCTGTCCTGGCGGAAAACGGCAGCCATCCTGCTCGGTCTGGCTGGGCTGGTGATCATCGCTTCCGGCAAAATATCGGGGGCCGATTTTCTGGGGTGGACTCCGATCGTCGGCATCCTGTTCCTGGTGTGCAACAACATGACCTCCGCATTTTCCAATGTCTTGATATCCCGTACCCAGACCGACCGGCTGGATCCGCTGGTGTTCTCGTCATCGCAGCTGATGGTGGGCGGCCTCACCCTGTTAGCCATATCGTATCCGGTAGCCGGGTTCCACGGATTCCCCACGCAGGGGATCTGGTGGGTGTCACTCGCCGTACTGGTGTTCATTTCCACGGTGGCTATCGGGCTGTGGTTTGTGCTGCTGGCCCGCCCGGGCGTGAAAGTGTCTGAACTGAATATGTGGAAATTCCTCATCCCGGTGGTCGGTTCGATGGAAAGCTGGGCGCTGATGCCGGATGAGTATCCTCAGTTGTATTCGGTAGTGGGGCTGCTCGTACTCACTTCGTCCCTGGTGCTGCTGAACTACGGCAACCTGTACCGGGCTATATTTCAAAAAAATCCTCTCGAGAGATGAAGAAAATAATTTTTTCCACGCCTTTTCTGGCCATTATGACCTGCCTGTTGTGGGCTTCGACCTTCGTGCCTACCAAAGTGGGCCTCGAATACCTTTCTTCGCCTTTGCAGTTCGCGGGATACACGTATCTCATTGCGGGCGTAGTGCTGATGCCCTGGGCCCGGATCGGCCCCCGGTATTTCCGACAGGTGAAAGATAACCTGTGGCTGATGATAAAAGTGGCCCTTTTCTCTACGACGATACTTTACGGAGCCTATTACCTGGGACAGAACCTGCTCGATGCTTCGCTGGCATCGCTCATCGTGAGCGCCCAGCCTTTCTTCGTAGCCGTGATGGCGCATTTCATGCTCAAGACCGATCGCTTCACTCCGCTCAAAGTGTTCAGCATCGCCCTGGCGGTGGTGGGCCTGGTGGTGGTGAGTTTCCCCAGCCTGATCAATATGCAGGCGATGGGTGTGGCCGCCATAGGCGGTATCCTGCTGATGCTGGTGAACTGCGTTTCGGCGGCTTACGGCAATATCATCGTTTCGCAGATCGATTTTACCAAAGTGAATATCCGGGTGCTCAATTCGGCGGAACTGACCATCGGCGGTGCACTCCTGCTCGCCCTGGCGGCTATCACCGGCGACTGGCAGCCGTTCCCGACGGCCGGGATGTTCCACTTCGCCCTGGTGATAAAAGTGTTCATTGCCGTCACGACGATGGTCACCTGGTTTGCCCTGTTGGCCCGTCCGGAAGTGAAAGTTTCGGAACTCAATATGTGGAAATTCCTGATGCCGGTGTTTGGCTCGATAGAGAGTTGGCTGCTGATGACGGGCGACAATCCCAATGCCTTCACCGTGGCCGGGCTGTTCATCCTCACCGCTTCGCTGCTCATATTCTACAACCGGCCCCTGCGGGATTTCTTTTTCCGGAAGAAAAATACGGCTAAAATAGAAAGATAATGGCCCATAAAAAGACTTATTTTATCACCGGCATCGATACCGACGCCGGGAAAACGTGGGTGACGGGAGCGTTCGCCCGCTACCTGAAAGATCACGGCAAAAACGTCGTGACCCAGAAGATCGCCCAGACGGGTTGCGTGGGATCGTCGGAAGATATCGAACACCACCGCCTGATGATGGGCGTGGATTCTCTGCCGGAAGACAAGGAAGGACTTACGTGCCCTTTCATTTTCACGGTGCCGTGTTCCCCGCATCTGGCGGCTGAGATAGACGGTGCAGAAATAGATTCCGGAAAGATCGCCGCCGCCCGGAAAGAGTTGGAAAAACGCTACGAATACGTCCTGTGCGAAGGGGTGGGCGGCCTTTGCGTGCCCCTGAACAGGCACGAATACCTGCTCGACTGGCTTTCCCGCCAGGGGCTGCCGATAATATTGGTCACTTCGGGCAAACTGGGGAGCATCAACCATACAGTGATGAGCCTCGAGTTGTGCAAGGCGCGCGGGATCGACGTAGTCGCCGTCGTGTACAATTATTATCCCGATGTGCTGCCCCAAATAGAGAAGGATACAGTGCGTGTGATCAAAGACTATCTGGAAAAAACGTATCCCGGGTGCGGTTTTATCCGTTTGGGCAACCTGAAAGAGGAAGGCTACGGCAGCGGGGATTTCTCCTCCCTGTTATAAACACGGTTCATTCCTGAAAAATTCCGCTGCTCTCTAAGGACAGCGGAATTTTTTTTGTAGGGGATGCGCAACTCAGGTTATCGGGCGGTGAGGGCCTATGAATTCCTGCGTATATTCCGTATCTTTACAGGCTAATTTTTGGAGAAAATGCAGTTCAAACTTACCAGCGACTATTCCCCTACCGGCGACCAGCCGGAAGCGATAAAACAGCTCACCCAAGGCATCGAGGAGGGTAATCCGGCGCAAACCCTACTGGGCGTCACCGGATCGGGAAAGACATTTACAATAGCCAACGTCATCCAGAATACCGGCCGGCCGACCATCGTGTTGGCCCATAACAAGACCCTGGCCGCGCAGCTTTACTCGGAATTTAAAGGTTTTTTTCCGGAGAACGCCGTGGAGTATTTCGTATCGTATTACGATTATTACCAGCCGGAGGCTTATATCCCCTCCACTGGCACGTACATCGAAAAGGACCTTTCTATCAACGAAGATATCGAGAAGCTGCGCCTTTCGGCGGTTTCTTCCTTGTTGTCGTCCCGGCGGGACGTGATCGTGGTGGCTTCCGTGTCGTGCCTGTACGGTATCGGGAACCCCTACGAATTCGAGAAGAGCGTAATAGACATAGCCGTGGGGCAGATTATCCCGCGCACCACGTTCCTCCACCGTCTGGTAGACGGGCTATACAGCCGTACTACGGCCGATTTCGCCCGGGGGAACTTCCGGGTGAAAGGCGATACGGTGGATGTATTCCCGGCCTATTCCGATACGGCGGTGCGGATACACTTCTTCGGCGATAAAATCGAGGAAATAGAAGGCACGGACCCGGTAAGCAATGCCGTGATCACGTCTTACGACCACCTGCGTATCTATCCGGCTAATATCTTCGTCACCGGGAAAGACCGGTTGAAAACAGCCATTCACCAGATCGAGATAGACCTTGGCCAGCGGGTAGAGTATTTCAATTCCGTAGGGCAGCCCCTGGAAGCCAAACGGTTGAAAGAACGTACGGAATTCGACCTGGAAATGATCCGGGAATTGGGATATTGTTCCGGCATCGAAAACTATTCACGGTATCTGGACGGCCGGGAGCCGGGCACCCGGCCGTTCTGCCTGCTGGATTATTTCCCGAAGGATTTTCTGATGGTCATCGACGAAAGCCATGTAACCGTTTCCCAGGTACAGGCAATGTACGGTGGGGATCGCAGCCGCAAAACCAACCTGGTGGAATACGGGTTCCGCCTGCCGGCGGCCATCGACAACCGTCCGCTGAAGTTCGAGGAATTCGAGGCGATGCAGCATCAAACGATCTATGTATCGGCCACTCCGGCGGATTATGAACTGGAAAAATCGGGCGGTGTCGTGGTGGAACAGGTCATACGCCCTACGGGACTGCTCGACCCGGAGATCGAAGTGAGGCCTTCGAAGAACCAGATCGACGATCTTTTGGAAGAGATCCATAAGCGTGAGGACTTGGATGAACGGGTGCTGGTGACCACCCTGACCAAGCGTATGGCCGAGGAACTGGCCAAGTATCTGGCCCGGGTAGGGGTTCGCTGCCGCTACATACACTCGGATGTCGAGACAATGGAACGTGTACAGATCATGCAGGATTTGCGTGAAGGCCTGTTCGACGTGTTGATCGGGGTAAACCTGCTGCGCGAAGGGCTCGACCTGCCGGAAGTGTCGCTGGTGGCGATCCTCGATGCGGACAAGGAAGGCTTTCTCCGTTCGCACCGCTCGCTCACCCAGACCATCGGCCGTGCGGCTCGGCACGTGAACGGCAAGGCGATCCTGTATGCCGACAAGATGACCGATTCGATGCGGCTGACCATCGACGAAACAGCCCGGCGTCGAACAGTACAGACCCTGTCTCTTATACACATCT
>OWIO01002358.1_pt1 | contig 12457 bp, 9 predicted proteins | sample 1733011 | NCBI WGS metagenome assembly OWIO01 (sample SAMN05065779, study PRJEB22554) | human gut metagenome | biome: ENVO:2100002; feature: ENVO:00000062; material: ENVO:00002003 | host: Homo sapiens | place: USA | reverse complement strand
CCAGATCGGAGGGCATGACCCTTGTGACGAACAACGTCCGCGAGTTTGAGCGCGTGCCTGATTTGGAAGTTGAAAACTGGGTCGAGTAACGGCTGCTTATAAAAAGGCTTAATCTTTGTTTACAGCAGCGCAGTTTTTGCGTGTGGTGTACGCTTTTGCGCCCCTCCTTGGTGGTGTCTTTACACAGTGGACTGACCAAAACGGCTGACCCACACCGTGACCTACACGAGGAAACGAGCGGACGGAAGCAGTGGAAACATGGGTGCAAAAGAGTATTTTAATTCTAGCGGAAACGGTCAAAAACGTCTGGAAAACAATATTTTCAGAATTTTTCTACTCTTTGTAATCAGCAGGTCGCCGGTTCAAGTCTGGCCACTAGCTCCACCAAATCGGTGAAAATCGAGAGATTTTCACCGGTTTTCTCTTTTATTTGTTTGCTTTTCCAGGCGGCGAAACCGCCTGACCCACATGCGGAAATGTCTGAAAAGCGGCGGAGAGGATGATCGTGTCATTCTCTCCGCCGCTCTTTGGTTTTTCTTTGCTCTTTTCACAGCACCTGCGCCATGAAATTACCCATCTTTTTCGAGGCGTATAGAAATATTACATGGAGTTGTTTACAGGCCGTAAAGGACAGGGAGCTTGACATGAGAGGGGTATTCCCTGCCATGGTAAATGGTCTGGGTGGCCTTGATGGGCTTCGGATCGGTATAGGGATCGATGCCGGTGTTGGTGTTGGGGAATGCTTCCATCAGCTCACTGGAGGAGATATCGATACGGATCTTGTGGCCCTTTTTGAAAACCATGCCGTAGAAATACATCTCCATCTCATATTTTTCAATTTTCCCCGGCGTGAGCAGCTCAGGCTTGTCCCAGCCCTTGCGGAACTCGGCGCGGATAATATTGAAGCTGACATTACGGGCAGTCCCCTGCTCGTCCACATCACTGACGCGGACGATAAAATCCGTGTCGACGGCGCTGGAGGCTGCGTAAAGCTCGGCATACAGCGGGCCGGCAATGGCAATATCCTGCTCCAGCACGGGCGTGTCATAGACCAGAACGTCGCTGCGGATCTGACGGGAATTGCACTTGTAAGGAGAAACCAAACCGTCGTCGAAGCCGTCGCCCTCGCCGCCGCATGGAAATTCGGGATCGTAGACATATGCGTCGCTGCCGGTCTCAGCAGGTGTCAGCGTGACGCGTCCGTCGCCGTTCATGGAGTTTGCGTGGCCGTCACTATCCAGATAGAGGTTGACAAGACGCGCTTCCTTCGGCATCCAGTCCTCGCTGGTGTGCCACTGATTTTCACCGTTGACGTAGTAGGTCGCCTTGGGCTTCTTGTCCTCGCCATTTTCAATACCCTTGAGGTAATGGTCGAACCAGCGGATAATGCGCGTATCGAAATCATAGTCGACCGCATTATTGCCGAAGGCCAGATCCATGCTGTCGCGCCACGCGTTCAGACCGTGCGGCCACGGGCCAAGCACAATACGGTGGCCGGGAACGGGGCTTTTGGACAGGAAACGCCAGGTCTCCTGCACGCCAAGCGCATCGCCGTCGTACCAGCCGGAGAGAATCAGCATGGGGATCCTGATATTGTCCGCGTGGGCTGTATTGTCACTGTGCCGCCAGAAATCATCGTAATGATAGTGCTTCGACCACATGTCCCAGCTGGTAGAACGGCAGCCGATGATTTTCTCCGGGATCGCAGTAATAGGCCGGATCCGGACAGCCTCGAGCGGATCGATGGAAACGCCCTTGAATACGTCCATATCGACGCGGTTCGAAACGCTCTGCGCCAGCGTCCAGCACAGCAGCGGCCACGAGCAGACGGTTCCGCCCTTGCGGACGGTATCATAAAACGGCGATCCGACGTTGACCTCGCTGACGGCGGTCTTCAGATGCGGATTTCCGCTGGTGCAGGCGGAGGTGGTAGTATAGCCGAGATAGCTCGCGCCCCACATGCCGATATTACCGTCGGACCACGGCTGCGCCGCGATCCAGTTGAACAGATCGTCGGCGTCCTCACGCTCATGCTGGAAGGCCTCAAGCGTACCGTCAGAGTCGCTGCGGCCGCGCACATCCTGAATCACGAACGCATAGCCGCGCGTGACCCAGTGCCAGCTGCGGTCAATATCGCGGGCCTTGCCATAGCAGGTTCGGATGACAATAGACGGAACCTTCTGGCCAGGCTCCAGTCCCTTGGGCAGGAAGACCTCCGTTGCAAGACGGACGCCGTCCTTACAGGGAACCATGATATTGCCGAGCGGATTGACACCGTAGGCGACTTTGGACAGAAGCGGATCGTCAAAGCGCGTCAGCGGCGTGACGGACTCATACCCGGCCAGGACGGTAATTTCGGAGCAGATGCGGCCGGGATTGATGAAGCCGATGATCTTCTGGTCAACGGTCAGGATATCCATGCAGCCGTGGCTCTTGCGCTGGCACCAGAGCTGGGCGGTAACGGTCTTTCCCTCAACCGTCCCGGTATAGGTGATGTGGCGGCTGTAGACCGCGCCGTTTTTAAGCGTCATCTCATCCTGATCCCATGCGCAGCCGACGTAGGCATCCAGCTCCCGGAAGAGCTTTTCATAGTCAATCATCGTCTCGGCGATCGCGCGGCCCTCTTCGCGCGGAAGGATCGGCGCTTCCTTCAGCTGTACACGGGTACGGCGGTCAATGGCGCACATAACGGCCTTCTTCTCGCGGAAAATAATGCTGCCGTTGGGAACGCCGGAAAAATAGGTGTGGAACACCTTATCAGTCAGGTAATTCATGCGGTTCTTCCTCCTTTAGCCCTGGGGATAGAAGCAGCGGATCGTATGCCCGCTGCCAAGGTCTGTGATCTCAGGCACGCTGCAGCGGCACTGCTCCTTCGCGTAGGGGCAGCGCGGCGCAAAGCGGCACGCAGGCTTTGGGTTGATAGGGCTGGTCAACTCGCCCTTCAGCAGATTCAAAATCTGCGCCTGAATCGAAACATCCAGTGCAGACACCGGCTCGTCACAGATGACAAACTCCGGGTCGAGCGCCAGCGCACGCGCGATGCCGATACGCTGGCGGCGGCCGCCGTCGAGTTCATGCGGGTAGGCGTTGACGAAGCGCTCAGACAGGCCGACAGTCTCCATCAGCTGATAGACACGCGCCTCGCGTTCCTGCAGCGTACCTGCGCGATGAATGTTCAGCGGCTCAATGATGGTTTCAAAGGTCGTCATGCGGGGATTCAGAGAGGAAAACGGGTCCTGAAAGATCATCTGGATCCGCTTTTTGTATGCCATTGCCTCTGCCTTGGACATCTTTTTCGCGATATTCTGTCCGTCAAACAGAATTTCGCCGCTCGTCGCCTCCAGCAGCATGGCAAGCAGTCTTCCCATTGTGGATTTTCCGCAGCCGGATTCACCGACAATGCCGATCGTGCTGCCGCGCGCAATGGAGAAATCGACGCCGTCGACGGCGTGAAGCTCGCCTGCGGGTACGGAGAAGATCTTTTTCAAGTCTCTGACGCGGACCAGTTCGTCACTCATATTTTACGACCTCCTTCACATCCAGCGCGTTCTCATAGATCAGGCAGCGCACGAAATGCCCCGGCTCCGTCTCGGTAAGGACGGGTGCACGCTCGGCGCACAGCGGGCAGGCGTATTTACAGCGGGGATTGAATTTGCAGCCAGCCGGCAGCGCGGCGGGATCCGGCATCAGGCCCTCGATGGGCGAAAGGAACTCCACGTCCTTACTGATGTCCGGCAGCGAGCCGAACAGTCCGTTGGTATACGGGTGCTGGGGATTGCGGTAGATATGCTCGAGCGAGCCGTATTCCACGACCTCACCCGCGTAGATGATCGCGACCTTATCGCAGACCTCGGAGACAATGCCCAGATCATGCGTGATCATGAGCATGGAGGTATCATATTTTTCCTTCAGATCCTTCATGAGTTCGAGTACCTGCGCCTGAATGGTCACATCCAGCGCGGTAGTCGGCTCATCAGCAATCAGCAGCTTGGGATTGCAGGCCAGCGCCATCGCAATGACCACGCGCTGCTTCATGCCGCCGGAAAACTGGTGTGGGTACTCAAAGGCGCGCTCTGCGGGGATGCGCACCGTCTCCAGCATGCGGATCGCTTCGAGCTTTGCCGCGTGCTTGGAGATGCGCTTGTGGTTGCGGATAGCCTCCGCGATCTGGTCGGCTACCGTCATGGTGGGGTTCAGCGCGGTCATGGGATCCTGAAAGATCATCGAGATTTCCTTGCCGCGGAGCTTCCGGTATTCGTGCTTGCTGAGTCTGGACAGATCCTGTCCGTCAAAAACGATGCTGCCGCGCTCAATGCGTCCGGGCGGACAGGCGACAAGGCCCATAATGGCCAGCGCCGTCGTTGTCTTGCCGGCGCCGGTCTCGCCGACCAGCCCCAGCGTCTCACCGGCCTTCAGCGAGAGCGAAATGCCGTTGACAGCCTCGATCACGCCGTCGTCGGTATGAAACCGGATGACAAGATCCTGGATCTCCAGCAGATTTTTTTCTTCCATAGCTTCAATCCATCCTTTCCTGTCAGCGCTTCATGCGCGGATCCAGTGCGTCGCGCAGGCCGTCTCCCATCAGCGTCAGGGAGATAATGGTGATCACAATGGCAAGACCCGGGAAAATGGTCAGATAGGGCTGGTCACGGATAAACTGCTGTCCGGCCGCCAGCATGGAACCCCATTCCGGCGCGGGCTGCTGTACGCCAAGCCCAATGTAGGAAAGCGTGGAAATCATGGTGATCTCGCCCGCCACAGAGGATACGATCTGCGCGATCAGCGGACTGATGGCGTTGGGCAGCACATGCTTGACCACGATGCGCACGCCAGACGCGCCCATGCCGCGCACAGCCTCAACGTATTCATTGCGCATGACCGAAAGCATCTGGCCGCGCACAATGCGCGCGATGCTTGGCTCACCGCTGATGGACATGGCGATGATCAGGTTGAACGTGGTGGGCTTCATGATATTGACCAGCGTGATCATGAGCAGCATGGACGGGATCGCCATGAACACGTCCAGTGTGCGCATGATGATGCTGTCCGTCGCACCGCCGTAATAAGCGGGGATCGCACCCAGAATAATGCCAAGCACGGAGGAAACGACCGTCGCGGCCAGCGCGATGGTAATGGACGTGCGGCCGCCCCAGAGAATACGGAGCAGAAGATCGCGGCCCAGCTCATCCGTGCCGAGCGGATGACCCTCGACGGGGTATTTGCGGATCATGGCAAGGTCACTGTTGATGACCTGCGCGTCATAGTCGCTGAAAAGCGGGGCGCTGAAACAGACGATCACGATCAGCGCAAAGAGGATCATGCCGATAACCGCCGTATGGCTGCGGCGCATGCGCCGCCATGCATCCGTCCAGAGCGAGCGCTTCTGCCTGCGGACGGCGGTCTGTGTGGGGTCTTGATGCAGGCTCATGCGGCGGCCTCCTTCTTTTTGAGCTTCTTGCCGCCGGAGGTATAGACGGCGCGGATACGGGGATCGACGACACCGTAAAGCAGGTCGGCGACCAGATTGCCGAGCGCGATCATTATGGCGGTAATGATAACGCCGGCCATGACCGTCGGAATATCCTTTTCACGCAGTGCAGAAAGCATCATGCGGCCCATGCCGTTGATGCCGAAGACCTGCTCGATAACGATGGAGCCGCCGAAGAAATTACCGATTGAAAAACCGATGGACGTAATAAGCGGCAGCAGCGCGTTCTTGAACGCATGGCGGAACAGCACCTGCCGCTCCGGCGTCCCCTTTGCGCGGGCAGTGCGGACATAATCCTGCCGGATCGTATCAAGCACCATGGCGCGGATATACCGGGAAGAGCCGGCCCATGTGCCGAAGCAGGAACACAGCAGCGGCAGGATCCAGTGCAGCGGCGTATCAAAGCCGTTGCTGGGGAGAATGCCGAGCTTGACGGAAAACAGCAGCATCAGCAGCAGGCCCAACCAGAAGGCCGGGATCGAGGATACAATCAGCGCAACCACGCGGAACGCGTCGTCAAAGAACGTATTCTGCTTGACCGCAAGCAAAATTCCGAGCGGAATGGCGATCAGATACGTCAGAACCAGCGAGCCGAAGGCCAGAATACATGTGGCGGGCAGGCGGACAGCGATCATCTTGGTGACAGACTGCTTGGTCGTATAGGAAACGCCCAGATTGCCTGTCACCAGGCCCTTCATGTAGTTCACATACTGAACCAGAACAGGCTGATCCAGACCATTTTCATGGTTGAAGGCCTCGATCTGCTCCGGCTTCGCGTTCATGCCGAGCGCCAGACGCGCCGGGTCGCCGGGGCTGAGACTGAGCATCAGGAAAACGATGATCGACACGCCCAGCAGGACAGGGATCACCTGAATGATGCGCTTGAGTATATATTTGATCATGGCGCAGCTCCTCTGTGAATAGACTATGGTTCAACACCAAAGGGGCTTGCGCCCCTTTGGTGTTGTGAAAAACGGGTCTTCAGACTTAGCCAAGCGTCGCCGTGCGGAAGGAAAGCGTGCCGCTGGGCGAGATGACAACACCGTTCAGATTCTTATTGTAGACATAGCCCTCGTTACGGCCGAATGTCGGGAACATCGGGACATCCTCCCACGCAATCTGCTGGATCTGCTGGCAGGCATCCTTAATCTCCGCTGTGTCGTTGGAGGTCTTGGCGGTGATATACAGTTCGTCGCAGACGGGGTTATCGTAGAAGGAGATGTTCTGGGAGCCGAAACTACCGGAATAATAGCACTCTGCAGATGTCAGCGGGTTTCCGGTGGTATCGCCCCAGCCGCCGGTAAGCATCTGGAAGTTCATGCCGACCATGTTCTCAAGAAACACGCCGAATTCCTGCGTGACGAGCTCCACATTGACGCCGATGGACTTCAGATCTGCCTGATACGCCTGCATAACAACGTCATTGTTGGAATAACCGATAATCTCAAACGTAAGCGGGTTGCTCTCGTCATAGCCCTCGGCAGCGAGCAGCTCCTTGGCCTTCTCCAGATCATAGGTGATGGCATCGTCGGATGCGTAATAATACTCGGACATCATGGGGAACATGGAGTCGATGGTGTGGTAGTTCTCACCCTTGACATTCAGATAGCCTTCCTTATTGTAGGCATAGGCCATCGCCTTACGGACATTGACGTTGTCAAACGGCGGCTCCTGCGTGTTCATGGCCACGAACGCAGTGTAGGTCGTGTCGCCGGTGTAGAAAACGAGGTTGTCGTTGGCCTCGGCGCGGGCATAGTCGGTCGCGTCGATCTCAGTGAAATCAGCGTCGCCTGCCTCAACCGCGATATAGGCTGCGGAGGGCTCTGCGATCGCCTTGAAGGTGATGGTTTCGATAGAGGCCTTCTGGCCGGGGTAATCCGCCCATGCGGTCAGGACAGCCTTCTCGCCCGGGACAAACTCGGACATAACGTACGGACCGGTGCCGATCGGTGCGTTGGCATATGCGTCGCCGACCTCTTCGCAGTAGGACTTGTTCAGGACGGGGACTTCAACCAGATCGCGGATGAAGCCGCTGTTGGCCTCCTTCAAAACGATGGTCACGACATTACCCTCAGCGGAGACGCTGTCGATCTGTGCGTACAGGTCGGCTGCCTGAGAAACATTTTCCAGACGGGTCAGGGAATAGACAACGTCCTCGACCTCCAGCGGCTCGCCGTTCTGGAACATGAAGCCGTCGCCGACAGTCAGCTTATAGGTCAGCTCGTCCGGCTGCTCCCAGGAGGCGATCACGCCCGGCTGGAGCGAGAAATCCAGATTGCAGTTGAGCAGATTGTCATAGACATGGCTCATGATGGTAAAGGTGTTGATGGCGTTGGCAACGCTGGGGTCCATGTTATTGCCGACGTCGCTGAGCACAACGGTAATGGCGCTTGCGGACGGCGCTGCGGATTCTGTTTCGGCAGCTGCCGTGCTGCTGTCAGCTGCGGGTGTGGTGTCAGCGGGCTTGGTGCTGCCGCTGCAGCCGGCAAGTACGGTGAGCAGCATGGCTGCGGCCATCAGGATTGCTACAAAACGTTTCATAAAAAAGATCCTCCTTTTGATTGATAAATGGCGTTACTTCTTCCAGACCTGCTCAAAGACGCGCAGCCAGTTTTCACCTAAAATTTTGCGGATTGCCTCGTCGGAATATCCACGCGCGACAAGGCCGCGGGTCACATTGATAAACGAGCGGTAATCCTTCAGCCCGTGGATCCATTCGGTAGACGGACCGTTGCCGGGCGCGAAGCCAATCGTCGGGGCGACGTACTTCTTAAAGGTAATAGCCGCCCATTTGGTCTGCGGCATGGGCCAGTCCGTGCCGATGCCGACATGATCGATACCGACCAGCCTGACGACATAATCGATATGATCGATAAAATCATCTACTGTCGTATTTTCGGGGTCCGCGCCCGTGAACCACGGCATTGCGAAAATACCGACAACACCGCCGGTATCGGCGATCGCGCGGATCTCGTCATCACTCTTGCAGCGTGCGTGGAAGTTGACCTTCTCCACGCCGGTATGGGATGCGATGACAGGCGCCTTGCTGTACTTGCAGGCATCCATCGTGGTATGATAGCCGCAGTGTCCGGTATCGACCACGATACCAAGCTCGTTGCACTTTTCCACAAACCGGATACCGAACTTGGACAATCCCGCTCCCCCGTTCGGCTCCATACAGCCGGCGCCGATCAGATTCTGATTGTTATAGGACAGCTGCTGCACGCGCAGGCCATAATTGTACAGAAGCTCCAGCAGCTTCAGATCCTTGCTGTAGCCCTCCGCCTCCTGGCTGGTGACGATACCGGCCTTCAGGCCCTCTTTTTTGCAGCGGCGGATCTGTTCGACCGACGTGCATTTGACCAGCCACGGGTAAGTATCGAACTCAGCCTGCAGCTCAACTGCCGAGCGCAGCGCCTCATCTCGGTCCGTAACGCTGAGCTGGCGGCAGCCGCCAGTCAGACCGCTGTCATACCAGCAGTCCTTATACAGCTGCGAATACGAGCCGCCGATCATCCGGCGCAGGATCTCAGCCGTTGCCCAGTTACACTGGGCGATCTCGTCGCCGGGGCAGGCTTTCTGTGCCAGCGCCAGCAGCTCCTCCTCCGCGCCCTCCGGCAGGGAGTACGTCCCGACAGGTCCCTGGAACAGCATGTCCAGAATGATGCTGCTCTCATGCAGCGTTCTGGCTCTTGCCTCCTGCTCCGCAGTCAGAGAAAAATCATACAGGGGCTCAATCATCATACAACCGCCTCCATTTTCTTCCCCTTTTCAAATACATAGTTTCCGGCGGCCAGATCCTCAACGGCAAGCCCCTGCGATTCATAGACCGTAATGTCCTCTGGACTGAGCCGTCCGGCAAGCTCGCCGGACAGAACCTGTCCGATCTCACCCAGAAGATGTGACTCAGCAACCTCGCCGCCGCGCAGCGGGATCAGGAAATCTCCCGCCTCGTGCATACACGATTCCCGGCTGTCGCAGAACAGACGCGCTCTGCGGATCGCCTCGGTGTCAAGCTCCCGGTTCGCCGCGCCGCACGCGCCGACGGCATTGACATGCGTCCCGGCGGACAGATGCGCGCCAAACAGGATCGGCTCGCGCGCCGCGGTCACGGTGCAGACGATATCCGCGCCCGAGACAGCAGCCTGTACATTGCCACTGCAGTCGACCACAGGAATGCCGAATTGAGCCTCCATGTCCTTCTTATAGCGTTGGACGCTTTCCGGCACGATATCCCAGACGCGAACCTCGCGGATCTCACGCACAAGATGGATTGCCTCCAGATGACGTCTTGCCTGCAGGCCGGAACCCAGAATGCAGAGCGTATGCGCATCCTTCCGCGCCAGCGCGTCGGTCGCGGCAGCGCTGACGGCAGCGGTGCGGACGCCGGTGATGGCGTCGCCGTCCAGCAGCGCCTTCAGCATGCCGGTATCCAGGTCGAACAGCAGCACAACGCCCTGATGCGACGGCAGTCCGCGCTGGAAGTTGTCCGGGAAGACTGTGATCGCCTTTACACCCATAATTCCGGCAGCTGTATTCGCCGCAGGCATCAGCCCCAGCAGCTTTCGCTCGCTGACCGGCAGGACGCTCCGCAGCGTCTGGATGGTGCGGCCCGCGGAATAGTCGATCAGGACATCCCGCATGAGCCTGATACAGCCGCCCATGTCCAGAAGAGCGCAGACCACTTCTTTCTCATAGTAATGCATGTCAAAACCTCTCGAAAAGAATTTTATTTGATGCTTTCTTGCATGATAATTATAGTAGAGAAGTTCCAGACTGTATATTGACAATAAATCGTCATTAAATTATCATAGGGTGTATCTGAAAACTCATGATGTGACCGGCAGCGAGGGATTTTTGCGTTACGCAAGACATTTTTTCGCAGGAATACTGACGTATTTCAAGGAAAAATGACGCGGCGCACCGCAAAAAGGCCCGCTGTCCGGGTGCGTTGGGAGTTTTCAGATACACCCTAGTAAAAAACACAGAGGAGGCGCAGCGTCATGAGCTTCAGGCTTGCGCTGGTCGGACACGGCTCGTCAATCAGAGAAATCCAGGAGATCGTAGCCGAAACATTTGAGAATATCGAAACTGTCGGAATTGAGATGCCCAGTGATGAGCGGGTCGATGAGGCGGCACAGGCGCTGAGGCGCTGTCTGCCGGAGCTGGACGGCGTCCTCTACACAAGAAGCGAGCCGTATAAGCTGATGGTGAGCCGCGTGGATCATGGGGCGGTGCTGGCACGGTATGTCAACGTCGACGCAGCCAGCTTCGTCCACGCGCTTTTGATCGCGCAGAGCAAATACCACGCGGATATTTACAGAGTCAGCGTAGACACGCTGGACTATGTCACCGTTATGAAGACGTATCGTTCGCTGGAGCTGGACATGGATCACGTGCAGCCGGTCAGCATCAGCGTGGATACCAATGCGGCGCATTTTGTCGACGCAACGGCAAAGACGCACCGCGAGAGCTACCGCAGTGGCCTGTGCAGCGTCTGCATTACAAATATCCGCAACGTGCAGGACACGCTCGCAGCCGAGGGCATCCCCTGCGTGCTGATGGCGCCGAGCTCGGATAATTATATCAGCGAGGTGCGCCGTCTGATTCTGTCCTGGCACGTGAAGGAAAAGGCAAAGGAAGGCAGTGTGATCATCCGGATCCACGCAGAGCTCAGCGGTGATTACTATCTGAATCGGAAAACGATGGTGCAGAGCGTACTGGATCTGGCCAAGCTCGCGGAGCAGATCGTTCTGTTTGCGCAGCTGGTGAGCGGCGCGTATCTGCGCATGGGCGAGCAGGATTTCGCCGTGATCTGCAGCTACGAGGTGCTTTCTGACACAACGGATCGGTTTTCCCACTTTGATCTTCTGGCGCAGGTCTACGGCGGAACGCCCTACCGACTGGCGGTCGGGATCGGAACAGGGCTGCACTTCCAGCAGGCGCTGGCAAACGCGGAGCTCGGCACGCAGCGTGCATGGGAGGAGGGCTCCAACCGGGCGTATCTGGTCTACGCGGAGGATCGCTTCGTCGGCCCCATCCAGCCGAACGAGCTGATGCATGTAAAGCGGAGCCAGTTTGACCCACAGCTGCTCAAGGTCGCGCAGGACTGCGCGCTGTCGAACAATACGGTTCTGAAGATCAGCACCTTCGTGCAGCGTAAAAATAACGGCACGTTCTTTACCGCGGAGCTGGCCGAGGAGCTGCACATCAGCTTCCGCACAGCCGCGCGCATCGTGGAAAAGCTGGAGCAGAACGGCTATATCGTCGAGGTCGGCCGCAGCGTTCTCAATGGTCGAGGCCGGCCGACCCGCGTCTTTCAGCTGCTGCGCTGAATTTCACGCAGAAAATCAGTTCCAGCGATATGACCCGACGCAGTGTGTTTTTACCGCAATGCTGCAGAACAGCGGCAGCTATACGCCGCGGAGAAGTTTGGATCCTTCCGGTTTGTCCGGATGGTTTTTACGGAATGGATGCGCGAACGGCGGAGAGGATCGTTATCTTATCCTCCCCGCCGCTCTTCTTGTTTTCACCTGATCCAATGGTCCTGTTTTCAGCAGCCAAGACCATTGCCGCGCGGCCCGTTCGCCCCTGCGTATTTCTCTGTTCCCTGCGGCGCAACTTTTGCGCCGTCCTCTGCCCGGCTTATCTTTCAGCGTAATTGCGCCGGTTGACATCATTTCGATCCGTGTTTTTCAAAATTAACAATTCTCAAACAAAACGCAAACAATCGTGAAACGCAGCGCTTGTATGCTATCCTCACTATGAAGCAGGGAACAATGGTACCCATCTTTTCGGCTACACTTTCCTGCATCTGGCGCGTGACGTGCGTGTAAGTGCGGAGCGTGAAGCCCGCATCGAAGTGTCCGAGCATACTCGATACAGTTTTCACATCCACGCCATTCTGCAATGCCAACGTTGCGAATGTGTGTCGCAAGTCATGAAATCTCAGGTGTTCCAGTCCGGCGT
>OWIO01002353.1_pt1 | contig 12504 bp, 8 predicted proteins | sample 1733011 | NCBI WGS metagenome assembly OWIO01 (sample SAMN05065779, study PRJEB22554) | human gut metagenome | biome: ENVO:2100002; feature: ENVO:00000062; material: ENVO:00002003 | host: Homo sapiens | place: USA | reverse complement strand
ATTCTATCTATGTTTCCTTCAATCAGGATAAGGATTTACGTGAAGCTATCGCACGGACCGGAGTGAAAATTCTGGGAGCCAAAGGTGACTCGGCCTACTTCATCGGTGGTGAAGACGCCGCCACCCGTGCTACGGACGGTAGTGCAACTGCCGGACGTAACTATCGTCTGCAAGGAAAAAATATTAAAGTAACTGGTACAGATCCTGCCGTAGGTATTGTCTTGATTGATGAAAAAGGCGCGGAAACGAAGCTACCGATGGATATGATCGCCGTAAACAACCCTTCGGAAGTATTGGTGCTACTTCCTGCCGACTTGAAAGACGGAACCTATGAGCTGCGACTGACTACACAATACTGCCACAGTTCGCAGACAATGCTAAAAACGCCGAGAACTGTCAGTCGATTTATCAATATCGGCGCATCCCAAGGGAGTGGTGATGACGATATTGTAGATGATCCAACGGCCTGATAGTAAACATACCGGCACATTTCATATCGTCCCGCATTGAGAAAATTCAATGCGGGACAATTTTGTATAATGTGTATACAGCATTGTCTACGGATCGTATACTACTCTATATACGTACCGTATACAGAGTTGCATGCGGTGCGTAGACAGAACGATCTGTTTCCCATATTCAGTTAGCCACCATTGCCTCTGTCGGAGTGACCCCATAAAGTGTACGGAAACATTTAGTGAAATAGGCGGGCGAAGTAAAACCGGTCATATAAGCTATCTCACTGATATTGTACTGCCGGGCTTTAAGCAAAAGCATTGCTTTATTGAGCCGGTAATTCCTCAGGTAATCGGTGGGGGAAACCCCGAACAGTGTTTTCATCTTCCGGTAAAGGTGCACCCTCGACAATCCCAAATGTTCACTCAGGTCTTCGATGCTGAAATCGGAGTTTTCATATTGCGTGTCGACAATGCTCAGCAGCTTGTCCCTGAACAACTCGTCTACCTTCATCAGTTTGCATACCTCCACATTGTCCATCGTACCGGCCCGGAGATTCTTCATATAAGCTTCCTTCATCTTCTGCCGTTCCGAAATCATGTTGATGATACGTATTTTCAGGAAGTCGATGTTGAAAGGTTTGGGAATATACTCGTCTGCCCCCTCGGCAATGCCGTAGATGCGCTGGCTGTCTTCGGACAAGGCTGTCAGCAGTATGATGGGGATATGGCTAAAAGCAAGATCATTCTTCACCCGGTTAACCAACTGGAACCCATTCATACCGGGCATTAATACATCGCTCAGAATCAGGTGAAAAGCATCACCCTGTCCCAACAAGTCCAATGCTTCATTACCATTACCTGCCACTTCTACCTGAAAATTGGCGGACAGCTCTTTCCGTAAGCTATATCGTACATCGGGATCGTCTTCCACGACCAGGACGTGGTAATCATAGGTTTTAGAAAGCATTTCGTTGACCACCGTCGTATCCACCTCCATATCGTGATAACTGAGATTGAAGCGATCGGTCTCTTCCAGTATATACTCGTGTGTATAGTGGGTGATATCTTTATAAAGCCGGACGCTGAATAAAGTATACTCTCCGGGTTGACTCTCTGCACGGATTTCACCGTCATGCAGGTCGACATACTCTTTTGAAAGATTGAGTCCAATGCCAAAGCCTACTGTACCGAAAGTCTTATTACCGGTATAGAAGCGTTCAAACAGGTGTTCCATACTCTCTTTTGAAATTCCCCGCCCGTGATCCTCCACTTCCAGCAGGACAGTTTCCGCTTCACCGGTAATCCGGACAGAAATATCTCCTCCACTATCCGAATATTTAAAGGCATTCGAAATGATATTTACCAACACCTGCTCTATCTTATTGACATCGATGTAAATGTTCAGTTCGTCAATATTGGTAGAGAACCGGTAATGAATCTGCTTCTCTTCGGCAATACCGGTAAAGTAGTCGAAAACTTCCCTTACCATCCCGATCAAATCTACCTGACGCAAAATCAATTTCATCTTATCGTTGTCGATTCTTCGGAAATCGAGTATCTGGTTGACAATCCTGTAGAGCCGGTCTACATTCCGTTTCATCAAAGCCACGTCTTCTTGAATAGAAGGATCGAGCTTGGAGTTCTTTATCAATTTATTGACCGGTCCAAGTATCAGTGTAAGAGGAGTACGGATTTCATGGGAGATATTGGTAAAAAATTGTAGTTTCTGGTTGGAGATATTCTCAATCTGGCTATTCTTGACAGCCAGTTCTTCTTTTTGAGCTTCTACAAGCTGATTTTTATCATGCAGTTCTTTATTCTTATTTTTAACCCGGAGGTTCATGTACATTACATATCCCAGCAAAGGGATAATGAGCAACATCAATGCCAAAATCAGGATAGTAGAGTTGCGCAGGAACTTGAAACGAGACAATAAATTATCTTCTTCCTGCCTCTGCCGGTTGATTCTTTTCTGGTAGTGGTTGAGTTGTTCGGACTGTGCCAAAATGGTCTTCGCATTCCCCCGATTGATAATGGCAGTGTTCAATACATAGTTTTTCTTCACCTTTTCTCCATTAATAATCTGCATGGCCACCTGAATGGAAATAGCACCTCCGGTAGGGTACTGGAACGAGGCTTCCAACTTCTCATCGGCTACGGCTTGCAATCCGGCACCGTCACCATATACCCCGTCGATACCTATAAACCGGATACGTTTGCCGGACACGGAATCACGCTTCATGATGACGTCCCGGGCAGCAAGCGCCATCACGTCGTTGTGGGCATAGACCAGATCGATGTCGGCAAAAGTAGCTAACCTGTTGACAGCGTCATAAGCACTGTTATAATGCCATTTTCCAAAAACCTGAGTCACCTGAAAATTCTTATCACTACGAAGATGATCGATAAGTCCGTCATGACGCTCCATAGCAGGCGACGAACCTTCCAGTCCCCATATCTCGAGTATTTTGGAGTTGGGAGGCAATTGTCCGTTAATGTATTCACCAATGGCAGAACCAATGTTGTAATTATTGGCACCGATAGAGACCGTATATTCATCCGATTGTATCTTACGGTCGTGAATAATGGTAGGAATACCTTTCCGATAAGCTTCTACAGCCACATCGGTAATGGGAACAGCCTCGTTAGGCGAAATGATGAGTACATCCACGTTCTGGGAAATCAATTTCCGAATCTGAGATACCTGTCTGCTGCTGTTGTCCATGGCATTATATACCACCAACTCTACGTTGCGGTAATTGGAGGCCTCAATCTGCATTTCGAGCAATACGGCTTCGCGCCAGGAATCGGAGGTACACTGAGAAAAACCAATGACGTACTTTTTGTCTCCTTCCTCTTTGGGTTGGCAAGAGGACAAGAATATAGATAAACCTGCAAAAAGCAGAAAGGCCAGTCGGAGTAGATTTGTGTTTTTCATGTTGCGTTTTCCTTAATAATACATATATAAGACGTCCTGAAGCAAAGAAACAGGACGCCTTTTCCGGAAAAAATGAACGACAAGGTGTATCGGGACTCTGTGCCACTCTGTGGTGAACGATGACACGCCTCTGCCTACATCTTCCCCTTTCTATCCGTCGACTTTACCAGATAGACTTTACCGAGAACACTTCCAGGTTCTTAACTTCTATGTTGTTACCCCAGAAATGGAGCCCTTCACGATTGCCCTCACGCGGACTGCGCTTCATCGAATACGAATAGGCTCCCCCGTCAATAAAGACTTCGATGGAAGTGCGATCAATGTAGATGTCGGCTGTCAATTCCATGCTGGTGCGGTCGTCAGGTGAGTAGAACACTCCATTGATCAGGTTGGAGTTCATGTCATAGTCCACCAGAGGCTGACCGTAAAGATTCAGTCCGGCACTGGTAGCATGTGACAGTTTGATAGTTGTTCTGATCCGCAAACAATCCTTACCGGAGAACGCCTGTAAGCGTTGATTGGCCGCATCAGAGCTAAGTGAAGTCCAGTTTCCTACAGGCAGGAACAGTTGCTCGGTCTCTCTGACAGGCACACTAAACAGACGAACTCCCTTTGAGGTAGTGCGGAGTGTCAGTTCGTTGGGCAGCAACATCATTCCATTGAACGGCATACCGTCATGTGAGATTCGTCCCCATCCTATTTGTATGCGACGTCCGTCACTGGCAGGTATGTTACTATAAGTCTGGGCAGCATACATGCTTCCGGTATAATAATAGTATTTGCCGGCTTCCGGGGTAAACGTCTGTCCATCGAATGAGCCCAGCATATAGGTACCGGAAGCTCCGTACATCACCCATTTAGTGTGATTCTTATCGCCATCTACCGGTAATTCAAACAATTCCGGGCATTCCCAGAATCCGGTTACATGACTCTTATATTCCCAATTCTTCAGGTCGGCAGAATTATAAATCGAGTGTCCGTCCCGTTCATTAAGTACCATCACCCAATGTTTGCCGGGAGCATACCAGAAGACCTTCGGGTCGCGTGTATCCTTACTGTTCCATTTCGCTTTCGAGTCTATCACCGGGTTACCTTCATACTTGGTAAACGTACGTCCTTTATCGAAACTGTAAGCGATACACTGCCGCTGTTTCTCCGGATTATCCACTGTATAGGCAGCTACCAATGCCGGTTCGTTTTTCTTATTGAATCCGGCGGTATTATCATAATCGATCACGGCCGAACCGGAAAAAATAGTTCCCAGCTCATCGGGATGCAGAGCATCCGGCAGTTCCTCCCAATGTACCAGATCACGGCTCACGGCATGTCCCCAATGCATATTTTCCCATTCCCGTTCATAAGGGTTGTGCTGATAGAAAAGATGGTATTCACCTTCGTAAAAAACCAGTCCATTAGGGTCGTTGATCCATCCCCGGCGAGTGGTGAAATGAAATTGCGGACGGTTCTTTTCTGCATACAAGCTATCTTGCCCCGCAATCACATCGTCCTGATAGATTTTCTCCAATCCGGCAGACTCCCCTTCATAGCTGATGCGAAGTGTCTTTCCTTTCCAGGAAGAGACATCGCAGAATACCCAGTAGTCGGGTTTCTCGTCAGCCAGACGGATTACGAAGTTACGTTCCGGAGTACCTTTTACCTCGAATGTCATTTTCTTCCGGTCCACTTGGTGGGAAACAGGAAGGTTAATATACTTCTTCGTTATCTTCAGCGTAACGTCGCCGGCAAATGAAGCAAACAGGTTACCGGCAAGCAGCGTTGCGGTAAAAAATAATTTTGTAGTCAAATGCATAGTTTTATTTTGTTAGTTAATAATGGAAAAACTGAGCGCAAGTTTACGGATTTTTTCAGGGATACGCTATCACTCAGCGTACAAAACGTATCACGCAAGTTACTTCAAAGGGGCGTACTTTACGGTAACATGGATGTAACGAGTTTGTCACTCAGCGTTCAAACGATCGTAAAGGGCACGAAATCTTACTCCTCTACTTTTGCATCAAATTATTAACGCACACTAAAAAACATGAAACGAGTTCTGAAGCTAGTATCATCCATTCTTTTATTATCAGTCATGGGCGGTCATCTCTACGCCGACGAAAAAGCAAACGTAGTAAAACAAGGTACGATCCGGGGACGTATCATCGACACTTCCAAACAAACACTACCGGGTGCCTCGATCTACATCGAGAACCTGAAGACAGGAGTTATCAGTGACGTAAACGGTTTCTATACCTTCGCCAACCTCAACCCGGGGACTTATACGGTAAAAGTAACTTATGTGGGATATGCCCCCGTAGAAATGAAAATAACCATTCCCGAAGGCAAGACACTCGAAAGAGATGTCATACTGAACGAAGGAGTCGAATTGCAGGAAATTGTAATAGGCGGTGCCTTTCAGGGACAGCGCCGTGCCATCAACTCACAAAAGAGCAGTCTGGGCATCAAGAATGTAGTTTCTGCCGACCAGGTAGGCAAGTTTCCGGATTCAAACATCGGAGATGCACTGAAACGTATTTCGGGTATCAACGTACAGTATGATCAGGGTGAAGCCCGTTTCGGACAGGTACGCGGTACATCGGCGGACCTCAGTTCGGTCACCATCAACGGCAACCGCATTCCTTCGGCCGAAGGGGATACACGCAACGTACAACTTGACCTGATTCCGGCCGATATGATTCAGACCATCGAAGTCAGTAAAGTGGTAACTTCGGATATGGATGCCGATGCCATCGGCGGATCTATCAATCTGGTCACCAAGAATTCGCCCTATAAACGGACGCTGACAGCTACTGCCGGTTCGGGCTACAACTGGATCAGCGAGAAAGCACAGTTGAATCTGGGACTGACTTATGGCGACCGTTTCTTTAACGACAAACTGGGGGTCATGTTATCGGCTTCCTATCAGAATGCCCCATCGGGTTCCTACGATACCGAGTTTCTTTGGGAGAAAGACGACAAAGGAAACGTATATATCAACGACTACCAAATACGCCAGTACTATGTAACTCGTGAACGCCAAAGCTATTCGGCAGCCTTGGACTGGGATATCAGCGAAAACCACAAATTGATGTTTAAAGGAATTTTCAATAACCGGAACGACTGGGAGAACCGATACCGCACTACTCTGAAAGATATGGATGAAGAGGGAAAAGCAACTGTACGCGTACAGACTAAAGCCGGTACGCCGGACAATCGCAACGCCCGCCTGGAACGCCAACGCACGATGGACTTCACATTGGGAGGCGAGCATCTGTTCGGACCGGTGTCTATGGATTGGAATGCCAGTTACGCCAAAGCAACAGAGGAGCGTCCGAACGAACGTTACATTGATTTCCAACTGAAGAAACAGCAATTCGACATGGATCTGAGCAACGAACGCGAACCGCTGGCTACACCAAAGTCCGGTTCTACAATGACACTGAACAAAGATTTCGGCCTGAAGGAACTCACCGAACAACAGGAAGACATCAAGGAAAAAGACCTGAAATTCTCCATGAACTTCAAACTCCCCTTCCGGAACGGAAACAAATTGAAATTCGGTGCCAAGGTGGTACGCAAAACCAAAGATAAAGAGGTAGACTTTTATGAATATACTCCGAAAGATGAAGAGGCATTCATGGCCAACAGCCTGCAGAACACGGTAGATCAAACCAACAAAAACTTCATGCCGGACCATAAATATCAGGCAGGCATTTACGCCGACAAACAATATGTAGGTTCACTGGACCTGAACAATCCCTCCCTCTTTGACAAAGAACAGGTGCAGGAAGAGTTAGCCGGTAACTTCGAAGCACGCGAAACCGTAAGTTCGGGCTACATCCGTTTCGACCAAAAGCTCACGGACAACGTAGAACTGATGACCGGGCTCCGCATCGAAAACACCAGCCTCAGCTATACCGGACGCACGTATGACGACGAAACAGACCAAACCTCGAAGACTGCCCGAGAAACGAACAGTTACATCAACTTCCTCCCGTCACTCCTCATGAAATGGAACGTAAACGAGGATTTCAAAGTACGCGGTTCGTTTACTCAGACATTGTCACGTCCGAAGTATTCTGCCCTGGTACCCAGTGTCAACATCAAACGTTCGGATAACGAAGTGACAGTGGGTAATCCCGGCCTGAAACCTACTCTTTCTTATAACTTCGACCTGAGTGCGGATTATTATTTCAAAAGTATCGGTCTGGTCAGCGCAGGAGTATTCTATAAGAAAATAGACGATTTCATTGTCAACCAAGTGTCTACAAACTACGAATACAACGGCAACCTATACAACCGCTTTATCCAGCCCAAGAATGCGGGTAATGCCAATCTGATAGGTATGGAACTCTCTTACCAGCGTGATTTCGGATTTATCGCTCCTGCCCTGAAATGTATCGGTTTTTATGGCACTTACACCTTCACTCACTCCCGTGTGGAAGACTTCAACTTCGAAGGACGCGAAAATGAAAAGGATCTGAGCCTGCCAGGTTCTCCGAAGCATACAGCCAATGCATCGCTCTATTTTGAGAAAAATGGACTGAACCTCCGCCTGAGCTACAACTTTGCATCGGCCTTCATCGATGAAATGGGTGAAGACACCTTTCACGACCGCTATTACGACCGCGTGAACTATCTGGACGTAAACGCCAGTTACACTTTTGCGAAACACTACACCCTCTATGCCGAAGCAAACAACCTGCTGAACCAACCCCTCCGCTATTATCAGGGGACTCAGGACCGCACCATGCAGGCTGAATACTACGGTGTAAAGATTAATGCCGGATTTAAGATCAACTTTTAACCGGCTATCAGAGGAGGTTGAACCCACGGTGCACCGCCGATCAGAAAACGGTGCACCGTTTCTAAAGGAACGGTGCACCGTGGGTCTGAGATCAAAACCGTCTTCTCGCATCACTGACGAAAAAACGTATTCAATTCATTAATTATCAATATAAAAACTCATATTTATGAAATTAAAAAACTTACTGATACTACTGTTTATCTCCATTGTCGCAACCGCTTCGGCCCAGCTCAAGGATTACTCTATGTTTGACAAGAAGTTTAACTTCTACATTGCTAACGACCTGGGACGTAACGGCTACTACGATCAAAAGCCGATTGCCGAATTAATGGGAACTATGGGTGAGGAAATAGGACCGGAATTTGTGCTGGCTGCCGGAGATGTCCATCATTTCGAAGGGGTACGCAGCGTGAACGACCCGCTCTGGATGACCAACTTTGAACTGATTTACAGTCACCCGGAACTCATGATCGACTGGTATCCCGTACTGGGAAACCACGAATATCGGGGCAACACACAAGCTGTACTGGACTACAGCGGAGTGAGCCGCCGCTGGACCATGCCTGCCCGTTACTACACCAAGACATTCGAAGAAAAAGGAGCCACCGTCCGCATCGTCTGGATAGATACTGCTCCTCTGATCGATAAATATCGTAACGAAAGCGCAACCTATCCCGATGCATGTCATCAGGATATGAACGGACAGTTGGCCTGGCTGGACTCGGTGCTGACTGTTGCCAAAGAAGACTGGGTGATCGTTGCCGGGCATCATCCGATCTATGCCGAAACCCCGAAAGACCAGAGCGAACGCAGCGACTTACAGAGCCGCCTCGATCCTATTCTGAGAAAGCATAAAGTAGATATGTACATTTGCGGACATATCCACAACTTCCAACACATCCGCGTACCGGGAAGCGACATCGACTATATCGTAAACTCTGCCGGATCACTGGCACGCAAGGTGAAACCGATTGAGGGAACTCAGTTCTGCAGCCCCGAACCTGGCTTCTCAGTCTGCTCCATTGATAAAAAGGAACTGAACCTGCGGATGATCGATAAAAAAGGGAATATACTTTATACGGTAACCCGGAAAAAATAAATCACTCTCTTGAAAAATGCACAATTTTGAAAGAGCCGGCTTCTTCGTGACGAAAGAGCCGGCTCTGTTTATTATTTATCAGTCTTGGGCCTCAAATCATCTTTGGGAATCGTAGACTCATTGCCGTCACGCATAGCCATATAGTGAGGCGACATGATTTCGATGCCCGCTTCATTAAAGCGATCCTGAATATTCTGATGCAGGTCCGAATATATCTGAGCCAATTTATCCGCCTCACGGATATAAGCATTGATTTGATAAACCGGATACCAGTCACTCAACGAAGTTTCAAGCACAAAAGGACGCGGATCGTCAATCACCCCGGGAGTATTCAAGGCAGCCTCTATCAATAGCTGATGAACCTGACGCCAGGGAACATCATATCCGATGGTCACTTCCGAGTGAATAATCAGACCGTATTCGCGGGCCGAAGCGCTATAGTTCACTGTATGGGATGACATGATAAACGAGTTCGGAATGGTTACCACCTCATTCTTCGGTGTCTTGATCCGGGTCACCAAAGGCGTTTTCTCGATTACATTCCCGGTAGTATCATTCAGCTGAATCCGGTCGCCCAGTTTAAAAGGACGCATATAAGTAATGACCAGCCCCGCAATCACATTACCGATTACCGTGCTGGATCCTAAAGAAACGATCAATCCGATGAAAACCGAGATTCCCTGGAACACCCCACTTTTAGCCCCCGGCAAATAGGGATAGATCATCGCAATCATAAAAGCATAAAGCAGAAAACGGATGATATGATAAGTAGGCATTGCCCAGTCGGGATAGAAGCCACCGAACTTGAGCCGCCCCGCCTCTACCTCACGGGACAAGTAGTGAACCAAGCGCACCAGATACTTAACGGCAAAACAGATGATAAGAATGGCAAACAAATTGGGAATATAATCGACTATACCTACCAGTATGTTCTTGATCGGGTTCCAGATATACGAAAATATCTGATAGGCCAGCCCCTTGGTCTGTGGGAAGATAGCGAACAAAAGGGGGATGGTAATCAACAATTGGAGAAGCATGATTACATAGCGCAGCAAATTGGAAAGGAAGATCAACAGGTTGACCTGCCGCTGCGTATCCAATAACTCGTAATTCTGAATGGAGATCGGCTTCAGCCTGGTATCCTTCAGCTTTTGGATACGTACTTTCAGTTTACGGAACAGCCAGCCTGTAAGCCAAAACAACAGATACTGCCCTGCCAATACCAGGACAAAATACAGAATACGCTTACCCAGTTGCCACAAGCTATGCTCCTCCTTCAACTCTTTCAGTTTCTGTACTACAATCTTCCGCTTATCCGTTGCCAACTGCTCGCGCGAACGTCCTTCCCATAGTCCGTCCTGGTCGGTAAACGAAGCAATGACTTTATTGCCGTACATCAGATCGGTTACGATATCGCTGCTCTCGATATAGACAGAATCGGGATGCAGGGTAAACCGTTTACCCAACTGCATGATGGCCGCATCGATCATTTCGGCCCGCTGCAAAGGGGTATATCCCCCACGCTTGGTATACAAATAAAACAATGTATCGCCTTCGACCACTACCGGTACTCCCGGCGTAAACTGGCGAAGTGAGTCGATACGTGCCCTTTGCTGAGCTAATTTCACAGAGTCGGCAGCAAAAGCTTTCAGCCTCATCTGCTCCATTTCCATACGCATATTGGCTTCGCTCAGACGCGCCTCCTCCAGCTCTTTCTTCATATCTGCCATCCGTACGGAATCCGAATCGTTCCGAACTGCGGTCCGGGTAGCCACACTATCACCCGTCAATATCTCACGAACCGCCTTTCCCAACTGTGCGCACATATTGTTGGTCACCAACAGAAACAACAAAAGGCCGAATAATCTGTTCTTTTTCATATCAAAAACTCATAAAGTAATTGTCACCGGAATGGATAAACGTGCCAAACATACAGATTGTTTTTGACATAGCATAGATCGAAATCATTATATTTGCACCCGAATCCGTAATTTAAAGGTATAGACATGGATATATTACTGCTTATTGGAGGATTACTCCTCATTTTGATAGGTGCCAACTGCCTGACAGATGGTGCTGCGTCCGTAGCCAAGCGATTCCGTATTCCTTCCATCGTAATCGGCCTGACTATCGTAGCTTTCGGAACTTCCGCCCCGGAACTGACCGTTAGCGTATCGTCCGCCCTGAAAGGTAGCGCGGACATCGCCGTAGGTAACGTAGTGGGAAGTAATATCTTCAATACATTGATGATCGTCGGGTGCACCGCTCTATTTGCTCCTATCGTAATTACCCGGAATACTTTGCGGAAAGAGATTCCGCTATGCATTCTCTCCTCCATCGTCCTGCTGATATGCGCCAATGACGTTTTTCTGAATAAAGCTTCCAGCAACATACTAAGCATCTCGGACGGACTGATTCTGCTCTGTTTCTTCACCATCTTCCTGGGTTACACATTTGCCATAGCCTCACCCACAAACAATACTCAACCGGAAGAGGAAATCAAAAGCCTCCCGATGTGGAAATCCGTACTTTTCATTCTGGGCGGATTGGCCGGACTTATTTTCGGGGGACAATGGTTTGTAGAGGGAGCAAGCAACATCGCGCGGCATCTTGGCGTCAGCGAATCTGTTATCGGACTCACACTGGTAGCCGGAGGTACCTCCCTACCGGAACTTGCTACATCGATAGTGGCTGCCTTGAAAAAGAATCCGGAAATAGCCATCGGTAATGTGATCGGCAGTAATCTGTTCAACATCTTCTTTGTATTGGGATGCAGTGCTTCCATCACTCCCTTGCGGCTGACAGGCATCAATAACTTCGACCTTTTCACCTTGGTCGGTTCGGGCATTCTGCTCTGGTTTTTCGGATTATTTTTTGCCAAACGCACCATCACACGGATCGAAGGAAGTATTCTGGTGTTATGCTATATAGCCTACACCACCTATCTGATCTATCAGATTTGATAACATCGAGACGCATAGTTTTTAGTTTTCGTACGTGGTAATTTAAAGATTATCACGTATCTTTGCCCCCTCATCATAAATACAAGCTATGGCCATTACAATTAAAAAGGTATCGACAAAAAGAGAACTTAAAAAATTCATTCGTTTTAATTACGAATTATACAAAGAGAATCCTTATTCCGTACCTGACCTCTACCTGTCTCTTATACACATCTGACGCTGCCGACGATACTCCTTGTGTA
>OWIO01002348.1_pt1 | contig 12529 bp, 10 predicted proteins | sample 1733011 | NCBI WGS metagenome assembly OWIO01 (sample SAMN05065779, study PRJEB22554) | human gut metagenome | biome: ENVO:2100002; feature: ENVO:00000062; material: ENVO:00002003 | host: Homo sapiens | place: USA | reverse complement strand
AGTTTTGCCTGATTGATTTGACTAAGTGGCTCATTGACATCGAAAACTTTGGCGACAACTTCCTCAACGCCGAGATTTTTCAGTCGGGCAGTATGTTTTTCCAGATAGGCAAGGGCGCTTTTTTCATCAGTGAAAAGGTAGATCCCACCGGCTTCGTGGTTCTTTTCACTTTCTGTCCATACCTTCCACAGAAAACCAGGTTCCTGATTAATCGACTCAGCAAGTGGTTTAAGCTGCTCAGCCATTGCGTCGCCAAATGGGCCATTAAAAGCAAAATGAAGTTGTAACAAAGTTGCCATAGCGATTCTCCTTCTGATAACGCATACGAAGACAGTGTAAATCTTTTAACGTATTGGATACAGAGAAGAAACAGAGGGAAAAAGGAGAAGACCAGATTAAGAAAATCTGGTGCGTCCGAGTGGACTCGAACCACCGACCCCCACCATGTCAAGGTGGTGCTCTAACCAACTGAGCTACGGACGCAGGATGGTGCGTTCAATTGGACTCGAACCAACGACCCCCACCATGTCAAGGTGGTGCTCTAACCAACTGAGCTATGAACGCAACGTTGTAGGTGACAACGGGGACGAATATTAGCGGCAGAGTGGGAAGGTGGCAAGAGGCAAAACGTAATTTTCTGCGCTATTTCGACCGTTTGCAGAGCTTTTAAGCAAATTGGCTATATTTTGTTGATTTGCAAGGGTGATTTTTATTCAGGATCGCATTTACATCTGATACAACCCAATAATTCGTGTATCAGAGTTTAAACAGAGTTGTTTGCCACCATCTCAAATCTGTCGTGGATAAATCCTCCGTAGCCTTTACACTTAGGTAGCAATAAAGGCACACAGATGCAGCAAAGGAATAAATCATGGGATCTGATGCGAAAAACTTGATGAGCGACGGGAACGTGCAAATTGTTAAGACCGGCGAGGTCATTGGCGCGACGCAACTTACTGAAGGCGAGTTGATTGTTGAAGCTGGCGGAAGAGCCGAAAATACCGTGGTCACGGGGGCTGGCTGGTTGAAAGTGGCAACCGGTGGGATCGCCAAATGCACACAGTACGGTAACAATGGCACGCTATCGGTCAGCGATGGTGCCATTGCCACAGATATTGTTCAGTCCGAGGGAGGCGCAATTAGTCTCTCTACGCTCGCTACGGTTAATGGCCGCCATCCCGAAGGTGAATTCAGCGTTGATAAAGGTTATGCCTGCGGTTTGTTGCTGGAAAATGGCGGTAACCTGCGTGTACTGGAAGGACATCGCGCGGAAAAAATCATTCTCGATCAAGAGGGCGGCCTGTTGGTTAATGGGACAACCTCAGCGGTCGTGGTAGATGAAGGTGGTGAATTGTTGGTGTATCCAGGTGGGGAAGCCAGCAATTGTGAGATTAATCAGGGCGGCGTTTTTATGCTGGCCGGGAAAGCCAGTGATACGTTGCTTGCTGGTGGCACCATGAATAATCTCGGTGGTGAAGACTCTGACACTATTGTTGAGAATGGATCCATTTATCGTCTGGGGACGGATGGCCTTCAGCTCTACAGTTCCGGTAAGACGCAAAACCTGTCCGTGAATGTGGGTGGTCGGGCTGAAGTGCATGCCGGTACGCTGGAAAACGCGGTAATACAAGGTGGGACAGTGATCCTGTTGTCACCCACCAGCGCGGACGAAAATTTTGTCGTAGAGGAAGATCGCGCACCGGTTGAACTGACCGGGAGTGTTGCATTACTGGACGACGCTTCAATGATTATTGGTTATGGCGCAGAGCTGCAACAATCAACGATTACTGTACAGCAGGGCGGTGTGTTGATTCTAGACGGCAGTACGGTAAAAGGTGACGGTGTCACTTTCATTGTTGGTAACATCAATCTGAATGGTGGAAAACTGTGGCTGATCACTGATGCGGCAACGCATGTGCAACTGAAAGTGAAACGCCTGCGCGGAGAGGGAGCGATTTGCCTGCAAACCAGTGCAAAAGAAATTTCACCTGACTTCATCAATGTGAAAGGGGAAGTTACCGGGGATATACACGTTGAGATAACAGATGCCAGTCGGCAAACTCTGTGTAACGCTCTGAAATTACAGCCAGACGAAGACGGGATTGGCGCAACGCTCCAGCCTGCGTAAAAATACAGGCGCAACCCGTGAAGGTTGCGCCTTGTCTTTATTAGCGGGATGCTCGTTGCAGAATGATGGCTGACGGCAGACGTTGCAGGAACCGCATACGCAACATCATCATAATGGCTGCCGACGTCAGGCCAATAATAAAGCCTATCCAGAAGCCTGCTGGCCCCATAGGTTCAACGACCAGATCGGTCAGTGCCAGAATATAGCCGCTTGGCAAGCCCAGCACCCAGTAAGCCGTAAAGGTAATATAGAAAATGGAACGCGTATCTTTATAACCACGCAAAATCCCACTGCCAATCACCTGGATTGAGTCAGAAATCTGATATACCGCCGCCAGCAACATCAAATGCGCAGCCAGCGTTACAACCTCGGGATTGTCGTTGTACAACAGGGCGATTTGCTCCCGCAGTGAAACCGTGAAAATGGCCGTCAGGGTTGCCATACAGACACCCACCATAAGCCCGGTCCGCGCAGCGGTTTGCGCATCCAGCGTTGAGCCCTGACCCAGACGATAACCTACGCGGATAGTTACCGCTGCCGCCAGCGACATTGGAAGCACGAACATTAGTGAACTAAAGTTCAGGGCAATCTGGTGTCCTGCGACATCAACAATACCGAGCGGAGACACTAACAGAGCCACGACGGCAAACAGTGTCACTTCAAAGAACAGTGCCAGCGCAATCGGCAAACCGAGTTGAATCAGTCGTTTCATAACCGCAGGATCGGGTTTTGCGGTGCCTTTTTCGTTACGAATATCGCGCATGGAGCGGGCGCGTTTAATGTAAGAAACCATGGCAAGGAACATGACCCAATACACCGCCGCAGTAGCCACGCCACAACCAACGCCACCGAGCTCAGGCATACCGAAATGACCATAAATAAAGATATAGTTCACCGGGATGTTCACCAGCAGGCCGATAAAGCCCATTACCATACCCGGCTTGGTTTTTGCCAGACCTTCACACTGGTTACGGGCAACCTGGAAGAACAGATATCCCGGCGCGCCCCACAACAACGCACGCAGATAACCCACGGCTTTGTCCGCCAGAGCCGGATCGATGTTTTCCATGGAGCGGATAATGTAACCTGCATTCCACAGCACCAGCATAATGAGAACGGAAACAAAACCTGCCAGCCAGAAACCTTGTCGCACCTGATGCGCAATGCGCTCACGTCGACCGGAACCATTTAATTGCGCGATAACCGGCGTTAATGCCAGCAGCAGTCCGTGACCAAAGAGGATCGCCGGAAGCCAGATAGAAGTACCGATAGCGACCGCCGCCATGTCGGTGGCACTATAGCCGCCCGCCATCACGGTATCGACAAAACCCATCGCAGTTTGGGCGATTTGCGCGAGAATCACCGGGATTGCTAATGCTAATAACAGACGCGCTTCACTGATATACTTCTGCACGTGAACACCTTTTATTTGTAGTTATATGAGAGACTAAAAAGCCGCCTGAATGGGCAGCAAAAAGAAGAAGCAGGGGAAATTCAGTCTATTGTAGCGAGGATTTATTAATTCTCCAGTGAAAAAATAGCCATTCTTACCCCTTCACTGGTAAGGGCGTTTTCCACCTGCTATTGTGCTGAACAGAATGTCTTAACTGATTTCAGGAGTTGTAAGTATGTTTACGGGGATTGTACAGGGCACCGCAAAACTGGTGTCGATTGACGAGAAACCAAATTTTCGTACGCATGTGGTGGAGTTACCCGACCACATGCTGGACGGCCTGGAAACCGGTGCTTCCGTGGCGCATAACGGTTGCTGCCTGACCGTGACGGAAATTAACGGCAACCATGTCAGTTTTGACCTGATGAAAGAAACGTTACGCATTACCAATCTTGGCGATTTAAAAGTGGGGGATTGGGTAAACGTTGAGCGTGCGGCGAAATTCAGTGATGAAATTGGCGGACACTTAATGTCAGGTCATATTATGACCACTGCTGAAGTGGCGAAAATATTAACCTCAGAAAATAATCGCCAGATCTGGTTTAAAGTCCAGGATAGTCAGTTGATGAAATATATTCTGTACAAAGGATTTATTGGCATCGACGGTATTAGCCTGACCGTCGGCGAAGTCACGCCAACGCGTTTTTGCGTCCATTTAATTCCGGAAACACTGGAACGCACGACTCTTGGGAAGAAAAAACTTGGCGCACGCGTCAACATTGAAATCGATCCACAAACTCAGGCAGTGGTAGATACGGTAGAACGTGTGCTGGCGGCACGAGAAAATGCCATGAATCAACCAGGCACAGAAGCCTGATCTGAAATCGCCCCCGGAGAGGGGGCGATAGAATAGCCTTTAGCGAGCCACTCGAAGGCCGTTTTCAACACCGCGTGAGAACACGACCTGCCAGAGCTGAATATCACGGGCGCGGAAAGCACCTGCACAGGCATTCAGATAATAGGTAAACATTCGTTTAAAGCGTTCACTATAGTTATCCGCAATTTCTGGCCATGCGGCGAGGAATCGTTCATACCACGCCATCAACGTAGTATCGTAATCAGCACCGAAGTTATGCCAGTCTTCCATCACAAAGTGGGGTTCGCTGGACTGAGCAATCTGGCGTACAGAGGGCAGGCAACCGTTCGGAAAAATATATTTATTAATCCAGGGATCAACATTCAGATCGGTTTTTTTCGAACCGATAGTATGGAGCAGGAATATGCCTTCCGGTTTCAAATTACGATCCACCACCGCAAAATAGGTATCGTAATTTTTCGGTCCGACGTGCTCGAACATCCCCACAGAAACAATACGATCAAACTGGTCGTTCAGGTCACGATAATCTTGCAGCAAAATGGTGACATCCAGGCCTTCACAGCGTTCCTGAGCCATTTTTTGCTGTTCGGCAGAAATGGTGACGCCCACCACGCTTACGTCATAATTAGATGCCATGTAGTGTGCCAGTCCGCCCCAGCCGCAGCCAATATCCAGTACGCGCATCCCTGGTTTTAACTGCAATTTTTCACAAATCATTTTGAGCTTCGCCTGCTGGGCAGATTCCAGATTATCGGCATCTTTCCAGTAAGCGCAGGAATATTGCATGAAGGGATCAAGCATGCGGCTGAACAAGTCATTACCCAAATCGTAATGCTCTTTGCCGACTATCCAGGCACGTTTTTTACTCTGCAGATTGAAGAGACGAGCGCCGGCAATACGCAGCGTGTCTTTGAAATGATGGGGGAGTTGGTTCTCGAGACCTGCGCGTAAGACTTTGCTAAAAAACATATCCAGTCGGTCACATTCCCACCAGCCATCCATATAACTTTCGCCTAACCCCAAAGAGCCTTCTTGCAGAACGCGTTTAAAAAAATCGGGGTTTTTCACACGAATATCCGCCGGGGCAGAACCGTTAATGGCTATACCGGCACGGCTAAGTAATTCGTTGGCGATACGGTACCAGTTGTCATCCGGTACACTGACTTCTTCTATACACGATGAACTCATAGTTTCTCCATCACTGGTCGGTGATCAGAACCTTAAAACAGCGTAGACGCTTTTTGGGCTTTGTGAGAAATCTCGCAGAAAAAACCGCGAGTCTATAATCCGACGTAGAACAGAGGGAAAGGAGGAACCCTTGCCGAAATGACTATCCATAGTGAGTCGGGAACGATCCTGTCCCCGTAAAAACATAATATTTATCGTAGCTTTAACAACTCGAAATTAGTATAGGCCGCTAATTTCAATCATACAACAAAATTTTGTTAGCAGCCTAAGTATAAGTATATCGATATAGATCAGTGTGATTCGCTATGAGCGACTTCGGCATTGCCATGATTCTGGCAGCCAACTTCTTCACAACGTTGCATCATGTAACCCAGCGCGACCAGCACTACTGTTGATAACATCACGCTGGTGGTGGTGAGCAATGGCGTGCTGATACTGATCAGCCAGGAAACTACCAGACTTGCGAGGAAGCACAGACCCAGTTGAAGAGTGTTCTGCAACGCTGCGGCGCGACCAGTTGCGTGTGGGAAGGGACGCAGCGCCTGGGCGACAACAATAGGGTAGATAGCGCCATTGGCAATCGCCATCACACAGAATGGGATCAGGATTTCGACCAGCGACACATGGCTAATGAAGCCCGCAGCCCAGGTCGCAATGACGCTGACAGCAAACAGCACCAGCAACCACGGTAATAACTGCTTGCCTTGCCATTTCTGCAGCGCGGCGCGACAGCCATAACCACCAATCAGAAACGCGATAGTTTGCGGGACATAACTTAAACCAATAACTGCCGGGCTGTAGCCCATTTCACTAAGGATGAACGGTGAACCGGTCAGCCATGCAAAAAAACTGGCTGAACAGGCTGCGTATATCAGCACGTTGCCGCGATAGGTTTTAGAACGTAGCAGGTCGGTAAAGGTCAGACCATCCTGACTATTGTTACGGGCCTTCGTCGTGGGTTTGAGCCAGAAAATAGGCAGAATCAGCACCACGGTAATGGCAAACAGGGTGGCGAAAATCGCCTGCCAGGAAAAATGGACCAGCAGCCAGCTTCCTAACAGAGGAGCCAGTGCCGGAGATAGACCCACCAGCGGCATGATGGTCGCAAAAATACGGTTAACTTTCTGTGAAGGATAATAATCTGTCACTAATGCTTGCCAGATAACCGCCGCGGCGCAGACACCCACAGCCTGTACAAAACGCAATACCAGCAGCGTAGCGGCGTTTTCTACCCACAGCATCCCCAGACTACCTAACGCAAAAATTGTCAGGCCGATTAATAATACCGGTTTACGACCATAACGGTCGGAGAGCGGCCCCCACAGAAGCTGGGCTGCGGCAAAACCGGCAAGGAACAGACTAAGGCTGGCACTGACAGCAGACGCAGGCGTTTGCAGGTCGGCCTGTATGGCGGCGAAAGCAGGCAGATACATATCGGTTGCCAGAAAACCGAGTACGCTCAAACCCGCCAGCCAGACTAAAAATCTTTTCCCAGGTTGCATGTATATTCTCTAAATCTCTCAATTAAACACCGCCGCAAAGTGTAGGGAGTGAAATTAGTGTTGTGAAACGGTAATATTTGATGACTGGTTTCAAAAATTTTGCAGGCAGACTATGTGGTCAGAATATTCACTCGAAGTTGTTGATGCGGTAGCGCGTAATGGTAGTTTTAGCGCTGCGGCACAGGAGCTGCATCGCGTTCCTTCTGCGGTCAGCTATACCGTGCGTCAGCTGGAAGAGTGGCTGGCGGTGCCGCTCTTTGAACGACGGCACCGTGATGTGGAGCTGACCGCTGCTGGAGCGTGGTTTCTCAAAGAAGGGCGCTCTGTTGTCAAAAAAATGCAGATCACCCGCCAGCAATGTCAGCAGATAGCGAACGGCTGGCGCGGTCAGTTAGCTATCGCAGTGGATAATATTGTCAGGCCAGAACGTACACGGCAGATGATCGTTGATTTTTATCGCCATTTTGATGATGTCGAACTTCTTGTCTTTCAGGAAGTGTTCAACGGTGTCTGGGATGCGCTTTCCGACGGGCGCGTGGAACTGGCGATTGGCGCAACACGCGCGATTCCGGTAGGCGGTCGTTATGCCTTCCGGGATATGGGGATGCTAAGCTGGAGTTGCGTTGTTGCCAGTCACCACCCGCTGGCGTTGATGGATGGCCCGTTCAGCGATGATACGTTGCGCAACTGGCCGTCGTTGGTGCGCGAAGACACCTCGCGAACGCTACCTAAACGTATTACCTGGTTGCTGGATAACCAAAAAAGAGTTGTCGTGCCTGACTGGGAATCATCGGCAACCTGTATCTCGGCAGGATTATGCATAGGGATGGTGCCAACACATTTCGCCAAACCGTGGCTTAATGAGGGGAAGTGGGTAGCATTAGAACTGGAAAACCCCTTTCCGGATTCGGCATGTTGTCTGACATGGCAGCAAAATGATATGTCGCCTGCGTTAACCTGGTTGCTTGAGTATCTCGGCGATAGTGAGACGCTGAATAAGGAGTGGCTGCGGGAGCCGGAAGAGACTCCCGCAACGGGTGATTAACGACGATAGTCGCGGAACGGGCCGTCAGCCACGGAGCGGCGTTCAATCAAGCGCGGATGCACTTCAATAGACTGCGGTTCTTCACGTTTGTTGACGATACGATCCAACAGCATGTTGAACGCTGTTTCACCCAGCGAATCTTTTGGCTGATGGATCGTGGTCAGCGCCGGCGTAAAATAGCGCGCGTTGCGCACGTTATCATAACCGATCAGCGAAACATCCTGCGGGACGCGCAGGCCCATTTCATCAGCAGCACAAAGTGCGCCCATTGCCATGATATCGCCACCACAGAAGACGGCAGTAGGGCGATGCGGCTGCGACAGGATTTGCTGCATGGCGCGATAACCGGATTCAGGTTCAAAGTCACCCTGCACAATCCAGCTTTCCGGCACCTTGATCATCGCTTCTTCCATCGCCTTCATAAAACCGGCAAGGCGGCCTGCGCCGGTGTTACGTTCCAGCGGGCCGGGGATGACGCCGATTTCGCGGTGACCGCGTTCAATCAGATAACGCCCGGCCATGTAGCCGCCTTCGAACGCGTTATCAATGACCGCATCGGTGAAGTCAGCTTTTGCTTCACCCCAGTCCATGACCACCATTGGGATATGGCGATACTCTTCCAGCATCGCCAGCAACGGCTCTGGGTACTCAGAACACATCACCAGCAGACCATCGACGCGTTTTTGCGCCATCATCGACAGATAAGCCCGCTGTTTCTCAAGATTGTTCCACGCATTGCCCAGAATCAGGGTGTAACCTTTCTGGAAGCAATTTTTTTCAACTGCTTCAATGATCTCGGCAAAATAGGCCGCTTCGCTGCTGGTCGCCAGCAAACCGATAGACTTGGTGTGGTTAACCTTCAGGCTACGCGCCACCGCGCTAGGGGAGTAGTGTAATTCTTTAATCGCTGCCCACACGGCGTTGCGCGTTTCTTCAGCGACGAAACGTGTTTTGTTGATCACGTGTGACACAGTTGTAGTGGAAACGTTTGCTCGTTTCGCTACATCTTTTATTGTTGCCATTCCATTTCACTCCAGACCCTAACTTCAGCTCCTGCAAAATCGCAAGGTAAACGTTTGCCTTTACACACCTTACGCACAACAAAAGTGTTGCGGTACGCCGGAAAAACGACACGGAGCGTCAGGAAGGGGTCAATGGCCAGTACGCAAATAGTGTAAGCGTGGAATTTTGGCCGATCTTGACGAAAAGGGGAAGTGGTAAAAACACTTATCATTATAAATGACGGGAGATTTTTTCATCACAGTGTGTAAAAATGCGTAATATCACTTTTTGTGTGGTAATAAAAAAGGAGAAAACTTGATGAGCACCGACCTTAAATTTTCACTGGTAACAACGATTATCGTCCTCGGTTTGATCGTAGCCGTGGGTTTGACTGCCGCGCTGCACTGATTTCCTCTCGAGGGAGCGCGTTCTCCCTCGCATCTCCTTCCTGTTTGTTAGCAAAATGGCAAAAGTGTTTTCTCTTTTTGTTATTTTCATTTTTTTGTGATTGCTGTCATGCTTTCGCCACTTTAATGAATATCGCGTAATGACGCGAAGAGGTGGAGATAAGGCATGAAAATTAACTATCCGTTGCTGGCGCTGGCGATTGGCGCGTTTGGTATCGGGACAACGGAGTTCTCGCCAAGGGGCTTGTTGCCCGTCATTGCGCGCGGTGTGGATGTCTCGATTCCCGCTGCCGGAATGTTAATCAGTGCCTATGCAGTTGGCGTAATGGTTGGCGCGCCGCTGATGACGCTTCTACTTTCTCATCGTGCCCGCCGCAGTGCGTTGATTTTCCTGATGGCAATTTTCACGCTCGGCAACGTACTTTCCGCCATCGCGCCGGATTATATGACCCTGATGCTTTCACGCATTTTGACCAGCCTGAATCACGGAGCATTTTTTGGTTTGGGTTCAGTCGTGGCCGCAAGCGTGGTGCCAAAACATAAACAGGCCAGCGCAGTTGCCACTATGTTTATGGGGTTAACCCTGGCAAATATCGGTGGCGTGCCGGCGGCGACCTGGTTGGGTGAAACCATCGGCTGGCGGATGTCATTTCTGGCAACGGCGGGGCTGGGAGTGATTTCAATGGTAAGTCTGTTCTTCTCATTACCTAAAGGTGGTGCAGGGGCACGACCTGAAGTGAAAAAAGAGCTGGCGGTATTAATGCGTCCGCAGGTGCTGTCTGCATTGCTGACGACGGTACTGGGAGCTGGTGCAATGTTTACTCTCTACACCTATATCTCTCCGGTACTGCAAAGTATTACCCACGCAACACCGGTGTTCGTCACGGCAATGCTGGTGCTGATTGGTGTCGGATTCTCTATCGGTAACTATCTCGGCGGCAAACTGGCAGATCGTTCAGTTAACGGCACGTTGAAAGGCTTTTTGTTGTTGTTGATGGTGATTATGCTGGCAATCCCGTTCCTGGCCCGCAATGAGTTCGGCGCAGCTATTAGCATGGTGGTGTGGGGCGCAGCAACCTTTGCGGTCGTACCGCCGTTACAGATGCGCGTGATGCGTGTCGCCAGTGAAGCGCCAGGTCTGTCTTCATCAGTCAATATTGGTGCCTTTAATCTTGGAAATGCGCTGGGAGCAGCTGCTGGTGGTGCGGTAATTTCCGCTGGGCTGGGATACAGCTTTGTGCCGGTGATGGGAGCGATTGTCGCGGGACTGGCATTATTGCTGGTGTTTATGTCAGCCAGAAAACAACCTGAAACAGTTTGCGTTGCTAACAGCTAATTAAACAAAAACGCAGAAGGATAACCTTCTGCGTTACAGTTGCTGACAACGTGCGATTTATCTTGCCGGATGCGGTGTTAACGACTCATCCGCGTTGACATGAAAAGACGCGTTAGGCGTCGTATCATGCAGCGCTTGTCGGATGCGGCGAGTGCCTTATCCGACCTACATCGATGATCCGCGTAGGCCTGATAAGCGTAGCGCTTCAGGCAATGCTGCATTTGCCATCAGTTATTATGCAGCGAGATTTTTCGCTACGAATTCCCAGTTCACCAGCGCCCAGAAGTGCTCCAGATAGCCAGGACGTGCATTGCGATAGTCGATGTAATAAGCGTGTTCCCAGACATCAACGGTCAGCAGCGGAGTCGCATCGGTGGTCAGCGGAGTACCCGCGTTAGAGGTTGAAACGATAGCCAGTTTGCCATCGCTGTTTTTCACCAGCCAGGTCCAGCCAGAACCAAAGTTTTTGATCGCTGCATCAGTAAACTGCGCTTTGAAATCGGCAAAGCTGCCAAAAGATGCGGCGATAGCTTCAGCGACTTTTCCAGTCGGTTCGCCACCGGCGTTCGGTGCCAGGCAGTTCCAGTAGAAAGTATGGTTCCAGACCTGAGCTGCGTTGTTGAATACGCCACCTTCAGAGCTGCGAATAATCTCTTCCAGTGATTTACCTTCAAACGCGGTACCTTTAATCAGGTTGTTCAGGTTAGTGACATAAGTCTGATGGTGCTTGCCGTAGTGATACTCGATGGTTTCCGCAGAAATGTGCGGTGCCAGAGCATCTTTAGCATATGGTAGTGCAGGTAATTCGAATGACATTGCTACTCTCCTTTATTATTAATTTGCATACGTACAATAGCCTTATTGTGCGTATGGATAGGGTAGCAAATTAAAAGGTGAGACAAAAGATGAACTTACCCTGTTGCCGTAACAACAGGGTAAAGTTTTAGCGAAGTGTTTTTGGGGTCATTACCCGACGAGCGCCAACATAGTGGCGCTGCCAGTAGTCTTCACTGAGAGAAGTGATTTGAATTTCCTGACCTGTGCGCGGTGACTGAATAAATTTGCCGTTGCCGACATACACGCCGACATGATCGGCTGTGCCGCGTCCCTGAGTACGGAAAAAGACCAGGTCGCCGTTTTTCAGTTCACTACGTTCGATTGGCGCTGCATCACGCAGGTGATACATTTCATTCGCCGTACGCGGAATACGAATTTTCACCAAATCTTTATAAGCGTAATAAACCAGGCCGCTGCAATCAAAACCGGTACGCGGTGAGCTGCCACCCCAACGATATGGCTTACCAATTTGCTGCATCAGTTTATTCATTGCCACTTTCGTAGCTTTTTGCACCTTCGCTTTGTGCGCGTCGGCAAGAGTTCCTGACGCGGCATTTTTGACTTTCACACAATGCGATTTATAGCCCTTACGTTTGGTACACTTTTCGGTAAAGCTGGCTGAGGCCGTTTTATTGACGGCGTGTTTGCTGCGAGTTTTGGCGTTTTTAGAAGCGGTAATGGAAGATTTTTTAACGGAAGAAGCGGGTTTGCTTTTGGTCGTACTTTTACTGGCGGCTTTTTTCGCTGTTTTCTGGGTCTTTTTGGTGCTGTCTCTTATACACATCTCCGAGCCCACGAGACTCGACGTCATCTC
>OWIO01002332.1_pt1 | contig 12594 bp, 8 predicted proteins | sample 1733011 | NCBI WGS metagenome assembly OWIO01 (sample SAMN05065779, study PRJEB22554) | human gut metagenome | biome: ENVO:2100002; feature: ENVO:00000062; material: ENVO:00002003 | host: Homo sapiens | place: USA | reverse complement strand
CTACACAAGGAGTATCGTCGGCAGCGTCAGATGTGTATAAGAGACAGGCTTTCAATAGTTATCGCATAAAAATTCCATTAGAAATAATTACAAAATTAACAATTGCCTTAGATAGAAAAATATATCGACATGCTTTACGCTTTGAATTTGATATTCATCATCTTCAAATAGCCGAGGAAGGAATTCTAGGACATATCGAAAAAATAAACGATTATGGAACAATTTGCCTCGCACAAGTTCGCTTAGAAGAAGGAGAGAAGTCGGTGAATGTTATTGTCGATCAAAATATAAAAGAAAAAGAAATTCATCTTCTTATTCAACCGGAGCGGTGTTCTATTTATGACGCTACAAACAATGTCCGAATTATCTAGCTTTTGATAGAAAGAGCCTTTTTACGAATATCATTGGTATTTGTAAAGAGGTTTTTTGCCTATATTATATATAAGGAAAAAGAATGCTCCAAAACAAGAAATAAAAATATAGAAAAAAGTGAAAAAAATAGTTGCATTTTTGTTTACAAAGTGTTTTAATATTCCTTGCGCGGAATAAAAACCGCAGTCGTATAAAGAGCCTAAAATAAAGCCTCTATAAATGAATAAAAAATATCTTAAAAAGATATTAAAAAACATTTGACAGATGCTTATTGTGGTGCTATTATATACGAGCGTGCAATCGAAAAGAGCGTCGAAAAGCGACGAACTTGAGAGAGCGATTGTACACTGATCTTTGAAAACTAAACAGAAGAAAACAACATACGTCAATTTTAAAAAACAAAACAAACCAGAGATAATTATGAACTAGGAAATATAAACTTTGAGAGTTTGATCCTGGCTCAGGATGAACGCTGGCGGCGTGCCTAATACATGCAAGTCGAGCGAGAGACCCTTCGGGGAATCGAGCGGCGAACGGGTGAGTAACACGTAGGTAACCTGCCTTTTAGTTTGGGATACCCGATGGAAACGTCGGCTAATACCGGATACGTACTTTGGAGGCATCTCCGAAGTATAAAAGGGGCCTTAAAGCCTCGCTAATAGATGGACCTGCGGCGCATTAGTTAGTTGGTGAGATAACAGCCCACCAAGACGAGGATGCGTAGCCGACCTGAGAGGGTGATCGGCCACATTGGGACTGAGACACGGCCCAGACTCCTACGGGAGGCAGCAGTAGGGAGTTTTCGGCAATGGGGGAAACCCTGACCGAGCAACGCCGCGTGAGTGATGAAGGTCTTCGGATCGTAAAGCTCTGTTGTGAAAGACGAATGACAGACCGAGGAAATGCGGTTTGTTTGACGGTACTTCACCAGAAAGCCACGGCTAACTACGTGCCAGCAGCCGCGGTAATACGTAGGTGGCAAGCGTTATCCGGAATTATTGGGCGTAAAGAGTGAGCAGGCGGTTGCGTAAGTCTGAAGTCAAATCCTGTGGCTTAACCACAGTTCGCTTTGGAAACTGCGCGGCTAGAGTGCGAGAGAGGTAAGTGGAATTCCATGTGTAGCGGTGAAATGCGTAGATATATGGAGGAACACCAGTGGCGAAGGCGGCTTACTAGCTCGATACTGACGCTCAGTCACGAAAGCGTGGGTAGCAAATAGGATTAGATACCCTAGTAGTCCACGCCGTAAACGATGAGAACTAAGTGTTGGGGAAACTCAGTGCTGAAGTTAACACATTAAGTTCTCCGCCTGGGGAGTACGCTCGCAAGAGTGAAACTTAAAGGAATTGACGGGGGCCCGCACAAGCGGTGGAGCATGTGGTTTAATTCGACGCTACGCGAAGAACCTTACCAGGGCTTGACATCTGGCTAAATACCCTAGAGATAGGGGGATAGCTATAGCCAAGACAGGTGGTGCATGGTTGTCGTCAGCTCGTGTCGTGAGATGTTGGGTTAAGTCCCGCAACGAGCGCAACCCTTGTCCTTAGTTGCCATCATTCAGTTGGGAACTCTAAGGAGACTGCCGATGTAAGTCGGAGGAAGGTGGGGATGACGTCAAATCATCATGCCCTTTATGCCCTGGGCTACACACGTGCTACAATGGCCGGTACAAAGAGACGCGAAACCGCGAGGTCAAGCAAATCTCATAAAGCCGGTCTCAGTTCGGATTGGAGTCTGCAACTCGACTCCATGAAGCTGGAATCGCTAGTAATCGCGAATCAGCAATGTCGCGGTGAATACGTTCCCGGGCCTTGTACACACCGCCCGTCAAACCATGAGAGCTGGTAATACTCGAAGTCGTTATCCTAACCCGTAAGGGAGGGAGACGCCTAAGGTAGGACTGGTGATTGGGGTTAAGTCGTAACAAGGTATCCCTACGGGAACGTGGGGATGGATCACCTCCTTTCTATGGAGAAAGTAAAGACTTAAAAATAAGTCGGATTAGTACAAAAAAACCAAATCTAGTAAATTATCGGAGACGTACCACGTTTCACTTCTGTTTAGTTTTGAGAGATTAGAGATAACTCTCGAATTGTTCTTTGAAAACTGGATATTATATTATATAACATGTTCTTTCTGTTCAGTCGTGGTTTCACAGAAATGTAAAGACTGCGATTGGTAAAGCAAAAACGAAAACCTAAAAATAATTTTACGAAGTTTTAAGTTAATAAGGGCGTACAGTGAATGCCTTGGCACAAGAAGACGAAGAAGGACGCGACTACCTGCGAAAAGCGATGGGGAGCTGGACGTAAGCTTTGATCCGTCGATGTCCGAATGGGGCAACCCGGCATGAGTCACATCATGTCATCCTACACTGAATACATAGGTGTAGTGAAGGAATACCTAGGGAATTGAAACATCTTAGTACCTAGAGGAAAAGAAAGAGAATCGTATTCCGTCAGTAGCGGCGAGCGAAAGCGGAGGAGCCCAAACCAACCTAAGGGTTGGGGTTACGGACCACATAATTGATGAGAACATTCCAGTCGAGTAATTTGGAATGATTAGCCATAGAGGGTGAAAGCCCCGTAGGCGAAAGAGTGTTCTCCAAGGTGGTATCCAGAGTACGGCGAGGCACGTGGAACCTTGTCGGAAGTTACGCAGACCACTGCGAAAGGCTAAATACTAGCTTGTGACCGATAGTGAACCAGTACCGTGAGGGAAAGGTGAAAAGAACCCCGGGAGGGGAGTGAAAAGAATCTGAAACTGTATGCTTACAAAAAGTCAAAGGCCGTTAAAGGCTGATGGCGTGCCTATTGAAGAATGAACCGGCGAGTTATGTTGTCATGCAAGGTTAAGTAGAAGATACGGAGCCGAAGCGAAAGCGAGTCTTAAGAGGGCGTCAAGTATGATTACATAGACCCGAAGCCAGGTGATCTTGCCATGATCAGGTTGAAGTTGGGGTACAACCCAATGGAGGACCGAACCGACGTTCGTTGAAACGCCCGCGGATGAATTGTGGCAAGCGGAGAAATTCCAATCGAACTTGGCTATAGCTGGTTCTCCCCGAAATAGCTTTAGGGCTAGCGTCGAGTATAGCTTGTGGAGGTAGAGCACTGAATGTGTGATGGCCGCGTCTAGCGGTACTGAATGCAATCAAACTCCAAATGCCATAAGTGTTGAGCTCGGCAGTCAGACTGTGGGAGATAAGTTCCATGGTCAAAAGGGAAACAGCCCAGATCGTCGAATAAGGTCCCTAAATTCATGCTAAGTGTTAAAGGATGTAGAGATGCTCAAACAACTAGGATGTTGGCTCAGAAGCAGCCACCATTTAAAGAGTGCGTAACAGCTCACTAGTCGAGTGCCTCCGCGCCGAAGATTTACCGGGGCTAAGCATGATACCGAATTCACGGATTAATAGTTTCTATTAGTGGTAGGGGAGCGTTCCATGAGGGTTGAAGCCATATCGAAAGAAGTGGTGGACTTCATGGAAGTGAGTATGCCGGTGTAAGTAACGAATGAGGGTGAGAATCCCTCACACCGTTTGACTAAGGTTTCCTGGGCAAGGGTCGTCCTCCCAGGGTTAGTCGGGACCTAAGGCGAGGCCGAAAGGCGTAGTCGATGGACAGCAGGTTGATATTCCTGTACCCGTACATATGCGAAGTAATGACAGAGAAGGCTAAACCAAGCCGGTTAATGGATTCCGGTCGAAGCGAGGTAGCTGCATCATAGGCAAATCCGTGGTGCATAAGGCGAAGGCGTGAGGGAGTGAATGGAGCGATCCTAGTAGCGAAGTGGTTGATGCCAGCTTTCAAGAAAAGTTGCTAGCTTAAGTATGTGCGGCCCGTACCGAGAACGAACACACGTGGTCAAGGAGAATATCCTAAGGTGAGCGAGATAACTGTTGTTAAGGAACTCTGCAAAATCACTTCGTAAGTTAGCAAGAAGAAGTGCTCCAGCGATGGAGCCGCAGTGAATAGGCCCAGGTAACTGTTTAACAAAAACACAGCTCTATGCTAAGTCGTAAGACGATGTATATGGGGTGACGCCTGCCCAGTGCTGGAAGGTTAAAAGGAGAGGTTAGCGCAAGCGAAGCTTTGATCTGAAGCCCCAGTGAACGGCGGCCGTAACTATAACGGTCCTAAGGTAGCGAAATTCCTTGTCAGGTAAGTTCTGACGCGCACGAATGGCGTAATAATCTGGGCGCTGTCTCGACAGCAGACTCGGTGAAATCTTAATACCTGTGAAGATGCAGGTTACCCGCGACTAGACGGAAAGACCCCATGGAGCTTTACTATAACTTAATATTGAGTGATTGTAGTTCATGTACAGGATAGGTAGGAGGCTATGAAGCCAGGGCGTCAGCTTTGGTGGAGCCAACGTTGGGATACTACTCTTGGACTATGATCATTCTAACTCACGCCCTACACGGGGTGGAGGACAGTGTTAGGCGGGTAGTTTGACTGGGGCGGTCGCCTCCTAAAAGGTAACGGAGGCGCCCCAAGGTACCCTCAGCATGGTTGGAAATCATGCATCGAGTGCAAAGGCATAAGGGTGCTTGACTGCGAGACATACAAGTCGAGCAGGGACGAAAGTCGGGCTTAGTGATCCGGCGGTTCCGCGTGGAAGGGCCGTCGCTCAACGGATAAAAGCTACCCTGGGGATAACAGGCTGATCGCGTCCAAGAGTTCACATCGACGACGCGGTTTGGCACCTCGATGTCGGCTCATCTCATCCTGGAGGAGAAGTATCTTCCAAGGGTTTGGCTGTTCGCCAATTAAAGAGATACGCGAGCTGGGTTCAAAACGTCGTGAGACAGTTTGGTCCCTATCTGTCGTGGGCGTAGGAAGTTTGAAAGGATCTGTCCTTAGTACGAGAGGACCGGGATGGACGTAGCTCTGGTGCACCAGTTGTCACGCCAGTGGCACAGCTGGGTAGCTACCTACGGAATGGATAAACGCTGAAAGCATCTAAGCGTGAAGCCAGCCTTAAGATGAGACTTCCCATTCGCAAGAAGTAAGACCCCTAGAAAGCGACTAGGTTGATAGGTCATAGATGTAAGTGCAGTGATGCATTCAGTCGAGTGATACTAATAGGTCGAGGACTTAAGATTTTGTAAATAAAATTATTAAAAGGGTAAGAACGAAAGAACGAGAAAGATATAGTATCTAGTTTTGAGAGAACAAGTCTCTCAGAAAAAAAGTCTGGTGGTGATGGCGCGGTGGATACACCTGTTCCCATCCCGAACACAGAAGTTAAGCACCGTAGTGGCGAAGGTATCCGAAAGGCGAGAATAGCGAGCTGCCGGGCTTTTTTTTTACTCTTTTTCTCCCTCTTCCTTTATGTGAAAAAATGTGCTACAATTACTTGAGGATTTTTCCTTAACACATTCTGGAGGATTAAAAATGACGATTGATAAACAAACTCCATATGGTGGAATTAATATCTCGATGGAAGCTATTAGTAGTGTAGCGGGATCCGCCACTGCCGAATGCTATGGTGTCGTTGGATTATCTAGCAAAAATTCCATTCGTGAAAATATCAATGAAATGTTAACGAAAGAAAACTACCACAAAGGTGCCATTACTCGTAAAGGCAAAGATGGCTATGAGGTAGATATTTATATTATTGTTGCTTATGGTGTAAAAATCACCGAAGTAATTACCGAAGTGCAAAAAAAAGTAAAATACGTTCTAGAAAAAACGTTCGATATCAAATTTAAAGCAATTAATGTCTATGTACAGGGTATTAAAGTGATTTAACGACCCTCCGTACACATAGGAGGACTTTTAACATGAAGACAATTAATGGACTTGTTCTCAAGCAGATGATTATATCTGGTGCGAACAATTTATATAACAATTATCCAGAGATTGATGCCTTAAATGTTTTTCCTGTTCCCGATGGCGATACAGGTACAAATATGAATTTAACCATCTCTTCTGGCGCAAAAGAAGTGGCCAATAGAACCGATAGCGATGTCTATCCCATCGCTAAGGCTTTTTCTAAAGGTTTATTAATGGGTGCAAGAGGAAACTCTGGTGTTATTTTATCGCAAATTTTTAGAGGTTTTTCTCAAGCCTTAGAAGATAAAAAAATTATTAAACCTACTGATTTAGCTGCGGCCTTTATGAAGGGTAAAGAAGTGGCTTATAAAGCCGTTATGAGACCAGTTGAAGGTACGATTTTAACGGTAATTCGTGAAGCTGCCGAAGCTTTACAAGAAAAAGTCAATGACAATATGAGCATTGAAAAAGCTTTTGATATTCTTTTAAAAGAAGCAAGAGCGTCTTTAAAGCGTACCCCCGATCTTTTACCTGTTTTAAAAGAAGTGGGTGTGGTTGATTCTGGTGCCGCAGGCCTTATTAAGATTTTAGAAGGCTTTGAGTCTGCAATCCACGGAGAAGTCGTCGAAAAGAAGATGGCTACCGTATTAGAAGAAAAGAAAGTTCCTATGGCAGTCGCTATTGAAGGCGAAGAATTCTCCTATTGTATTGAATTTGTGCTTGTTTTAGGCCCAAAAGAAGGAAAAAAGACCTTTGTAGAGAAAAGATTTACCAATATTTTATCGTCTCATGGTGGTCTTGTACGCGTGAAAGCTAGAGAAGATATCGTAAAAGTTCATGTGCATACCGAGACACCAGGAACGATTCTAACTTATGCCCAACAATTCGGTGAATTTAAAGAATTAAAAATTGAAAATTTATCGGAAGGTCATACTTGTTTAATTACTGATTTTGATGAACCAGAAGAACAAGAGCCAGAAATGAAAGAATATGGAATTATTGCCGTTTCTGCTGGTGAAGGTTTAGACGCCATGTTTAAGGAGTTAAACGTTGATTATATTGTAAGTGGCGGACAAACGATGAATCCTTCGACCGAAGATTTTGTAGATGCAATCAATAAAGTAAAAGCAAAGAAGATTTTAATTCTTCCTAACAATTCCAATATCGTCATGGCAGCGGCACAAGCCTGTGATGTCATTGAAGGCGATGTACAAGCGCAAGTCGTTCCTTCTAAATCCATCCCACAAGGTCTAGTCGCGTGTATGATGTTTAATCCTGACGCTTCTTTCTCAGAAAACTATGAAGAAATGAAAAGAGCGTTAAAAACCGTAAAAAGTGGCCAAGTTACTTTCTCTATCAAAGATACCGTAATTGATGATATTGAGATTAAAAAAGACCATTTTATGGGTATTTGTGATAAAAAGATTATTTGTTGTTTAGAAGATAAAATGGAAGCGGCCTATCAACTCATTGAATCCATGATTGATGATATGACAAGCATTATTACCATTCTTTATGGTGAAGATGTTACTGCTGAAGAAGCCGATGCTTTAGTTGGAAAGATTAACGAAAATCACGATGATATCGATGTCGAACTTCGTGAAGGAAAACAACCGGTATATTCTTTTATCATCGGTGTAGAATAATAATAAACAAAATAAAAAAGGGATTTTTCCCTTTTTTTCGTATATAAATGTAGGAGGTGAAAAAAATGGAGTTTACAAAATCAAAAGCTTTACAAGCCTTTTTGCGCGAAAAAGGTATTGAAAAATATGAAGATTTACTCGATATTTTACCTCGTACGTATATGGATTTACATCCTACCGAACTCATCGAATTTAAAGATAAACAAAAAGTCGTTGTCGAAGGAAAATTAGTGAGTACTCCTACCATGGTCAAACACCAAAAACTGACCATTATTCGTTTTTGTTTTGTTTCGAATCAAAATCAATTTTACAATATTGTCGCTTATAATCGCCCTTATTTAATGAAACAATTAAAATTAGGGGAAAATTATGTGATTGTTGGAACGTATGATTACCCGAAACGAGTCATTAATATGGTTTCTATGATTTTTGGAGAAATCAAAGACGAAGATCGCATTCGCCCGATTTATTCTTTACCCGCCGATGTGGAAAATTATCAATTTGTACGTTTATTAAAAAAAGCTTTTGCGCTTCCTTTACATATCGAAGAATATGTGCCTTCTTCTTTACAAGAAAAATATCGTTTATTAGATAAAAAACAAGCCTATTATCAAATCCATTTTCCTAAAACCAGAGAAGAAATCCATCAAGGCTATCGTACATTAAAATATGAAGAGTGCCTTTTATTTAGTTTAAAGACGCAATGGATTCGTTTACAAAATAAGGCGCTAGAAAACGAAAAGAAGGAAAAGATTGATTTAATGGGCATCAACGATTTCGTTCGCCATTTGCCTTATAAACTAACGAAAGACCAATTAAATGCGGTTCGTGAGATTATTTTAGACATGAATTGTCCAACTCTTATGTATCGACTCATTCAAGGTGATGTCGGAACGGGTAAAACTTTAGTAGCGGCGATTGCCTTATATGGAAACTATTTAAGAAACGACCAAGGAGCTTTTATGGCACCTACGGATGCTTTAGCTAGACAACACTACCAAAACTTTATCGAGTTATTTAAAGATACACCTGTTAAGATTGGTTTATTAGTAGGGGCTTTAACCAATAAAGAAAAACAAGAAATCAAAGATGCATTAAAAGAAGGAAATATCGATATTTTAATCGGTACGCATGCTTTATTTAGTGAAGATGTCTTTTATCCTTCTTTAGGTTTAGCAGTCATTGATGAACAACATCGTTTTGGCGTAAACCAAAGAAACCTTTTAGCATCTAAAGGGCCGCGCGCTGACTTGCTACTCATGTCAGCCACCCCAATTCCTCGTACTTTAGCGCTTACGCTATATGGAGATTTAGATATTACTACGATTCAAACGTTCCCGTTTAAAAAAAGAGATATCGTAACGAAAGTATTACCTTCCGATGCGGAAATTTTAGCCATTAAAATCAAAGAAATGCTTGATGCACGTCGCCAAATCTATGTGATTGCTCCTTTAATTGAAGAAAATGAAGGTCAAGCCACTTCTGTACTTCAGTTATATGAAGAATATGAAAATCATTATCCAGGGATGGTCGGACTTTTACACGGAAAACTTTCTCAAGAAGAAAAAGAAGAAGTGTTACAAGAATTTCAAGAAGGAGAAAAATTGATTTTAATTTCCACGACCGTAGTGGAAGTTGGTATTGATGTTAAAACCGCTTCTTTAATGCTCATTTATAACGCGAATCAATTTGGCTTAGCTTCCTTACATCAATTACGCGGAAGAATTGGAAGGGACGGCGAAAAAGCCTATTGCTTCCTTCTTTATGATGGAGAAGAGGAAGAAGAAAAAGAAAAACTTCAAGTTTTAGAAAAAACCGAAGATGGTTTCGTGGTAGCAGAAGAAGACTTAAAAAGAAGAGGGCCAGGCGAATTAGTGGGCGTTAAACAAAGTGGCTTACCCGATTTCCGTTATGTAAACTTCATTCAAGATTTTAAAATGATGGAAGTCGCTAGAGCAGATGCATTAGAAATTATTCGTCATCCTAAAAAAGAAGAAAACCAAGCGATTTTCCAAAAGATGTTACAAGAAGTGGATGATCCCAAACGATAAAAGTAGAAAGGTACGTGCGTACCTTTTTTCTTTCATGAGGAAACGTTGGCTTTTCTCTATAATAATCTTCGTTTTTATGGTAAAATAAATCGATAGAAACAAAGTTTCTAAAAAGAAAGCGAGGTAGGTTGAGATTTCACTCAACTCATAAGATATATGAAAACAATTGTCGTCGATATGATGGGCTCCGATTTAGGCACCAAAGCTACAGTACCAGGATTATTAACTTTTTTAAAAAAGCATCCCGATATTCAAGTCATCGCGGTAGGTAGAAAAGAAGAATTAAAAGAATTGGAAGGAAAATGTGAAATCATCGACACCCCCGATGTCGTTCCTATGGATGTTAGCGCAATGGACGTCATGAGAATGCGTTCTTCTTCGTTAATGGTCGCGATTCAAACGATGAAGGATAGAGGCTTAGACGCGGTGGTATCGGCAGGATCTACGGGTGGTTTCTTAACCGCCGCTACGATTAAATTAAAACTCATTGAAGGCGTCCAAAGAGCGGCTTTAGTGTCACCATTCCCCACCAAAATTAAAGGTAAAAAAGTTACCATTTTGGATATTGGTGCGAATAATGAAAATAATGCCGAACAACTCGTGCAATTTGCTATTTTAGGCTCCATTTATGCGAATAAGATTTTTGATATTGAAGAACCAAAAATTTATTTATTAAGTAATGGTGTAGAAGAAGAAAAAGGCGCTCCAGAAGTAAAAGAAGCGCACCAACTCCTAAAGCAAAGAAATATTAAAGGCTTCATGGGAAATGTAGAAGCTAGAGAAGCTTTAGATGGAAGAGCGGATGTTATCGTTACCGGTGGCTTTGCTGGAAATATTTTCTTAAAGTCGGTAGAAAACATTGCTTCTATGATGAGTGGAATGATTAAAAAAGCCTTTAAAAGAAATGTTTTTTCGGGTTTAGGTTACTTATTATCTAAGTCGGGATTTAAAGAAATGAAACAAACGATGGATTATAAGTCCGTTGGTGGCGCGATGCTATTAGGCGTGAATGGCGTGGTCGTAAAAGGCCATGGTTCTAGTGATGCCTATAGTTTTAGTTGTACCTTAGAAGTAGCGTATAAAATGGTAGAAGCTAACATCGTAGAAAAAATGAAAGAAGGTTTAAAAGCCTATGAAGGACATTAATGAATTATTAAAAAATCTTCACATTCATCCTAACCAAATTTCTTTATTTGAAACAGCGTTTACGCACCCTTCTTATAATGGTGAAGCAAAAACTCAACATCACGATTATGAGCGATTAGAATTTATGGGGGATAGTATTGTGAACTTCGTAGTAGCGGATTTAATTTTCCGTAATTTTCCCAATCGTCAAGAAGGCGATATGACCAAAATTCGAGCAAGTTTAGTTCGAGGAGAATCTTTAGCTAAACATGCGCGTGCACTTCATTTAGGTGATTATATTTTATTAAGTCATGGCTTACAATTAAATGGTGGTAGTGATTCTTCTAAAGTATTAGAAAACGTATTTGAAGCATTTATGGGCGCTACCTACATGGATCAAGGTTTTGACTTTACTTATCAATTATTACGTTCACTTTTTATTGTTGATATTCAAAATTTTGATGAATCGACCATGGTGGATTATAAAACCAGTCTACAAGAAGAAATGCAAATGGATCGTAGAGGTGTGGTGCAATATAAAATTGTGGAACAATCGGGACCTGCTCATGCCCCTATCTTTGTAGCGGAAGTTTATTTTAATGGCTTGTGCTTAGGTCGAGGTCATGCTTCGACGAAAAAAGAAGCAGAACAATTAGCAGCAAAAGATGCTTTAAGTAAAAAGGCGGGATAAACAATATGGGTTTATTTAAAAAAATTAAAGAAGCAATATTTGGAAAATCCAATAAGCAAAAAGAAAAATATGTTGCAGGTATGCAAAAATCAAGAAAGAATTTTGCTAACCGTTTAAAAGAATTAACTTCGCGTTATGCAAAAGTTAATGAAGAATATTTTGATGAATTAGAGCAAATTTTAATTGAAGCCGATGTTGGTGTGAATTTAACTTTAGAAATTATTGACGCTACTAAAAAAGAATCACGTCTTCAAGGAATGGAAGACCCAAAACAAATTAACGAATTACTCGTGGATAAAATGTTCGTTTCTTACGCCAATCAAGGTGAAAATATCGTAAATGAAGTACGCTTTGCTCCTGAAGGTGTAACCGTACTTTTAGTAGTCGGAGTTAATGGAGTTGGTAAAACGACCACGATTGCAAAACTCGCGAAAAGATATTTAGACCAAGGAAAGAAAGTTATGCTTGCCGCTGCCGATACTTTTAGAGCAGGCGCTGTAGAACAAATTCAAATTTGGGGCGAACGCTTAGGTATTGAAGTCGTAAGTGGTAAACCGAATAGTGATCCGGCTTCCGTTGCTTATGAAGGCGTAAAAAGAGCGAAAGAAAAGGGTATTGATTTATTAATTGTTGATACCGCTGGACGTTTGCAAAACAAAACCAACTTAATGGCGGAATTAAGTAAAATTCGTCGTGTTATTCAAAAAGAATTACCGGAAGCACCGCATGAAACTTTCTTAATCATTGATGCGACCACTGGACAAAATGGAGTGATCCAAGCGAAAGCTTTCTCCGAAGTTACCCATTTAACCGGTGTAGTGATTACCAAAATGGATGGAACGTCTAAAGGTGGAATTATTTTAGCCATTCGTGATGAAATCGGTGTTCCTGTCCGCTTTATCGGTTTAGGTGAAAAGATGGATGAT
>OWIO01002330.1_pt1 | contig 12602 bp, 13 predicted proteins | sample 1733011 | NCBI WGS metagenome assembly OWIO01 (sample SAMN05065779, study PRJEB22554) | human gut metagenome | biome: ENVO:2100002; feature: ENVO:00000062; material: ENVO:00002003 | host: Homo sapiens | place: USA | reverse complement strand
ATACGAGGTGACGTCGAGTCTCGTGGGCTCGGAGATGTGTATAAGAGACAGGTGGGGGCAGCGATAGCCGGCGCGGCAGCTAAATTGGGGTCTTTTCTGGTGGACTCTGTAGAAGCGTCAAAAGAATTGCGGGGCGACCTTTCCAAACTGGAACAGAATGCGAAATCCGCCGGGATGAGCCTGGAGGATGTGAGCGGATCCCTGGAATACTTGGTGGGGATCACGGACGAGACGGATTCCTCCGTGGAGGCGCTGTCCAACCTGATGGCGGCGGGGTTTAAAGGTCAGGGGCTTGCGGATGCGGTGGAAACCCTGTCCGGAGCGGTACTCAAGTTTCCGGATACCATCAAAATTGAATCTCTGGCAGATTCCTTGCAGGAGACGCTGGCGACAGGCGCGGCGACAGGCCAGTTTGCCGAGGTGCTGGACAGATGCGGTATTTCGGCGGATGATTTCAGCGCAGAGCTGGCAAAGTGTACCACCCAGGCCGAGAAGCAGGAATTGGCCCTGAAAACGCTTTCCAATGCCGGGCTGAAAAAGATCAGCCAGGATTATAAGGCGGCCAATGCAGATATGCTGGAATACTCTGCGGCGCAGCTTCGATATGAAAAGTCGGTTGCGAATCTGGGAAAGGCCATGCAGCCCGCCATGACGGCATGGAAAAACGCAACGGCGGAGCTGAACGATGCGCTGGCGGACGTGGCGCAGAGTGCGGATTTTGAACGCCTAATCAAAAAAGTATCATCGGCGCTGGACAGCCTGGTCAAAAAAGTGCTGCCGGGGTTAATCGATGCGCTGATTTTTGTGGTAGATAACGGCGACACGGTTCTGGCGATCATCGCATCCATAGGCGCAGGAATGGCTGGATGGAAAGTGGGGCAATGGGCTTCTACACTGATCTCCTCTTTCCAGGCGCTTATTGCAGGGATCAAGGGGGCGGATGCGGCGCAGAAGGGTCTGAATGCCACCATGGCGGCGAACCCCATAGGGTTGGTTTTAAGCGCAGTGGCGGCATTGATTCCGCTTTTAGCGTCGTGGGTTGGCCAAACCAAAGAATTGTCCGCAGAAACCCAGGCTCTCGTTGACGAAAGCAAGGAGCTTTCCGAGGCCACCAAGGAAAATGAAGAAACCTTCCAAAAAACAACCGCAGAAATCAATGGGCAGGAAACGGCGGCATTAAAGCTTGTAGATCGCATGCGTGAAATCAAAGAATCCAGCATGACGGCGGAACAAAAGCAACGGGCTCTTGCCAATACGGGGAGCCAGCTCAAAGCCATTGTACCAGAGCTGGCGGACGAAGTGGATAACTACACTGAAAGCACCGATAAAAACAGCGACGCCCTGGAAAGAGCCATTAAAGAGAACGCAGAATATTATCGGGAGAAAGCAAGACAGGAGAAGCTGGCCAACATAAATGCAGCAATAGGCGAATCAGAGGCACTTGTAGCGGGCGCAACGGAACAGAGGAGCCAGGCAGAAGCAGAATTAAACAGGTTGTTGGAGGAAAAGCAAAAAATTCTTACCAATACACAAAATTCAAATTCTGGACTGCGGCCGGAAGAAACCGTTAAAGACATTGACGCAGAAATCAGCCAAGTGCGCGCAAACATGGATGCGCTGGATCAGGTTATCGAAGAGACAACCGGCGTAATCCGAGAAAATGAGGAACAGCTCGGACTATATGAAGCGGGGGCAAAGTCACTTGCCGCTACTACGGGCGAAATATCACGAGCGACAGCAGAAGAACTGATCGCAATAAAGGAAAGCGGGAAAGAGCTGACCGAAGAACAGCAAATGCAGCTGGATACCTGGAGGGCCGCAAACGAAGATACATATGCAGAAATTCAGCAGGGAAACGAAGAACAGCGGGCCGCCCTGGAAGAACGGGTCGGATTGGTCACCAACGCATATGAGCGGATCAATCAGGGCACAAAGGTCTCCGTGCAGGACATGATAAAAAATCTGAACGCAAATGCCGAAGCCACAGAAAAATGGACGCAAAATATGGCGACGCTGGCCGGTTCTAACCTGGACAAGGGGTTTCTTGCGGAGCTTCGGGCGAAAGGCCCGGAAGCCGGGGCGCAAGTACAAGCCATGGTGGATTACATGAAAAAGGCTGGCGATAAAGGCTTTACGGACTTTAATGCGGCGCTCACTCGCGCGGCAGATGCCGGCGTAAAATCCATGAACGCGGAATTTGCGGGAAGCGACAGTACCCAGGGCGTGAGCCAGATGGTGCAAAACAACTCCAATGTGATATCGCAGGATACGTCCATTTCCAGCGAACTGGTGGACAAGATCGCTTTCGCAAAGGGAGAGGCAACCAAAGCCGTGTCCCGTCAGGGATTTGATTCCGTAGGAAGCAGCATTGTAGCCCATGTGGCAAAGGGGATCACGGATGCCAGCCAAAAGGTATATAACGCGGTGAACGCCATGGTGTCCGGCATAAAGAAGCGCATCAACGTGAATATTTCAACGTCGTCCAGCGGCAGCAGCGTCCGGGTAAAGGGTTTTGCCAGCGGCGGCATTCTATCCCGCGAACAGATTATCCGCGTTGCCGAGCGGGGGCCGGAGGCCGTGGTGCCCCTGGACCGGCTGGGCGGCATCGTGGAGGGGGCTATGCGCCGGGTGGCGGCATCACCGCAGATGGGAAGTGCAGCTCCCGGCGGACAAACGGCATCCATCAGCGTGACAGTGGGGACTTTCATTAACAATACAGACGCAGACATGGAAAAGCTGACGACACGCATGGCGCAGTCCTTGCAGGAAAAAATCAACCGGAGGAATCAGATATGGAACACCTGAGCTTTTTTGAGTATGCGGGAAAGCGTTCTTCAGATTTTGGGATCGTGATATCCGCTGTTCCGGATATCCCCGCAGCGCAAAGGGATATAGAAACCGTGGTGATTCCGGGAAGGGATGGAGTGCTGACCATAGACAACGGACGATTTGACGAGATTCAGGTTGTATACAGCTGCTGGGCATATCACTGCGGCAGGGCCGAGAAGGCCGCCTCTCTCCGGCGCATCAAGGCGTGGCTGGGAAAAAACGGCGGCGCTTATGACCGCCTGGCGGATACATACGATCCGGAATACTTTTGGAAGGCGCGCTTCTCGGGAAGTCTCACGATCATAGAAGAGGCACCCAATGTGACAACCTTTGAAGCGGAGTTTTCCGCGCATCCGTTCAAGTTTTCTTTGGAAGGGGAAGAACTTCGGGAGTACCAAAAGACGGACACGATTTTCAATCCCGAGGCGTTTCCTTCGGAACCATATATCCGGATCACGGGATCGGGAGATATGGCACTGGCGGTGAACGGGCAAACCTGGGAATTGAAAGGCGTGGATGGCTACATTGAACTGGACAGTATGACGAAGAACACTTTTAAAGGAAGCGAGAATTGGAATGCCAAAAAACAGGGGGAGGGATATCCTGTTTTTGTGCCCGGAAGCAATTCTCTGGAAGTCACGGGAAACGCTGCGAAAATCGAAATAAAGCCAAGATGGAGGACACTATGACACCCATACTTTATGAAAACACGGAAACCGAATTTGCATCCGATGGAATCGGAACCTTAACGGATGCCATATCCTGCGTGGTGACAGAGGAAAGAAACGGGGCCTTTGAATTGGAAATGGCCTATCCTATGGACGGCATGCACTTTGATAAAATTGCGCGCGGACAGTACATCAAAGCGAAACCAAATTCCCATAGCGACCCGCAGATTTTCCGGATTTACCGGATCACACGGCCCATGAACGGAAACATCACGGCATATGCAGAGCATATAAGCTATGAACTGGCTGGAAACATGGTTTTGGGGTTCTCGGCAAAGGGGACGGTTCTCTCCATGCTGGAGAACCTTTTTTCGGATGCAGTTTTTCCGACGCCCTTTACACCGCATACAGACATGAGCGCCACCGGAGAAGTATCTATCGGGGAGCCGTGCAGCATCCGCGCCTGTCTGGGAGGAAAAGAAGGATCATTTCTGGATACATTCGGCGGGGAATACGAATTTGACAACTTCGATGTGACTTTATGGCAGCACCGGGGAGAAGATCGGGGCGTTTCCATCGAGTATGGGAAAAACCTGACAGATGTATCCCAGGAAGAAAATATCGAAAGCACCTACACTTCCATCATTCCCTATGTGAAAAGAAATGTGAACGGGGAGGATGTATACACTTATCTTCCGGAAAAATATCTGGATGCACCCAACGCCGGAATTTTTCCAAGAAAGAAGGCGCTGCTTGTGGATTTTTCCAGTAATTTTGACCAGCAGGAAGAAGTGGACACACAAAAACTTGCCGAGCTGGGGGAAGCGTATATTGAGAACAATGCGATTGGCATCCCCAAGGTAAGCCTCAACGTTTCTTTCATAGACCTTAGAAAAACGGAGGAATATAGAAACATTGCTCCCCTGGAAGAAGTGCGCCTCTGTGATACGGTAACCGTAAAATTTCCCGCGCTTCAGGTGAATCAAAAGGCGAAGGTCATAGCGACCGTGTATGATGTTCTGATGGAGAGATATGATTCCATAAGCATTGGGGAGACGAGATCGAACTTCGTAAACGCATACGCGGGCTTTACGCAGGATACTAATGCGGCAGAAAATAAAATTCCGGGGCAGATAGCGAATGCAACCCAGCTCATTACCGGAAATCGTGGCGGCCATGTAGTCATAAAGACGGACACAAACGGAAAACCAACGGAAATTCTGATTATGGATACCGATGACGTGGAAACCGCCAAAAACGTGTGGCGGTGGAATCTGGGCGGACTGGGATTTTCGGACAGCGGATATGAGGGGCCTTATGACAAAATCGCGCTGACGATGGATGGAGCGATCAACGCGGATTTGATTACTGTGGGGAATATGGCAGCCAACATCATCCGCGGCGGGGTGCTTACAAGTTTGGGGGGCGGCCTTTCCATGGATTTGAACTCTGGCAGCTTTACGCTAAAAACTGAGGAAAGCGACTATAGCATATCCTTAAATAATGCAGGGATTTCCATATCAAAAGGAAACACAAGGCGAATATGGATAACTGCAATAGGGACAATTAGCCTATATGGGGATGAAGAAGGGGATCCGATGACCGGAATCACCTCTCTGGGAGGGAGCTTTCCACAGATTACCATCGAGGATTCGATGACATTCAAAAACAAGCTTTGCTCCTGGGAGTATGACAGTACGCGGCAAAAATATATCCTTGTGGGTGAGGATATCGGATAAGGAGGCAATATGATCGATAAAAGAATATCACTGGAGGCATGGCAGCACAATGGCAAGATGCCGCCCCCTATGCTGCTGGTTCGGGGGGAAAGCTTGGGAAGGAGTATATATATGCGCCTGTTGAGTGGCGGGGTTCCTATAGACCTATCGGGAGCGACCGTCACTTTTTATTTCAAAAAGCCCTCTGGACTGGAGGAGTACCTTCCCGCAGCTATAGAAAATGAGGCCGAAGGGGAAATACTTGTGGAAATGACGAGCCAATCCTGTGCAGAAGCCGGCGAAATTCGGAATACAGAGGTGCGGATTTCTTTTGCTGATGGAAAAAATGCGCGGATTTTAGGCCCCCGGCTGATGATCGAAGAAGGGATGAATGACGATGCCATTCTTTCATCTAATGAATATCTGGCATTGGATGAAGCCTTACAAGAAGTCGAAGGACTGATGGGCAGCGTTATGAAAAAGGAGGTCTATGATACCAATAATAACGGGATTGTAGATAATTCGGAAAAATTGGGCGGGGAAACCGCAGCCTGGTATCAGGACAAAATCACGGCATTGGAGAGCGGCCTGGCGGATACCGAGGAAAAGGCGGCCGCCCTTTCCAATCCCAACCTCCTGATCAACGGCGGGTTTGCGGTGTGGCAGCGGGGAGAGAGCTTCACGGTGGGAACGAGCCGGATGTATACGGCGGATCGATGGTACTGCGTGAAACTGGCGGGAGGAGCGGAGAGCGCAACGGTATCGCGGACAGAGGACGGGATGTTGGTTTCGGGAGCCACCGTGTCCATAGCATATATGCTGGAGTCCCAGGATGTTGCTTTGCTGGCGGGGAAACAGCTGACGCTGTCAATAGGGGTTAAAAACAGTGACGGGAGTATGAAATATATTGCGCGTCCGGCGGAAGTGACGGGCGCCATGGTGAGCATGGGAGGATTTACGGCCGGGCAGACGGTATGCTGGGCGAAACTGGAGATGGGGGAAGAGGCGACGCCGTTCGTGCCGCGCAGTTATGGAGAAGAATTGTTGGCGTGCATGCGGTATTACCAGAAAACGGGGACGGTGTTCTGCCCGGGATATATTACGGTGGGAGGAGCGAGCTTCACATATATGCCGCCGGTGCCCATGCGGAGCGTGCCGACCATCGGGGGGAATGTGAACGACATGACGGTGCGGCCGGTGGACAGCGACGTGATTTACCAGCAGACGGTGGGGATATCGTCGTCGCAGTCGTCGGGCGATGCGCTGTATTTGACGACGACGGCGCCGGGGGTGACGGCCAACCGGCCGTGCGTGGTGCAAATTCCGGCAGGGATCACACTGGATGCGGAGGTGTATTTGTGATATGGAAGAGAAGAAAAGGAAAGTATATATCGAAGCAAACCCGGCGGGAGAGGTGACACGGATTTATTCGGACGCCTTTGAGCAGCCGGGAGCGGGAGCTGTGCTGATCGACGAGGGAAACGGGGACAGATATGCCCATGCCCAGAGCCGCTATCTGGCAAAGGATATCCGGGACGAATACGGGCGGGCGAACTACCGCTGGACGGGGGAGGCCCTGGAGGAGATTCCGGAGGCGGAGAAACCGGCGGCCCCGGCCCCGGGCAGGAGCGAGCTGGAGATATTGCGGGAGACGGTGGACATGCTGGTCATTTCCGCACTGGGAGGGTGAGAAAGATGTTTGAGACGCTGAACCGATTGTATCATACGGGGTCTATCGAAGAAGCACAACTGGAAAATGCCGTAACTAAAGGATGGATCACCGAAGAGGAAATGCAGGAGATTTCAGGGGGCGGAAAATGATATCACTGGAATGTATGCCGCTGCTGATGCAGGAGATCATTGCGCGCGGCGCGTCTTTTATGATTTCCCCCAGCGGCCTGCCAGGTTTTTATTCGGTATATGCCGCCTACTATGGGAAAACGAATCAGGCCGTCCACCTGTCTCTGGATGAAAAACAGGCGAAAATCGTGCAGTCAGCAGACGAACAACATCCAACAAGGGTATTTTGCGACGTGGAAAGTGTCGTGAGATACATTTGCGAAGAACTTGACTTAGCATATACGAATGAAGGAGGAAAAGAAGATGGGCAAACTGAGTGAATTTATCGCGTATCTGGAAGAACAGGCGGCCAACCACAGCATCTATGTGTGGGGCGGCCAGGGACAGGATAATGCGGTGATTTCGGAGGACTGGATACGGGAGATGGAGACCAGCCAGAGCAACGCCGAGCGGGTGATAGCCTTTTGGAAGAAGCAGGTGCAGGCGGGCTATGGGGAGAAGCTGCGGGCCTTTGACTGCTCGGGGTTGGGGACATATTACCTCACCTATCTGAAAAAGCTGATCCCTTCGGACACGACGGCCAATGGGCTGAAAGGGAAATGCCAGGTGTTGTCCAGGAGCGAATTGAAAAAAGGCGACTGGGTGTTCCGGGTATACCAGACGGGCAAGGATAAGGGAAAAGCCTATCACATCGGATATATCGTGGATGAGAGCCTGAACGTCATCGAAGCCAAGGGCCGGGATGACGGCGTGGTGAAGCGGAGCCTGAATGCCAGCGGGAGCGGCTATTGGAACGCCTATGGGCGGCCGGAGCTTTTCCGGGAGGAAATTGAAGGAGCTTCCCCGGAGGATGGCATGGTGGAGGTTCTGGGGGGCTCGGTGAACGTGCGGGCCGGGGACAACACGGAAACGGCGATATTGGGCGTGGCCCACAAAGGGGATAGTTTTCTTTTGGAGGGCGTGAGCGCATCCGGCTGGTACAAGATCGACTATGACGGGAAGGACGGATATATCAGCAGCCGGAGCGATCTGACCCGGATTGCCGGGGAAGTGCCTGTTTCCTTTACTGTAGGCCGCCTGTTAAAAAAGACCAGCCCGCTGATGACGGGAGAGGACGTGAAAGATGTGCAGGCTGCGCTGATTGCGAAAGGCTATTCCTGCGGGAATACCGGGGCAGACGGCGAGTTCGGAAGCAACACGGAGAGCGCGGTCAAGAGCTTCCAGAAGGCAGCCGGACTGACGGCGGACGGGATTGTGGGGGAAAAGACAACCCAGGCCCTGGGCGGCGAATGGAAAGCCGCCGGGACAACATGGAGTGTGAGCCGGATTCTCAAGAAAACCAGCCCTTTAATGAAGGGGGCGGATGTGAAAGCACTGCAAAGCGCGCTGATTGCTAAAGGGTATTCCTGCGGCGGCACGGGAGCGGACGGCGAGTTCGGGAAGAATACCGAGAGCGCGGTTAAGAGCTTCCAGAAGGCGGCAGGGCTGGCCGTGGACGGCAAGGCCGGGAAGAATACCATTGCCGCGTTGGGCGGCAAATGGGAAGGATAAAAGGAGGAAAGAGGAATGAATTTAAAAGTACGAATGAAGAATTGGAGCTTTTGGGTATCCGTGCTCATCAGCACTGGGGCGCCCATTCTGGCATATTTTGGCTTAACAGCGGCGGATATCACGACCTGGGCTGCATTGGGGCGGGTATTGCTGGAGGCAGTATCCAATCCCTATGTGGTGGGATTGGTGCTGGTGAGCCTGTATAACGCGCTGATCGACCCAACCACCAAAGGAATCAAGGACAGCGCCCAGGCGATGACCTATGAAAAGCCGAAGGAGTAGACATGGATGTACATCAGTTAACGACAAAGGTGATGGAGCATGAGGCGGCTCTGGCGGCGCACAAAGAAGAACTGAAAACGCTTTTTACCCAGCAGAAGAACATCGAAACACTGGCCAAAAGCACGCAGGAACTGGCGGAATCTGTTAAGGAACTGACCGTGCGGGTTAACAGTATAGATGAACGCCTGGACACCATGGAGGGGGAAAAGAGCCAGCGGCGTTTCGCCCTATGGCAGATTCTTCTATCCGCCCTGGCCGGCGGAGCCGTCACATATATCATCACATATTTGATCTGAAAAGAGGGGCTATGAGGCCCCTCTTTTTTATTTGGCAAAGAGCAACAAAAAGAGAGCCACCGAGTGACTCCCCCAGTGCAGTCCGAAAACGTGCACCTTTTTCAATAATTATATTATACTGTTTGCCTGCAAAAATTCAAGAATAAGAATCAGTCAAAAATCAGTCAGGTAGAAAAATAAGAAACATTCACGGAATCAAAAAAGGCTTTGAAAAACGTATTGCAAAGCCTTTTTTTGGTGCCGAAGACCGGGATCGAACCGGTACGAAGTTTAACCCTCGCAGGATTTTAAGTCCGTTTTTATACGTTTCATCATTATTCACCATCTTTCACATAATTTCAAATTTTCGCTATATAATCGCGTTTTCCGCGTTCTTCATTATTCGTCATTCTTCTTAGATTTTAATAAGTATTTTTCAGTCAATCAGTCAAAAAACAGTCAAAATATTCTTCGATAAATATGCATCAATTTTAAGCAAAGCGTTCTTTTTATCTCTATCTTCCAAATGCGTATATACCTTTAGAGTCATTTCTATTGTTGAGTGCCCAAGAAGGTATTGCGCCGTTTTCACGTCAACCCCCGCGTGGTATAACATTGTCGCATAGGTATGACGGAATATGTGTGGAGTTATATCGTTCGCAATGGCCGTAATATTATTATTTCCGCCTTTGCTTTCATTATAACGGGTTAAAAAATCTTCCCACATTTTTCGAAATTCGTGGTCAGTCATTATGTTGCCTCTTTTCCCTTGAAACAAAATAATGTCAATACTGTTTAAATATGGGTATAGTATTCCTCTTAGTACTTCAGGGATGCCGATCGTCCTTTCACCGGCACTTGTTTTGGGCGATGTAATAGAGAGCGATGGTGTGAGTGTTACGGAATGACGAATCGTCACGGTGTTATTTAGTACATCAAAATCTCCTTTAGAAAGCGCCCATGCCTCCCCCCGACGAAGTCCACAGTACAAAAGCAGTCCTATAAAAACGCGTGTCATTTCTGGCAATTTTAAAGAGAATATTTCACGGATCTCTTTATCGCTTAACGCACGGCGCGGTTTGGGAATAAATTGAGCTGCCTTGATACCATCCGCAACATTTTTATAAATGTAATCATTGTTAACGGCCTGATCAAGCATTTGGCGCAAGGTAAGCAAAACCTTTTGCTGGGTTCTCGGATGCAATGGATTCAAAATAGATCGGATATGCTCGGGACGGATATCATGTAACCGTAAATCTTTAATGGCCCGAAGATGCTTAGATATAGTATACTTATACATGGAAAATGTTGAAGGCTTCACGTTACTTTTATAAGTGTGCAACCAGATATCCGCCCATTTTTCGAGCGTCAAATTCTTATCATCAACAAGAACGCCTTTGTTTTTTAATGCCAAAAAATCTACGCATTTTCTTTCCAGTTCCGCTTGGGTCTTTGCATAGATTGTTTTATACTTCGGCCTGCCGTCAGGCTGATAACCTATCTTAAACTGGCGAGCATACCGCCCATCGTTTCTTTTCTTATACCTTGCCATAATTGAAAAGCCTCCTTCTTGCACCGGGAGGCCCTTTGTGGTAAAATAAAAGCGCACAAAGAGCCGTTGTGGTGATGGTATTTGTGTATTGGCCCTCGATAGGCGCTGCAACGCCTGGGGGCCTTTTTTATTGATTTTATTGCCGGATGTGCAGTTGGTCTTTTAAGGCATCCTGCAAAACCTGCGAGAAATTGATATTTCGTTCCAATGCAGCGGCATTGAGCCAGGCAGGAAGCGTGACTGTCCGGTTTACAGATCGGTTTATATGCGCCTGCCGAATGGAGGGCATATATACATCAATCAGAACCACCCGTTCATTTTCTGCCGCCTTTATATCAGAAAGCGGCGTAGGGGAGGGGATATCCTCTCCATCCTCTTCCAGCCCGCAGATGGCGCATCCTAAAAGCTCCCGCGCTGATAACAGAGCGTCATCGTCTGATGTCCCGCTGGTGGCCACATCTAAATCGGGAAACAAGACCGCAATTTCCTGCCCCGGTTCATAAGTGAAAATCGCAGGATAAAAATATCTTTCGACTTTTTTCATAGTATGATCCTCCTATCTATATTGAGAGGGGCCGGGGCTATCTGAATTTTAGCCCCGACTGTCTTTCAATGCTGTCCAGTGTTTTTCTCGGGATGTCCTTATCAGGATGTTTGACCGTTGTTCTTCCTTTTTTTGTTGGATGCTTGAATTGGTGATGGCTTCCAACCACGCTTACTTCAAACCATCCATCGGCCTTTAGCATTTGTATGACCTCCCTTGATGAATAACTTTTCATGAAGCATTCCCTCCTGACACTCTTATAATAACAAATATAAAAGTATTTGTCAATAGGAAAAACAAATATTTTTACAAATATTTTCAAGCAAAAGCCCTTATTTCTCTGGCGTTAAAAGTTCATCTGGCCGACATACCTTGCAGGGTTCCTTGCCTTCATCCCGTGCCTCTTGAATCGTAAGTGTTCGGAGACTATCATCCTTCTTGTCCTTCACATATTGACAATTTGGAAGGTGGTATTTATCCCCGGATGTGGTCACAACAACCTGGATATCCTGGGCATTATCTTCAATTTCTGTTTCCTTTCCTATTGTATTGGAAACAGGGACATTTTCGACTTCTGGCGCGGCGGATGGAAGATCCGATGGGTTATCAACAGAACGATTTGCAAACAACACACCTGCGCCAAAGGAAAGACAGAGAGCAGCGATAATGACGGCAGACCACCGGACGACATGGCGAGGCCGCCTTGCACAAAGCACACGGGCAAAACGCTCCGCCTCCGCTTCATCCCTGTCCGTTAAACTCCCCAGATCGTGGCCGCATTCAATGTGTCCGATCTCGTGGGCTAAGGCATCCAATTTATCAGCTTGCGATAAAGTATTTCTTAAGCCAATAACTTTAACCGGGCTTGAGCAGGAAAAGGCACGAAGCTCCTTTGTATACTCGGATAATCCAAGGACACCTAGTTTTTGATCTCCGGGGCCGCCGTCTCCATAATAGATGAGCGTCCATCCATTTGCTTTCATCCGACCGGTCAAACCCTCAAAAAGCGATTCCGCTTTGTTTGCCTCGGAATAGACAGAATGCGCCTTGCACCACAATTTTAAAGCGTTCATTGTGTTCCTCCTATATAGTTTTAAGAATGATATATGGAGAAATACAACAAAATACATTAAAACCCCTTTATGTAAAATTTTCCAGTTACTTTTTTTGATCCTCTTTTATCAGCTTAATAAATTCTTTCAGACCCTCTTCGGTGAGCTTTACAGTGCCGTGCTGGCCGCCCCATGCCGCATAACTGGCCGTAAGCAGCTTTTCAAATTCTTCCTGATCTTCGATTTTTCGCAGCTCATCCAGCATGCGTTGTTTCTCTGCTTCCCGAGCGGCATCTTCTTCTTTCTCTTGCTGCTGGAACAACAGATAGCC
>OWIO01002322.1_pt1 | contig 12629 bp, 9 predicted proteins | sample 1733011 | NCBI WGS metagenome assembly OWIO01 (sample SAMN05065779, study PRJEB22554) | human gut metagenome | biome: ENVO:2100002; feature: ENVO:00000062; material: ENVO:00002003 | host: Homo sapiens | place: USA | reverse complement strand
CGCCCTCGAAGTTGAACACGCCCTGGTCGTCCCAGCCGTGCTCGTCGTCGCCGATCAGCAGGCGTTTCGGGTCGGTGGACAGGGTCGTTTTACCCGTGCCGGAAAGGCCGAAGAAGATCGCCGTGTTCTGGCCCTTCATGTCGGTGTTGGCCGAGCAGTGCATCGAAGCCATGCCCTTGAGCGGGAGTAGGTAGTTCATGTAGGAGAACATCCCTTTTTTCATCTCACCGCCGTACCAGGTGTTCAGGATGATCTGCATCTTTTCCGTCAGATTGAATACCACAGCCGTTTCGGAGTTCAGGCCAAGTTCCTTGAAGTTCTCCACTTTCGCTTTCGAAGCGTTCAGCACCACGAAATCGGGCTCACCGTAGTTTTTGAGCTCCTCTTCAGTGGGGCGGATGAACATGTTCTTTACGAAATGAGCCTGCCAGGCCACTTCCATGATGAAGCGGATCTTCAGACGCGAGTTTTCGTTGGCGCCGCAGAAAGTATCCATCACGTAAAGGGTCTTGTCGGAGAGTTCCTTTACGGCCAGGTCTTTCACTACTTCCCACGTTTTTTCGGTAACGGGTTTGTTGTCGTTCTTGTACGAGTCGGAAGTCCACCAAAGGGTATTTTTGGTCGTGTCGTCCATCACGAAGAACTTATCTTTAGGCGAACGGCCGGTGTAGATGCCGGTCATCACGTTGACTGCTCCCAGTTCGGTTTCCTGCCCTTTTTCGTAACCCTGCAGGCTGGGGTCGGTTTCTGCTTTAAAAAGCTCTTCGTACGAAGGGTTGTGAATGATTTTTTTCACATCCTTGATGCCATACTTCGAAAGATCTAAATTAGCCATTTTGTCTTTTGATTTTAATTGATTATTTATATTTGATATTTTTTCTTGAATATGGACTATAACGCTTGTTTTGAGGGTTTTGCATGTTTAGGGCTGTTCCTCCCAAAAGGGACATAAAGGAACGAATGTTGTCGGCTAAAAAAAATGATATAGATCATATTTTTAGCATTTTTAGAAAGTTATAACATATTTTAAGAATGTGCGTATAACTTCCTTTGCAGGCGATCATTCATTTGATCCTGAGGGTAAATACTTCGCGCCCTTCGAGGCATCCCGCCAGGCAGTTTCCGTCCGATACCGGTACGGATGCTGCCGGTGAACCGGTAAGAATAACGTCCCCGATCTTCAGGGTATAGTATTTCGATGCCGCGGCGATCAGTTGGTCTACCGGAAAGAGCATATCGGCCGTGTGGCCGAAGGCGATTTCCTGTCCGTCCCGCTGCAGGGAAAAACGGAGCGCGGAAGAGAGGAGCGAAGCTTTGTCGATCCATTCTCCCAGGACGGCGGCCCCGTCGAACCCTTTGGCAATATCGATGGGCAGTCCCTGGGCAGAAAGTCGGTCATAGAGGTCTTGCGCGGTGAAGTCGAGCCCGACTGTAAACGCGTCGTAATATTTGTGGGCGAATTTCGCATCGATGTATTTCCCCAGCCGACATATGCGCACGGCCAGTTCCGCCTCGACAGTGATCTTTCGGGAAAATTCGGGAATAAAGAACGGATTGCCTTTATGGAGCAGGGAAGAGTCCGGTTTGAGGAATATAACGGGTTCCTCCGGTGCTTTCCAACCCGGGGCTTCCGGGCGGTAATTTTTGCCTATGCAGATGATTTTCATGCGGTCGTGCTGGTTCGTTGGGTATGGCGGTTATAAATCGTCCACAGGGCCGGCGCCTTCACGCAGGATTTCCGGATATCCGTTTACCAGCGAGACGACGGTCGATGCGATATTCCCTCCGTAGCCCCCGTCGATCACCAGATCGACCACGCCATCCATCCGTTCGGCGATCAGTTCCGGGTCGGTGGTATATTCCAATAGTTCGTCGGTATCGTAGACCGAGGTGGATATGATGGGGTTGCCGAGCGCTTTGACGATCTCCCGGGGGATGTTGTTATCAGGTACGCGGATTCCGACGGTCTTTTTGCCTTTGAAGGCCTTGGGTAGGCCCGGTCCGGCTGGTAGGATAAACGTATAAGGCCCCGGAAGCAGGCGTTTGAGAATCTTAAACGCAGCGGTGTCTATTTGGCGGGCATACATGGAAAGGTTGCTCAGGTCGGAGCAGATGAACGAGAAATTCGCTTTTTCCGGTTTTACATGTTTCAACCGGCAAAGAGCCTCCACCGCTTTGTAATTGCTGATGTCGCAACCGAGTCCGTATACCGTATCGGTGGGGTATATGATGAGCCCTCCGGCCCGCAGCACTTCGATGATTTGTTCGATGCGGCGCGGGTCGGGATTTTCCGGATACATTTTTATCAGTTCGGCCATACGGATGGTTTTGTTTTTTTGGAGTGCTAAGTTAGTAAAATATAGGCAGAATCGCATTGTTCCCGCGGGACAATAACATCGAAAAATATAGCTTTGAACGGAAAAAAAATAGATAAGAACTCCGGGCGGCAGGGGTTAGTGTTCTTTCAGAGAGGAAAGGAACCGGTAAAAATCTGTAAAGTTTTGTTCGGCGGAAAACAATTCTCTTTGCTTGTCCCGGGCCATCTGGCTTAGGGCGGAGTAGTCGGCCAATATGTGCCGGAGACCTTTGGCAAAATCTTCGTACGAGGGTCTCAGGGGGAGCCGGAAGCCCACTTCGTCGTCAACGGCATCGCCTGTGCCGCCGGCAGCGGTACACAGGGGTGAAATGCAGCAACTCATCGCCTCTATTACTGAAACGGGCATTCCTTCGGACTGGCTGAGCGACACGAAAATGTCGAATTCCCCGGTTTCGTAACGTTTCAATATCTCTGCATTGGGAACGGCGCCTTCGAAAGCGGCGGTGAAGTTGTCCGGTTTGCCCGAAAAAGTTTCCGCCCGGACTTCATCCCACAGTGGGCCCGTTCCGAAATGCGTCCAGGAGATATTCAGTTCGGGATGCAGGGTGGCATACCTTTTGAGCATATTAGCGGTAAGCCCGAGGCGTTTCAGGGCGATGACGTTGGAGCAGGAAACGAACCGGAGTTGCCCTTCGGGAAGTTCGTGCGGTTCACACGAATGGTTTTCTACGCCCAGATGGCGGCATTCGATCTTTTGGGAAAATTGCGGATAACGCCGTTTCAGGTAATCTGCACCTGTCTGGCTGACGGGAAAGATGTGGTCTATATACTTAAAAGCGGATTCCCGTGCCGGGAAAAATACCCCGCGCTCTTCTTCGAATACGTCGTATCCGTGCGCGCGGCACACTAAGGGTTTGTCGAATCCTTTTAGGGACGATTTTACGAAAGAAAGTCCGGTAGCGGTGTTGTCCAGCCAATATGCATAAAAAATATCCGCTTTTTCGAAAAAGGGACGGTGGCGCGCTACGGTAAACCAGGTGAGGTAGGCACGATAGAGACCTCCTGCGGCATTACGCCATTGTTTCCCGTTTTTTGGACGGCGGGCGGAAAAAGGAAGTTTCCATAGATGAGCGCTTCCCATAGCTGCGGCCAATGCCCGGAATTTCCGTTCGGCGGGAGCATCGGCCAGCATCAGACACAAGCGGACGTTTTCGGGCAGGCTTCTCTTTTCTGCGGCTTTCCGGAGGGGAATGACGGTGATTTCGACGTTCTCCCCGGATCGGGCAATCGTGTTCAGTTCACTCTCCACAAAAGTTTCTCCGCGACCATAAGGATAGCGGTCGGTAAACAGGTATATTTTTGTGGGGATGTCCATTCTTTGCTTTTTCGGAGAGCGGATGGAGAAATATGTCGGAATAATCCGACAATTATTGCCAAGTATTATCCCTTTCGCCCACTCCGGGCACGGAGTCCGGTCACTTGCCCCGCATGATCGTCTGCGTGCGGTCGGGACCCACCGAAACGATGGTCACCGGAACGCCCAGTGCTTTTTCAATATAGGCGATGTACGATTTTAGTTCTTTGGGCAGCGCCTCTTCGCTCGTTACTCCGGTCAGGTCTTCTTTCCAGCCCGGCAGGGTTTCATAAATAGGCTTGATGAATTTCTCCTCGACATTGTAGGGAAGGTAATCGATCTTCTTGCCCATGTACTCGTAATGAGTGCACACTTTTATTTCCTTGAAACCGGACAATACGTCCGCCTTCATCATCATCAGTTGCGATACGCCGCTCACCATGCAGGCGTATTTGAGTACCGGCAGGTCGAGCCATCCGCAGCGGCGTTTACGGCCCGTAGTGGCCCCGTATTCGCGGCCGACTTCACATAAGCGGTCTCCCACTTTGTTGAGCTGCTCTGTGGGAAAGGGCCCGGAACCCACGCGGGTCGTGTAAGCCTTGAAAATGCCCAGTACTTCCCCGATAGCGCGGGGAGGAACGCCCAACCCGGTGCAGGCGCCGGCGGCCATCGTATTGGAAGAGGTCACGAACGGATATGTGCCGAAATCTACGTCCAGCATAGCTCCCTGTGCGCCCTCGGCCAGAATTTTCTTTCCCTGTGCGATGGCCTGGTTCAGATAATGCTCGCTGTCGACAAAAGTGAGCGTCTTGAGCACATCGAGTGCAGCAAACCATTCTTTTTCCAGTTCTTCGAGGTCAAATTCTATCTTCGCGTTGTAATTTTCGAGCATCGACAGGTGTTTCTGCACCAGGGTTTTGTAGCGGTCCTGGAAGTCGGGCAGTTCGGTGTCGCCCACGCGGAGCCCGTTGCGGCCGGTTTTATCCATGTAGGTGGGGCCGATGCCTTTCAGTGTGGAGCCGATCTTGGCCTTTCCTTTGGAGGCTTCGGAAGCGGCGTCCAGCAGGCGGTGCGTCGGAAGGATCAGGTGGGCCTTGCGCGAGATGAGCAGGCGGGATGCGATGTCGAGGTTGTATTTGGAAAGGTCTTCTATTTCTTTGGCCAGGATGACGGGGTCTACCACCACGCCGTTGCCCACCACGTTGACGGATTTTTCATGGAAAATACCGGAGGGAATAGTGTGCAGGACGTGTTTTATGCCGCCGAATTCGAGGGTATGCCCTGCGTTGGGCCCTCCCTGGAAGCGGGCTATGATATCGTAGCCGGCGGTCAGTACGTCCACTATTTTTCCTTTACCCTCGTCCCCCCACTGGAGGCCGAGCAGAAGATCTATTGCCATTGTATCGGAGTGTTTTTGATTAACTTTTACGACCAGTAAAGGTACAGTAAATAAGGTTTCGCCAAGTGGTTTTTTCGCAAAAAATGATTGCTGGTATTTCGATAAAATTCCGTAATTTTGGCTACTAATGCAAGAAAAAGAAAAAGACGAATAATTATTTGAAATTATGACAGATGGAGAAAAACTGATACCGATCAATATTGTCGATGAGATGAAGTCTTCATACATTGACTATTCGATGTCAGTAATCGTTTCCCGCGCACTTCCCGATGTGCGCGACGGCCTCAAACCGGTACACCGCCGCGTGCTTTACGGGATGAATGAATTAGGGATCACTTCCAGTTCGGGCTACAAGAAATCCGCCCGTATCGTGGGCGAGGTGTTGGGTAAATACCACCCGCACGGAGACAGCTCGGTTTATGAAACTATGGTCCGCATGGCCCAGAGCTGGTCTTTGCGTTATATGCTGGTAGACGGACAGGGTAACTTCGGCAGTGTGGACGGCGACTCCGCCGCGGCCATGCGTTATACCGAGGCCCGTATGCGCAAGATAGCGGAAGACGTGATGGTGGATATCGAAAAGGACACGGTCGATATGGTGCCCAACTTCGACGATACGCTCAAAGAGCCCTCGGTCATGCCTACCCGCATCCCGAACCTGCTGGTCAACGGGGCGGCCGGTATTGCCGTAGGTATGGCGACCAATATGCCTCCTCACAATTTGACGGAGGTCGTGGATGCTATAAATGCCTATATCGACAATCCGGATATTACCGTAGACGAATTGATGCAATATGTCAAGGCCCCCGATTTTCCTACGGGCGGCATAATATACGGTATCGGCGGAGTGCGTGAAGCCTACCGCACGGGCCGCGGACGTATCGTCATCCGCGGAAAGGCGACCATCGAAGAGATCGACGGCCGCGAATGCATCGTGGTGAGCGAGATCCCGTACCAGGTGAATAAATCCGAGATGATCAAGCGCACGGTCGATTTGATCAATGACAAGAAAATAGAGGGCATATCGGCTATCCGGGACGAATCCGACCGCAGCGGTATGCGCATTGTATATGTGGTAAAACGTGAGGCGGTATCCAACGTGGTGCTCAATACGCTGTACAAGAACACGGCGCTCCAGACCTCGTTCTCGGTGAACAATATCGCGCTGGTGGACGGGCGGCCCAAACTGCTCAACCTGCTGGATTTGGTGCATTATTTTGTGGAGCACCGCCACGATGTGGTGACCCGCCGCACGCAGTTCGAACTCCGCAAGGCAGAAGAGAGGGCTCACATTTTGGAAGGCCTGATCATTGCCTCGGACAATATCGACGAGGTGGTGAAGATCATCCGTGCGGCTTCCAATACGGATGATGCACGTGCGAAACTTATCGAGCGGTTCTCACTGACGGACATACAGGCACGTGCGATCGTAGAAATGCGTCTGCGTCAGCTTACCGGTCTGGAACAGGATAAACTTCGCGCCGAGTACGAAGATATCCTCAAAAAGATCGAACATTACAGAGCTCTCTTGGCCGACCGTACGCTCCGTATGGCTCTGGTGCGCGAGGAAATGGAGGAAGTAAAGCAGAAGTACGGGGACGAACGCCGCAGCGAGATAGAATACTCTGCGGACGGGGATTTCTCGATAGAGGATATGATCGCCGACGAGGAAGTGGTGGTCACCATTTCCCATGCCGGGTACATCAAACGTACCCGCCTGGCCGAATACCGCCGCCAGTCGCGTGGAGGAGTGGGGCAGAAAGGCGTTTCCACCCGCCAGGAGGACTTCCTCGAGCATCTCTTTATGGCGACCAACCACCAGTATATGCTGTTTTTCACTGAAAAGGGCAAAGTGTTCTGGATGCGCGTGTTCGAAATACCGGAAGGGGCCAAGACCGCCAAGGGCCGTGCGATACAGAACCTGATCAATATCGAGCAGGACGACAAGGTGCGCGCCTATATCATGGTGGATAACCTCAAGGACGAGGATTACATCAACAACCATTATGTCGTGCTGGTAACCAAGGACGGTACGGTAAAAAAGACTTCGCTCGAGGCTTATTCCCGTCCGCGCGCCAACGGTATCAATGCGATCAATGTCCGCGAGGGTGATACCTTGCTGGAAGCCCGCCTTACCAGCGGTACGTCCAAGATCATGATTGCTACCCGTAAAGGCAAAGCGATCCGTTTCGACGAGGAAAAACTTCGTCCGATGGGCCGCAATGCGACCGGCGTACGCGGTGTGATGCTCGATGGGGCGGACGATGAAGTGATCGGTATGATCTGTGTGGACGATGTACAGTCCAATGTATTGGTCGTATCCGAGAAAGGCTTCGGGAAGCGTTCCGAGTTCGATGAATACCGCGAGACCAACCGCGGCGCGAAGGGCGTGAAGACGATCAACGTAACCGATAAAACCGGTGCCCTGATCGCTATTGTCGATGTCAAGGGCGACGAAGACCTGATGATCATTACTCGCAGTGGCCTAACCATTCGCATGGGCATCGATACGCTTCGGGTGACCGGACGCGCTACCCAGGGGGTCAAACTGATCAACTTACGCAATGATGACGAAATAGCGGCGGTGGCCAAGGTCGTTTCCGAAGATGAACAGGTGGAGGAAGGTGCTGAAAACCAAGAGACAGAATCGCCTGTTGCAGAAAATGGGGAAGAGGCTTGAAAAAGATATGTCTTGACAAAAAATTAATAAGATAATATTTTGTCTTAACAATTAAAATATCGACTTTTGTTCTTGGAATAGTATCGAATTGAAAAATATTGAAAGCAATAAAATGAAAAAATTATTTATTACAACAGCACTGATGTGCATGGTAACATTTACTTATGCACAGAAAGCGGAACTGGATGCAGCCCAGAAAGCGCTTGACAAGAAAGATTACAACACCGCTCTTTCTCAGGCACAGAAGGGAGAATCTATTCTGAAATCTGATGGGGATGCCAATTCCGATCTCGTTGCAAAGGCCATGTATATTATTGGCATGGCAAAACTGAACTTGGCAGGGGACAATATTCCCCAGATCAAAGAAGCTTTGCAATATCTGACCTCGTTGGCCGATTACGAGAGCGGGAAAGATTATACGGCTCGTAACAACGACACCAAAAAGATGGTTAGCTTTGATTCTCAGAAAGCGCTGGACGATGCGGTTATGTCGGGTAAGTATAGCAAACCCAAAGTATCGAACCGCACAAAGACCTATACTCCCAAGATGGTGACTGCTATCGGCGAAGCCGGGAACGGTTATTATCAGAAGAGTATAAACGCATACAATTCGCAGCAATTCAAAGAAGCGGCTTCCCTGTTTGAGCTTACCTATGAAGCACAGAGAATATTCGCTCCCAAAGCTGACACGGCTCTTCTGAACAATGCCGCCACCTGCATGATCCAGGCCAGAGATTATTCTGCTGCCAAGGAATATTATAAGAAACTCCTGGCTATGGGTTATACCGGTGTAGAAACGATATACGAAGCGATGGATGAACTTACCGGCCAGAGAAAGGTATATGCTTCGCAAAAGGAAATGGATGCTCAGGTAAAACTCAAATTGGCCACTGATCCTACCGTTCGGGTAGAGACCAATAAGCAGCCGGAACTATACCTTACCCTGATGCAGATCCTCTATCAGGAAGATCATTATGATGAGGCTTTGAAATATGGTGAAGAGGCTTTAGCCAAGTTTCCTGAAAACAAGGATATTTTCTTGCTGGTAGGACAGATATACTATCAGAAGGGAGATCTCGATAAATTCCTGGAAAACCTTTTGGCTGCAGCCAAAGTTTTCCCCAATGATGCGGAGATCCAGTATAACCTCGGATATGTATATAGTGAAAAGCATGACGTAGCGAATGCTATGGCACATTATACAAAAGCCATAGAGATAGATCCTAAGTATGCCAATGCATACATCAATTATGCTTCTGCGCTTTTGGATGACGAGGCAAGGATCAACGAAGAGATAGATAAGCTTCCCTTCACGCTCAATGCCGCCCAGAAGAAACAGTATGATGCCCTGATCGAGCAGAAGAAGGAAATGTATAAGAAAGTGGCTGAAGTCCTTGAAAAAGGGTATAAGGAAGTCCCGGATAATGTGAGCATTGTCCGTATTCTTAAGAATGTTTATGCCGGATTGGGAGATGACGCGAACATGAAAAAATATGAAGCGGTCGAAAAATCCCTGATGGAGTAGAAATACGTGGAAAAATAAAAAGCGCGGCGGGTAATCCTGCCGCGCTTTTTTGTTCCGTATGTTTTGGAAAAAAGGTAAATTTGACCGTGTTTAAAAATCAAGAGAAATGAATGGATTTGCCCCGTACGTGGATAGGATATATGGTTTACTCGAAAAGAATGGTATCCGACTGACGACCGATACCCGGAAAATAGGCAGCGGAGACGTTTTTTTTGCCCTTAAAGGGGAGAATTTCGACGGAAATGATTTTGCCGGAAAAGCACTGGATGCCGGGGCGTCTGCTGTTGTGGTGGACGATGCTAAAAGATATGCCGATACCGATCGGATCGTTCTGGTTCCCGATGTGTTGGCTGCTTTACAGAATGTAGCGACATACCACCGGCTGAGGATGAATATTCCGGTTTTTTGTCTGACAGGCAGCAATGGAAAGACGACATCCAAGGAATTGCTGCGGGCTGTATTATCCCGAAAGTTCGATGTCTGCGCTACGGAAGGCAACCTCAATAACCATATAGGAGTTCCGCTCACTTTATTGTCCATCCGTCCGCACCACAATTTTGCCGTAGTGGAAATGGGGGCGTCCCATCCTTATGAAATAAGGGACCTGAGCGCGATAGCCCGGCCCGACTACGGATATATCACCAACTATGGGCGGGCTCACTTGGAAGGTTTCGGCGGGGTAGAAGGAGTGATCCGGACGAAATCCGAACTTTATGATTTTCTCCGTGAACACGGAGGCCGGGCATTGGTCAATGCCGACGACCCGATCCAAATGGAGAAGAGTGCCGGTGTCGAGCGGTATACGTTTTCCTCTAAAGGGGCGAAAGCTGATGTACAGACAGAACTTCTGTCTTCGCTGCCGGAGGTGTCGGGACGGTTCGCTTCGACCGAATTTACTACGCACCTGAGCGGAGAATACAATTTTACCAATGCCTGTGCGGCCATAGCCGCCGGATTATATTTTGGGATTGCCCCGGCAGACATCGCAGCAGCGCTGGAATCGTACGTACCGTCCAACAACCGTTCCCAGTGGGTGGAACGGGGACAGGATGCGGTGATGATGGATGCCTATAATGCCAATCCGACGAGTATGGGCCTTTCGGTGGAAAATTTCGCCCATACCGACACAGGAGGGCGTCCGAAATATGCAATTCTGGGCGATATGTTTGAACTGGGGATTTATTCGGAGCAGGAGCACCAGCGGATAGCCGATATGGCCGTTTCGCTGCCGTACGACCATGTATACCTGATCGGTGAGAATTTTTCCAAAGTAAATGTCTCCGGGAATAATCTCTCTCTTTATCCTACTTTTGAAGCCTTTGCATCTGCGTTCCGCAAGCCTTCCGTACCGGCAGTGTACCTGATAAAGGGATCGCGGGGAATGAAAATGGAGCGCGCATTAGAACTACTCTGACCTGTAGATATGTGGAAATTTTACGCTCTGCTATCTGCATTCTTTGCCGCCCTGACGGCTATCTTTGCCAAGATGGGAGTGAAAGGGGTGGATTCCAATCTGGCTACGGCTATCCGTACAACAGTTATTTTACTGATCACCTGGGGCGTCGTGTTCCTTTTGGGAAGCCAGGGGCATATCCGGGAACTTTCCCGCCGGACAGTGCTCTTCCTGGTGTTGTCCGGGGTTACTACCGGGCTTTCCTGGCTCTTTTATTTCAAAGCTCTCCAGTCGGGCGACGTGTCCAAGGTGGCGCCGATCGATAAACTCTCCGTGGCAATGGCTATGATTCTGGCTATTGTTATCCTGGGCGAAACACCGGACGTGAAAACGATCGTTGGGGGATTACTCATTATCGCAGGTTCCATCGTCATCCTTTTCTAAAACAGATATCATATTGTACAGAGTCCCGGTCAGTAGGATTCTGGAAATATGCACGAATATAGACACTCTGCTCGGGCAGAGGTAAAAAAGCCGGCTATTCAGCCTTTAGGCTGTTGCGGGGAAGGGGGGCGATGGAGATGTACTAAACTTATTTTCCAGTTCCCGAAACAGGGAGAAGAAGTATAGTATTCCGGGCTTTGTAAAAACGTATTTTATTCGGACTCTTCTTCCGGTTTGATATCTTTCAGACGGATCTGCGGACTGATACGCCCCTGGTATTCGTTCTCTTCGATCGTAAAGACCGCTTTAAATGCTTTCCCACCGGCCACGACGCTGGCTTTTTTGCCCAGGTTGAACCCGATAGCATCGTAAGTCCTTCCGCCCGTTGTATCTCCGGCTTCCATCAACGTCAGTTTAAGGTGCTGGTCGCCTTTGCCGACCGCTTTTCCCCAGCCGTTGTCTTTTAGGTGGCGGGCCATGAATATGGGTGAATTGTTCCCTGGTCCGAAAGGCGCGAATTTTTTGAGTGTCCGCAGGAATTTTGGGCTGATGTCCGACATTTCGATCTCGGTATCCACTTCGACCTCCGGGGTCCGCATTTCCGGCAGGATCGCCTCTCGGGCGATTTCGTTGATCCGCTCTTTAAAGGCCTCGAAATTTTCCTCTTTCAGGGTGAGGCCGGCCGCGTATTTGTGCCCTCCGAACTGCTCGATGATATCCTGGCAACTCTCTATCGCGTTGTAGATGTCGAAATCGTGCATCGAACGGGCCGAGGCCGATATATAGCCTTCCCCGGTTTTGGTGAATACCATAGCAGGCCGGTAGAAATGTTCTACCAGACGTGAGGCGACGATGCCGATCACGCCTTTATGCCAGGATGGATTGTAGATAATGATGCAGAAATCGTCTTCCAGTTTTTTCCCTTCGAGCATTTTCAGTGCCTCTTCCGTCGTGGCGGCGTCGAGTTCTTTCCGTTCCGCGTTGAGCCGGTCGATCTCGATGGCGATCTCTTTGGCCACGACATCATTGCGGGCTGTGAGCAGCTCTACGGCGTGGATACCCTGATTGATACGCCCGGCCGCATTGATGCGGGGGGCGATGACGAAGATGATATCCGTAATGCCGAATATCCGTTTTTTGGAAAAGATGTTGAAAGCTTTTATGCCGGGGCAGGGGTTGGAATTGAGCTTTTTCAACCCGTAGTAGGCCAATATCCGGTTTTCATCGACGATAGGCACGATATCCGCCCCGATGCTGACGGCGACCAAGTCGAGGTAATTGGTGATGACGGATTTGTCGTTCCAACCTTTGCTTTTGCAGACGGCCTGTATCAGTTTGAGCCCGACACCGCATCCGCTCAGTTCCTTGAAAGGGTAGGGGCAGTCCGGACGTTTGGGATCCAATACAGCTATCGCAGCCGGTATCTTGTCGGCCGGGCGGTGATGGTCGCAAATAATAATATCTGTCTCTTATAAACATCTGACGCTGCCGACGATACTCCTTGTGTAGATCTCGGT
>OWIO01002321.1_pt1 | contig 12630 bp, 10 predicted proteins | sample 1733011 | NCBI WGS metagenome assembly OWIO01 (sample SAMN05065779, study PRJEB22554) | human gut metagenome | biome: ENVO:2100002; feature: ENVO:00000062; material: ENVO:00002003 | host: Homo sapiens | place: USA | reverse complement strand
AGATGACGTCGAGTCTCGTGGGCTCGGAGATGTGTATAAGAGACAGGTATATCCGCGCCAGTCAGTTTTCAGCCCGGTGCTGTTCGCCACACGAGTATTCTCTGCGCCTGGTGCTGCAATCAGAACGTTAGTTTCCCCCAGCGATTGCCCCAGGGTAATGCCCTGTGAATGGGCAACTAAACTGCCTGAAAGAGCGTAGTTCAGTTGTTGTTGACTGCCGTTATCGCTGTAGTTGTAGCCCACTCGGGCATCCGCAAACGCCCCTTTGTAATCCATGCTGGCGCTACCATTAGCCGTTTTCCCCTCGCTGTTATATCCCTGTTGCACGCTGTAGCTCAGGTTACCGTCATCGAGTAATGTCTCCGTTAAACCCAGGTTTTGTGTAGTGTGCCCTTCGTTATCGATACTGGTGTTAGAGGTCATCCAGGCGTAATTTTTTTTCCTGGTATAGCTATCATTACTTCTGGGGAGCAACAGATTGAGCGGCAGGGAAAAATTTAGAGCAAACACCTGATCAGCATCAGGTTGACCACGGGACTTACTGTAGTTCCAGGAAATCCCCAGCGAAAGATCTTTAATTTGCGTGTTGTAGCCAAACTGTAATAGCCGATCCTGTTGATCCGTATGCCAGTAAGTTTGCTGGCTACCACTTAAATAAAACGAACCGTACTCGCCTAATTGCTGGGAGATATTGACCTGCAGTTTGCCACGTTTGGTGTAAAACAAATTGTAATAACGCGACCACATCGGCGTATCTTCATCATCACCGTCATTAAATTCGTAGCCATCCATATGTTTATACATGGTGTCGGAAAGGGTGTAGAAACCCGACGTCGAATAGCGATAGCCCATCAATTGAAAGTTAGTGCCCAAGTGGTTGAGCGTTTTGGCATACAGAAAACGATATGACTGACCTTTATGTTCGCTTTGATCTGCTAGCGTACTCTTCGCCTGGGTCGCATCGAACGAAATTGCTCCGAAATCGCCGAGGTTAAATCCCAGACCAAACATGGCGGCACGGTAATATTCAGCATATTGTCCACCACCATACCAGGTCGTTCCCCACGGTCCGCCCCACTGCAACGTGGCCTGGGCAAATTTGCTCTCCTGCTGTTCATTACTATTGGTTCTGTATTTCGCCAGTGTCACCGCGTATTTGATTCGCCCCTGACGCTGGAGTAATGGCACACTGGAGAACGGTACGCTGTAGCTATTGACACTGCCGTCCGCTTCTTTGATTTCAACTAACAAATCACCGCTCGACGACGTGGAATAGAGATCACTAATTTCAAAAGCACCAGGCGATACATAAGTTTGGTAAATGGTGTAACCATTTTGCTTAATCGTTATCTGGGCATTGCTTTTGGCGATACCACGCACCACAGGCGCAAACCCTTTCAGGCTGTCTGGCAGCATGTTGTCATCTGACGCCAGCTGCACACCACGAAAGCTGACACTATCGAAAAAATCGCCTGCAGTATAATCATCACCTACGGTCAGTTCGCCTTTCAGAGGAATAACCGCCCGTTGCAAATAGCTGCTGAGATTCTTCCATTCTGCGGTTTGGCCACTACTACGACTCCATGTTGAATTGTTGCGCAATCTCCATGGGCCTAAATTAACGCCACTGTTTAAATTCAGAAAATAGCTGTCGCCAGAATCACTGTCTGCGCTGCTATGAATACTGTTAGCCCCGCTAAACGAATATCCCAGTAATAGCGCGTTGATCCCTTCATCCCAACGTTCAGGGGGGACATAACCACGGGCATTACTTTTGATGGCGATTTGCGGTACTGAAATTTCCAGACGGAGTTTATTCACATTAAACGTTACGCTGGCATCCGGAATAATCTCCGCCAATGGCACACACGCTTGTTTGTCCAGTTGTTTAAAAGCCGGAAACGCATCAGTATTAACACCCATTGCATCCAGGCTTTCAGTCGTCAAACAGGCGGCAATCCCCTTCTCTGGCGTTATCTCAACAAAATTGACGTTGCGCGTATCTACAATTGTCTGATTCAGAACAATATCGACACGATAAACCCCTGGCGTTATTTTTTGTCCTTTTTCGAAACGAGACAAATCGGCCACCATTGAGGGATCATCTTTGAAAAAAGCAGGATCGAACCAGGTTTCAGCTTGTGCATTGAACGCTGCCGACACAAACACCACCAGCCCACCAATAAACGATGGCACTCCACCAGAGCTTAACAGGCTGTGTTGTCGATGAGTTCTATACATCTCGCTCTCTTAACTGAAGACGGCTTACGATTTACAGTTGAGTTGCGGCGTTTCCGCCCCGTAGTCATTGATGGTTCGATACGTTACGCTGCTATTTTTGGCCCCCTTTGGCAGAGAAAATTGGTATTTATCAAAGGGGGAAATCATTTGATTTTTAACTACTTTTCCACCTATTTTCAGGTCTGTCAGGGTAATGAAATAAGGTGTTGGGTTACTGACCGTAACCATGTCAGCTGACGAAGTGCAACGCAGTTTCGCCGGAGCCTCGCCTAAGGGATACGCTAAACCTTTTGGTCGCCAGAAAAGTTTGATGACGCTTTGTGTGGCAATCTTCAGGGTATTTCCCTCTTTCCGCTTCGTTGTTGAAGGGACTGCCCGTACGCTAGTGAAGAAAAGGGTTTCTCTGTCTTTCGCCAACGGCGCTCCAATGTACATAATGCGTAACAGATTCTCATTTGCCGGATTCAGCACAAATAGCGGTGGTGTAATAATAAAGTCTGCTGATTTTTTATTATCTGGGGTCATCACCCATGACTGAATAAGATAAGGAACATCCGGACTGGTGTTACGTACACCCAGTGAAATTTGCTCTTCACCTTCTGAATAAACAAGACGTGTTGCTGCAAGTCCAATCCCGCCTTTACCTGCCGCCCATGCGGATGAGCAGCTGAGTAATATTGCCGTTAAACTTACGGTCACAATTCCCTTTGTTATGCAAGTTTTCATAAATAGTCACTCTTAAAAAATATGAATATCCCCTCCAGAACACTGGAGGGGTACTAATTAATAAAACAATTAATGAGTTCTATTAATAATAGTTAATATGGAAATTTGTTACCGCATTCACATTACCTGAAGTCGCTTTCCCCGTAGCGATATAATCAACTTTAAAAGTCAACGTCTGATCTCCATCCTGCAACAAAATGTTCCCGGTTTCTGTGTCTGGCGTGATGGCCGTTGTACCATCATTCATATACATTTGCAGGGCCACGTTTGTAGCAGCATCAGATGAGGCCTGGTTAGCAAACGCTGTAATCTGAGTAGTATCCGCAGTGCCATTAAAGGTGAACGTTGCATTTTTTGTTACGGTAGTATCACAATCTTTTAATTCAATTGGCACATCAATTTGCACGCCAGAAACCTGACCATTGGTTTGCAACTTCGTGGCACTAACATCTGGCAAAGTCACCACGGAATCTTTCGTCGCAGCTACCAGGGTACAAGCTGGAGCAATAACTTTACCATTAAATGTTACTGAGCCATCCGTGATAGCATTATCATCAGCAGCCATAACGCTGGACGTTGCACATACCACAGTTATAAACGCCGTCAATACACTTTTTTTCATCGTTATCATCCTGATCTCTTCGTAAATATGATAATGCCTTTAAATGACATTAGACTTAATAATAACAATAATTGTCCGCCATTTAAATCAAGCATACTAAATCCAATAAGTGACAAATCTTTAATTTATAGATTTCATGAATATTTAAATATTAACTGAACGAGTAATTCATTGATTCAACATCTAATGACTATCCAATAAATAAATATGCGTGATATATAAAGCCCTTTCTTTAGTTTATTTTCAGAAAAAGATACACAAAATTTATATTTGGAATTTTCTTGTCTCTCCGACAGACTGACCGAATTGTTATCAATGTTAACAAAAAAAGAACAATTGGTTATAAGGAGAGAGTATGCGTGTCATCACCCTGGCGGGTAGTCCTCGCTTTCCTTCTCGCTCCAGCTCCTTGCTGGAATATGCGCGGGAAAAACTAAATGGCCTGGATGTAGAGGTTTATCACTGGAATCTGCAAAACTTCGCCCCGGAAGATCTACTTTATGCTCGTTTCGATAGTCCGGCACTCAAGACCTTCACCGAACAGCTGCAACAGGCCGATGGGCTGATTGTCGCCACGCCTGTGTATAAAGCCGCCTATTCCGGTGCGTTGAAAACCCTGCTCGACCTGCTGCCAGAACGCGCTTTGCAAGGCAAAGTGGTGCTACCGCTGGCGACGGGCGGTACCGTGGCCCATCTGCTGGCGGTCGATTATGCCCTTAAACCAGTTTTAAGCGCACTGAAAGCTCAGGAGATCCTGCACGGCGTGTTTGCCGATGACTCACAAGTAATTGATTACCATCACAGACCCCAGTTCACGCCAAATCTGCAAACCCGTCTTGATACCGCGCTAGAAACTTTCTGGCAGGCATTGCACCGCCGCGATGTTCAGGTTCCTGACCTTCTGTCTCTGCGAGGTAATGCCCATGCGTAACATCATTAAACTGGCGCTGGCGGGATTGCTTAGCGTCTCTACTTTTGCGGTTGCTGCAGAATCCTCGCCTGAAGCGTTACGTATAGGCTATCAGAAAGGCAGTATTGGTATGGTGCTGGCAAAAAGCCACCAGTTACTGGAAAAACGCTATCCGGAATCAAAAATCTCCTGGGTGGAGTTCCCCGCGGGTCCGCAAATGTTGGAAGCGTTAAACGTTGGCAGTATTGATCTCGGCAGTACCGGGGATATTCCGCCAATCTTTGCCCAGGCTGCCGGGGCTGATTTGGTGTACGTGGGCGTCGAGCCACCGAAGCCCAAAGCCGAAGTGATTCTGGTGGCAGAAAACAGCCCGATCAAAACCGTAGCCGATCTTAAAGGTCACAAAGTTGCCTTTCAGAAAGGTTCCAGTTCACACAACCTTTTACTGCGTGCACTGCGTCAGGCCGGACTTAAGTTTACCGATATCCAACCCACTTACCTGACGCCCGCTGATGCCCGCGCCGCGTTCCAGCAAGGTAACGTTGACGCCTGGGCTATCTGGGATCCCTACTACTCTGCTGCATTATTACAGGGCGGCGTGCGGGTGCTGAAAGACGGCACCGATCTCAATCAAACTGGATCGTTTTATCTGGCAGCTCGTCCCTATGCAGAAAAAAACGGCGCTTTTATTCAGGGCGTACTGGCAACCTTTAGTGAGGCCGATGCGTTAACCCGCAGCCAGCGCGAGCAAAGCATCGCTTTACTGGCAAAAACGATGGGCTTACCGGCACCGGTGATTGCCTCTTACTTAGATCATCGCCCTCCTACCACCATCAAGCCGGTTAACGCCGAGGTTGCCGCCTTACAGCAGCAAACGGCAGATCTGTTTTATGAAAATCGTCTGGTGCCGAAAAAAGTCGATATTCGCCAGCGCATCTGGCAGCCCACTCAACTGGAAGGAAAACAATTATGAGTCTGAATATGTTCTGGTTTTTACCGACCCACGGTGACGGGCATTATCTGGGAACGGAAGAAGGTTCACGCCCGGTTGATCACGGTTATCTGCAACAAATTGCGCAAGCGGCGGATCGTCTTGGCTATACCGGTGTGCTAATTCCAACGGGGCGCTCCTGCGAAGATGCGTGGCTGGTTGCCGCATCGATGATCCCGGTGACGCAGCGGCTGAAGTTTCTTGTCGCCCTGCGTCCCAGCGTAACCTCACCTACCGTTGCCGCCCGCCAGGCCGCCACGCTTGACCGTCTCTCAAATGGACGTGCGTTGTTTAACCTGGTCACAGGCAGCGATCCACAAGAGCTGGCAGGCGACGGAGTGTTCCTTGATCATAGCGAGCGCTACGAAGCCTCGGCGGAATTTACCCAGGTCTGGCGGCGTTTATTGCAGAGAGAAACCGTCGATTTCAACGGTAAACATATTCATGTGCGCGGAGCAAAACTGCTCTTCCCGGCGATTCAACAGCCGTATCCGCCACTTTACTTTGGCGGATCGTCAGATGTCGCCCAGGAGCTGGCGGCAGAACAGGTTGATCTCTACCTCACCTGGGGCGAACCGCCGGAACTGGTTAAAGAGAAAATCGAACAAGTGCGGGCGAAAGCTGCCGCGCATGGACGCAAAATTCGTTTCGGTATTCGTCTGCATGTGATTGTTCGTGAAACTAACGACGAAGCGTGGCAGGCCGCCGAGCGGTTAATCTCGCATCTTGATGATGAAACTATCGCCAAAGCACAGGCCGCATTCGCCCGGACGGATTCCGTAGGGCAACAGCGAATGGCGGCGTTACATAACGGCAAGCGCGACAATCTGGAGATCAGCCCCAATTTATGGGCGGGCGTTGGCTTAGTGCGCGGCGGTGCCGGGACGGCGCTGGTGGGCGATGGTCCTACGGTCGCTGCGCGAATCAACGAATATGCCGCGCTTGGCATCGACAGTTTTGTGCTTTCGGGCTATCCGCATCTGGAAGAAGCGTATCGGGTTGGCGAGTTGCTGTTCCCGCTTCTGGATGTCGCCATCCCGGAAATTCCCCAGCCGCAGCCGCTGAATCCGCAAGGCGAAGCGGTGGCGAATGATTTTATCCCCCGTAAAGTCGCGCAAAGCTAAGGAAGAAATAATGGCAACGCCAGTGAAGAAGTGGTTATTGCGCGTTGCCCCCTGGTTTTTACCGGTGGGCATCGTGCCGGTGTGGCAACTGGCCTCCTCGGTTGGCTGGCTGTCGACGCGTATTTTGCCTTCACCGGAAGGAGTGGTGACGGCGTTCTGGACGCTCTCCGCCAGCGGCGAACTGTGGCAGCATCTGGCGATCAGCTCCTGGCGGGCGCTGATTGGCTTTTCAATTGGCGGATCGCTGGGGTTGATTTTGGGACTGATTAGCGGGCTATCTCGCTGGGGAGAACGGCTGCTGGATACCTCAATTCAGATGTTGCGCAACGTGCCGCATCTGGCGCTGATCCCGCTGGTGATTTTGTGGTTTGGCATTGATGAATCCGCAAAAATCTTTCTGGTGGCGCTCGGTACGCTATTCCCCATTTATATCAACACCTGGCATGGCATCCGTAATATCGATCGCGGGTTGGTGGAGATGGCGCGTAGCTATGGATTATCCGGCATACCGCTGTTTATCCATGTGATCCTGCCTGGTGCCCTGCCCTCAATTATGGTCGGCGTGCGTTTTGCGTTGGGCCTGATGTGGCTGACGCTGATTGTTGCCGAAACCATTTCTGCCAATTCAGGCATTGGTTATCTGGCGATGAATGCGCGGGAGTTTTTGCAAACGGACGTGGTGGTAGTCGCTATTATTCTTTACGCCCTGCTCGGCAAACTGGCTGACGTCAGCGCGCAGCTGTTAGAGCGCCTCTGGTTGCGCTGGAACCCGGCTTATCATTTGAAGGAGGCCACGGTATGAATACTGCTCGTCTGAACCAGGGCACGCCATTGTTGCTCAATGCAGTAAGCAAACATTACGCGGAAAATATCGTCCTGAACCAACTGGATTTACATATTCCGGCAGGTCAGTTTGTGGCGGTGGTGGGCCGCAGCGGTGGTGGCAAAAGTACCCTGCTGCGCCTGCTGGCAGGTCTGGAAACGCCAACCGCAGGCGATGTGTTAGCGGGCACCACACCGCTGGCTGAAATTCAGGAAGACACGCGAATGATGTTTCAGGATGCGCGTCTGCTACCGTGGAAATCGGTGATTGATAACGTTGGGTTAGGCCTTAAAGGCCAGTGGCGCGATGCCGCACGTCGAGCGTTGGCTGCGGTAGGACTGGAGAATCGCGCAGGGGAATGGCCTGCCGCACTTTCTGGCGGGCAGAAACAGCGAGTGGCGCTGGCAAGAGCGTTGATTCATCGACCGGGATTATTGTTGCTTGATGAACCGCTCGGGGCGCTGGACGCCTTAACGCGACTCGAGATGCAGGATTTGATTGTGTCACTTTGGCAGGAGCACGGCTTTACCGTACTGTTGGTGACGCATGATGTGAGCGAAGCGGTAGCGATGGCTGACCGGGTGCTGTTAATTGAAGAGGGAAAAATTGGTCTGGATTTGACAGTGGATATCCCCCGTCCGCGTCGATTAGGGTCGGTGCGATTAGCGGAGCTGGAAGCGGAGGTGTTGCAACGGGTGATGCAACGTGGTGAATCTGAAACTCGCCTGAGAAAACAGGGGTAAATTCCCCGAATGGCGGCGCTATTGCCGCCATTCGGTTATTTATCAAGCCAGTGCTTTAGTTATCTTCTCGTACAGATCGCCAGAGAGATTTTCCAGCCCTTTCAACTGTTCCAGCGCCGCGCGCATTTTCTCCTGACGTTTGGCATCGTAACGTTTCAGGCGAATCAGCGGTTCAATCAGACGTGAAGCCACCTGCGGGTTACGGCTGTTGAGGTCGGTAAGCATTTCCACCAGGAACAGGTAACCGCTGCCATCTTCGGCATGGAACGCTGCCGGATTGCTGCCCGCAAACGCGCCAATCAACGAACGAATACGGTTCGGGTTGCTCATGGTAAATGAGCGATGCTGCAACAGGCCGCGCACCGTCTCCAGCACATTCGCCGCCGGGCTGGTGGCTTGCAGGATAAACCATTTATCCATCACCAGACCGTTCTGATGCCACTTGTCGTCGTACTCCTGCATCAGCGCGTCACGGCAAGGCAGCTGTGCGGCAACCGCCGCAGAAAGCGCCGCCAGCGCATCAGTCATATTGTTTGCTTCGTGGAACTGCTTGCTCACCAGCACATCAGCCAGATGCGTTTCACCAAAAGCGAGGAAACGCAGGCAGGCATTACGCAGAGTGCGTTTTGCAATATCTTCATGCTCAACACGGTACTCGCTCTGGTAATTCGCGTTGTAAATAGCCAGTAGCTCATCCGCCAGTTCAGTCGCCAGAGTACGAGTGAGTGCTTCGCGTACTTCGGCAATAGCAATCGGGTCGATGATATCGAACAATTCAGCCATTTCATTGACAGAAGGCAGCGTCAGGATTTCTGCCGCCAGCGCTGGATCAATCTTCTCATCAAGCAGTACCGCGCGGAAAGCATCAGCCACATGCACCGGCAGAGACAGCGGCTGACCTTGCTGATGACGCGCGACGTTCAGCTTGATGTAGGTTGCCAGCAAACTTTGCGCCGCATCCCAGCGGGAGAAATCATTACGCGCATGACGCATCAGGAAGGTCAGTTGCTGATCGCTCCACTTATATTCCAGTTTCACTGGCGCAGAGAATTCGCACAGCAGCGCAGGCACCGGCTGGAAGTAGACATTATCAAAGACAAAGGTCTGTTCCGCCTGAGTGACGTTCAGCACGGAATTCACCGGATGACCGCCTTTCTGCAACGGGATCACTTTGCCTTCGTTATCATACAGTTCGATGGCAAACGGAATATGCAGCGGCTGTTTTTCTGCCTGATCCGGCGTGGCTGGCGTGCGCTGGCTGATGGTCAGGGTGTACTGCTCGGTTTCCGGATTGTAGTCGTCTTTGACGGTCACAATCGGTGTACCGGACTGGCTGTACCAACGGCGGAAATGGGAGAGATCGACATTCGACGCATCTTCCATCGCCTGCACAAAGTCGTCACAGGTCGCTGCACTACCATCATGACGCTCGAAATAAAGCTGCATCCCTTTCTGGAAGTTTTCTTCGCCAAGCAGGGTGTGGATCATGCGAATCACTTCCGCGCCCTTCTCGTAAACGGTCAGGGTGTAGAAGTTGTTCATCTCAATGACCATATCCGGGCGGATCGGGTGCGCCATCGGGCTGGCGTCTTCTGCAAACTGCAATCCGCGCATGGTGCGTACATTATTGATGCGGTTAACTGCGCGGGAACCAAGGTCAGAGCTGAACTCCTGATCGCGGAAGACGGTTAAACCTTCTTTCAGGCTGAGCTGGAACCAGTCGCGACAGGTCACTCGGTTACCGGTCCAGTTATGGAAATATTCATGGCCGATAACGCGTTCAATATCGAGGTAATCTTTGTCGGTGGCGGTGTCGGTGCGGGCCAGCACATATTTGGAGTTAAAGATATTCAGCCCCTTATTCTCCATTGCGCCCATATTGAAGAAATCCACCGCGACGATCATATAGATGTCGAGGTCATACTCCAGGCCAAAGCGTTCTTCATCCCATTTCATGGAGTTTTTCAGCGAGGTCATCGCCCACGGCGCGCGATCAAGGTTGCCGCGATCGACGTACAGCTCCAGTGCTACTTCGCGACCAGAACGCGTGGTAAAGGTATCGCGCAGTACATCAAAGTCGCCTGCCACCAGCGCAAACAGGTAGCACGGTTTCGGGAACGGGTCCTGCCACTGTACCCAATGGCGTCCGTTTTCCAGTTCGCCTTGCGCAACGCGGTTACCATTGGAAAGCAGGAAGGGATATTTGATTTTATCGGCAATAATTTTGGTGGTAAAACGCGCCAGCACGTCCGGGCGGTCGAGATAATACGTAATATGGCGGAAACCTTCGGCTTCACACTGGGTGCAAAGCGCATCGCCTGACTGATAAAGCCCTTCCAGCGCGGTATTCGCCGCCGGGCTTATTTCATTAATGATCTTAAGCGTAAAACGCTCCGGCAAATTACTGATAACCAGTGCGCCCTCTTCTTCTTTCCAGGCGGTCCACGGCTCATCATTAATATGAACAGAAACCAGTTTGAGGTCTTCGCCGTTGAGACGAAGGGGAGCATCTGATGCACCATGACGGACAGCCTGGCTGACCGCGGTAACGACCGTCTTTTGCGCGTCGAGGTCAAAGGTCAAGTCAATATCAGTAATCTGGTAATCCGGCGCACGATAATCGTGACGGTATTTGGCTTGTGGCTGTTGAGTCATAAATAACCTTTAGCATCTTTTATAGAGTCTGGTGTTCAGTCTATTCCTGTTGCGTAAATCGCGCTATGCAGAATCTTCATCTTTTCAGGTACAAACGCCTTTATTGCTACATTTTTATAACATACACCGCGTAATGCCATCGACCAGAAAGGTGGCATATGGTGTGATCGGGGTTCAATAAATTGCGAAACAAGGTATACTCCAGCAGTTCCTGAAGATGTTTATTGTACTAAACGCTCCTGTACGAGGACGCTACTGCGCACCTATGACACAATTCGCTTCTCCTGTTCTGCACTCGTTGCTGGATACAGATGCTTATAAGTTGCATATGCAGCAAGCCGTGTTTCATCACTATTACGATGTGCATGTCGCGGCGGAGTTTCGTTGCCGAGGTGACGATCTGCTGGGTATTTATGCCGATGCTATTCGTGAACAGGTTCAGGCGATGCAGCACCTGCGCCTGCAGGATGATGAATATCAGTGGCTTTCTGCCCTGCCTTTCTTTAAGGCCGACTATCTTAACTGGTTACGCGAGTTCCGCTTTAACCCGGAACAAGTCACCGTGTCCAACGATAATGGCAAGCTGGATATTCGTTTAAGCGGCCCGTGGCGTGAAGTCATCCTCTGGGAAGTTCCTTTGCTGGCGGTTATCAGTGAAATGGTACATCGCTATCGCTCACCGCAGGCCGACGTTGCGCAAGCCCTCGACACGCTGGAAAGCAAATTAGTCGACTTCTCGGCGTTAACCGCCGGTCTTGATATGTCGCGCTTCCATCTGATGGATTTTGGCACCCGTCGCCGTTTTTCTCGCGAAGTACAAGAAACCATCGTTAAGCGTCTGCAACAGGAATCCTGGTTTGTGGGCACCAGCAACTACGATCTGGCGCGTCGGCTTTCCCTCACGCCGATGGGAACACAGGCACACGAATGGTTCCAGGCACATCAGCAAATCAGCCCGGATCTAGCCAACAGCCAGCGAGCTGCACTTGCTGCCTGGCTGGAAGAGTATCCCGACCAACTTGGCATTGCATTAACCGACTGCATCACTATGGATGCTTTCCTGCGTGATTTCGGTGTCGAGTTCGCTAGTCGGTATCAGGGCCTGCGTCATGACTCTGGCGACCCGGTTGAATGGGGTGAAAAAGCCATTGCACATTATGAAAAGCTGGGAATTGATCCACAGAGTAAAACGCTGGTTTTCTCTGACAATCTGGATTTACGCAAAGCGGTTGAGCTATACCGCCACTTCTCTTCCCGCGTGCAATTAAGTTTTGGTATTGGGACTCGCCTGACCTGCGATATCCCCCAGGTAAAACCCCTGAATATTGTCATTAAGTTGGTAGAGTGTAACGGTAAACCGGTGGCGAAACTTTCTGACAGCCCTGGCAAAACTATCTGCCATGATAAAGCGTTTGTTCGGGCGCTGCGCAAAGCGTTCGACCTTCCGCATATTAAAAAAGCCAGTTAATATCATCAGGGAGCTAATCGGCTCCCTTTTTTTACCTTTAATTCCGAAATCTTTCGCTGCATTTGCGAATTCTGCTTGTCTGATTGCAGATGCCAGGTAACATAGGTATCCCCCCATTTACGGGTGGACAAGTGTTTATTTTTTCCGACTATTAACAGAGAGAATATTATGAGCGTTGTGCCTGTAGCCGACGTACTCCAGGGCCGTGTAGCCGTTGACAGCGAAGTCACCGTGCGCGGATGGGTACGTACCCGCCGAGATTCAAAAGCTGGCATCTCCCTGTCTCTTATACACATCTGACGCTGCCGACGATACTCCTTGTGTAGA
>OWIO01002315.1_pt1 | contig 12657 bp, 8 predicted proteins | sample 1733011 | NCBI WGS metagenome assembly OWIO01 (sample SAMN05065779, study PRJEB22554) | human gut metagenome | biome: ENVO:2100002; feature: ENVO:00000062; material: ENVO:00002003 | host: Homo sapiens | place: USA | reverse complement strand
ATCGTCGGCAGCGTCAGATGTGTATAAGAGACAGACGTAGCGCCGGTGATGGCCGGGCCGAAACCGTCGACGGTCTGGTAGGTCGTCGAGGGGTCGATCGTGACCCGGTAGGGCGACATCGAGACCTTCGAGTAGTCGAGTCCCTCCTCCGTGAACAGGCGGTTGCCGTCGGCCGAGGTGACGTAGGCGAGAACATCGCCCGTCACGGGCGAGGGATCGGGGCCAGGACCGGGAGCCGGCGTGTCGCCGTCGTTCCCGCTGGAACAGCATACGGCTCCGGCGAGCAGCAGCGGGCAGGTCAGCAGGCGCAGGTTGTTATTGATCGTGAATTTCATGGCAGAATCGCAATTTTAAGGTTAATAGCCCAGGTTTTGTTCGATGTTGGTGTTATCCTCCAGCACTGAAGTCGGCACCGGCATCAGCACGCGGTTGTCGTTCATCGCGCGGCGGGTCTGGAAGTAGGAGTCGTAGGACGCCGAGCCCTTGATGTTGACGCCGTCGCAGATTTCGAACAGTTTCGAATAGTCGTCGCCGTAACGCATCAGGTCGAACCAACGGAAGCCCTCCATGGCCAGTTCCAGACGGCGTTCGTGGAGCACGGCTTCACGCATCAGGTCGGCCGACGCGCGCTGCGCCGCAGTCAGTTTGCCAATGCCGGCGCGGCCGCGGATCTCGTCCACGATGTCGGCGGCGCCTCCCGGATCGTCCGTATTGGCCAGCGCTTCGGCATGCAGGAGCCGGATCTCGGCCAGACGCATCAGGTAAACCGGGGTCACGTTGGTCGGGAACTTGTGCATGAAAGCGTATTCGTCGCTCGGATAGTGGTACGACCAGCCGCATTCGTCGTAGACGACCGACGCATTCTTGCGCTCGGTGTCGCCCTCGGCGTCGTAAGCCTTCGTCAGGTTACGCGACGGCGTGCACCACTTGGCCCACGAGAAACTGTCGCCCGGGACATAGGCGTTGCGGTGGAACATCATCCACATCCACGAACCCGAGGTCTGGCTGGTCCACTGCACCTCGAAAATCGACTCGCGGGTGTTCATCGCAGCCATGCCCGTATCGCCGGTGGTGTAGGCCCACAGGTCGCCGTACTTGTCGCAAAGGCTGTACCCCATCCCTTCGACCGCTTCGCAGGCCGAGACGACCTTCGACCAGTCGCGGAACTCGCGCATGGAGTAGAAACGGGCCATCAGGCCGTAGGCGAAGCCCTTGGTGATGCGGAATTTGTTCGAAGCGTCCATGTCGGGGGCGTATTTGCAGGCATACTCCTCGATGTCCTTGACGATCTGCTCGCCGACGGTCTGCTTCGACACGCGGGCCGGGAAATAGAGCGGATAGACCTCCTCGACGTTCCCGGCGTTGATGGCGGGCGGGATTTCGGTCAGCATCGGGATTTCTCCGAAAAGCTGCATCATGTTCATCCAGATATAGGCGCGCCAGCAGAGCGCTTCGGAGAGCCACTCCTGGTACTCCTTGTCGGTGAGCGACGGATCGTTCTCCTTCACCAGATCGATGTTGCAGATGACCTGGTTGGCATAGTCCACGGCGTTCATCGAGTAGTTCCACAGGTTCGAGGCGAATTCGTTGTCGCTGTCGATGTGGTTCGACTCGACGCTGACGACCTTCGTCTCGGCCATGTTGCCGCCGTAGGCATTGTCGGCGCGCGCCTCGGCGAGCGTGGTCAGCTGATACCAGTAGGTCTGGAGGTCGCCCTTCATGTAGTTGTACATGGCCGTAAGCTGGCCTTCGAGCAGTTCGCGGGTGTTGATGGCCGTCTCGCTGTCGCCCGTGCCGGAGGTGTTGTTCTCGGCATACATCGTCTCGGGGAATTTCTCAAGGCTGCACGACGTGGTGGCAACCCCCAGCGAGAGACCCGCGGCAATTAAAAATATCTTTTTCATAATCGGTTCTTTTTTCAGCGGTTAGAAAGTAAGATTCAGACCCACGACGACCGTGCGCACGTTGGGATAGGTTCCCCAGTCGATGCCCATTTGCGTGGCGCTTTCCGACTGGCTCACCTCGGGATCGTAGCCCGAATAGCCGGTCCAGGTGATGAAGTTCTGGAGCGAAATGTAAGGCTGGATGCGCGTGATGTTGATGCGCTTGAGCTTCGGCGAGGTGATGTCGTACGACAGGGTGATGTTCTTCACCTTGAGGTAGGAGCCGTCCTCGACCCAGTAGGACGAATTCTTCACGTTCCAGGCGGGGTTGTCCGAGCGGAACACGTCGGTCTGCTGGCCCGGAATGCGCCAGCGCCGCAGGACCGTGGTGGTCTGGTTGTTGGCCGAAGCCATGCCCTCGGTCTCGATGCGCGAGGCGTTGAAAATGTCGTTGCCGTAGGAGCCCGTGATCAGAATGTTCAGGTTAAGCCCCTTCCACGAGAAGTTGTTGGTCATGCCGAAGGTGAACTTGGGATTGGCGTTGCCGATCCAGGTCTTGTCCAGCGGCGTGATCTCGCCGTCGCCGTTGCGGTCCTCGTAAACCAGGTCGCCCGTCTCGGGATCGACCCCCTTGGAGACATAGCCCCAGAACATCGAAAGCGGGTGGCCCGGGGTCATGCGCACGACGTTGTCGTTGGTCGCGTCGGAGGTCGTGGCGTAGTAGTATACCTGCTTCAGGTTGAGTTTTTCGACCTTGTTGCGGTTGAGCGAAACGTTCAGGTCGGTCGACCAGTTGAAATCCTTCCGGGCGATGTTGACCGACGAAAGGGTGATCTCGAAGCCCTGGTTCGACATCTCGCCGTCGTTGCGCGTGATGTTGGGATAGGGCGAGGGCAGAGGCACGCTCATCAGCATGTCCTTGGTGTACTTGTAGTAATAGTCGAGCGAGAGGCTCAAACGGTTGTTCAGCAGCGCGAAATCGAGTCCGACGTTGGTCTGCGAAGAGGTCTCCCACGTAAGGTCCTCGTTCTTGATGTTGCTGCGACCGCCGACCGTCGGCACGGCCTGCGCGTTCTCGGTCAGCGTCCAGTCGTAGTAGTTGGTGCTGTACTGCTGCATCCAGCCGTACTCCGCCAGACCCGCCTGGTTACCGGTCTGTCCCCAGCCGGCGCGCAGTTTCAGGTCGTTGATCCACGACACGTCGCGCAGGAACTTCTCGCCCGAGATGCGCCACGCGGCCGAGAACGAGGGGAAGTAACCCCAGCGGTGGCCGGGAGCCAGCTTCGAGGAACCGTCGGCGCGGAAATTGGCCGTCACGAGGTACTTGCTGTCGTAGTTGTACGACACGCGCGCCAGATAGGACATGATCGACCACTCCGATTTGCCGTAGCTCTGGCCGCGGACGCCGCCGTTGTTACCGCCGTTCAGGTTGGGAATGGCGTTGTTGTTGGTCGAGGAGAAATAGGAGCGCGAGCCGCTCAACTGCTCCCACACGGAGGTCGTGGCCGACGTGCCGGCCATCACTTCGAGGCTGTGGCGGTCGAACGACTTGTTCCAGGTCAGGATGTTGTCGTAAATCATGCGCATATCGTCGGAACGGGTGTCCGAGGCGGTTCCGTGCTGCGTCCGTCCGTAGGAGGTGCGGATCGGGTCGAGGAACGACGACGAGTGGACCCAGCGGCGGTCCATCGAAACCGTCGACTTGAAGGTCAGATCCTTGGCCAGGTAGAACGTCAGGCCGCCGGAGAGCAGCAGGCGGTCGGTGACATCCTGGTTGTAATCCGTGCGGGCCATGTTCTCACGCGGCGAGGTGAGGTTGGCGCCGTAAAAATTATTGTAGAACTGCTGGGGATTCTCGGGGTCCCAGATCGGCGCGTAGGTCGGGGTCGTGATGACCGACACCACCACGCCGGCGCGGTTGGCGCCCTGACCCGAGATGATCGTGCCCTTGGTGGTGTAGTGCGAGAAAGTCGTCGAGGCGTTGGCCGAAACCCATTTGAAAATCTTCTTGTCGAAGCTGGCCTTCACGTTGTAACGGTCCGAAGAGGTGGTGTTGATGATGCCCTTTTCGTTGGTGTAGCCGCCGCCGAGGTAATAGGACGAGTTTTCATCGCCGTTGGAGACCGAGAACTGGTAGTTCTGGTTGACGCCCGTCGAGTAGGTTTCGTCGAACCAGTCGGTCCGGTCGGTCAGATCGGCCGGAAGCCCCGACACGGCGCCGTTCTCCTCCATCAGGTCGCGGTACTGCCGGGCATTGAGCACGTCGTAGCTCTTGGTCACCTTCGAAATGCCGACGAAGGTCGAGAACGAAATCTCGGGGCCCCGTTTCCGGCTGCCCTGCTTGGTGGTGATGAGCACCACGCCGTTGGCGGCGCGCGAACCGTAGATGGCGGCCGACGAGGCGTCCTTCAGCACCTGCATCGACTCGATTTCGTTGGGAGAGAGGTAAGCGATGGCGTAGTTTCCTTCGCCCACGGGAACGCCGTCGACCACATAGAGCGGGTCGTTGCTCGACGAGATGGACGAAGCGCCGCGGACGCGGACCACCATGCCCTGTCCGGGCGAGCCGTTGGGCTGGATGACCTGCACGCCGGCGGCTTTGCCCTGAAGGGCGCCCGAGGCCGAGGTGATCGGGCGGCGGGCCAGGTCGTCGGTCTTGACGACCGAAACGGCCGTCGTGAGGTCCTTCTGCTTGACCGTGCCGTAACCGATCGCCACCACGGCGTCGAGGGCCACGGCGTCTTCGGCGAGTTTCACGTCGATCTTCGTGCGGCCGTTCACGGCGACCGTCTGCGAAACGAATCCGAGCGACTGGAAAATCAGGTTAGCAGAATTCCCCCCCCCTCGCAGTTTGAGGGAATAAGAGCCGTCCACGCCCGTCGTAGCGCCGTTCGTAGTTCCCTGCTCGATGATCGTGGCTCCGATAACGGGCTGTCCCGACTGGTCGGTGACCGTTCCCGTCACTGTCGGCGCCGACTGGGCGAAGGCCGCCGGCGCAAAGACGATCAGCATCGCCGTCAGTGCCAGCATCCACCCTCTCCGGCAGTCCGCTTGCAGTTTCTTGCAAAAATGTGCCATAGGAATTTAAGGTTTTTAAGTTTTAAGTTAATATTATAAATAGGTAAGGCGCAGTTCTTAAAAAATCGACACTTCATCGCCTTATTTCCGCTTAAATAAAAGTAACTATCCTCCGCGATATGAAAAAAATTTAAACAGCAAATTGTAAACTCAAAACCCGTTTATAAAAATACACCTACTTGATATTCAATATATTAATTATTTGACGATTGCAAAAAAAAGTAGATTGATCGGAATTTTCACAACCGCCTCGGAACCCCGGAAACGGCATATAACAAAATATTTTAAATAAATCCGGCTCCCGGAGCACGTTCCGTTCGCCGGGCCGGCCGCCCGTCCTGCCGGGAAAAACGGACGGACGGTCCGACCGGCGGAAAGCGCGCCGCCCGGCATTGATTTTCCCGGGATTATTCCTATCTTTGGTGCCGTAACGACACTTTTATCAGCCGGAAAGTACCGCACCGTACCCGATTCGGTCTTGGAACCATCCGTCCTTTTTCCGATCTTTGTCAGGAACAAACCGTGAACCGTCCGCACATGAGAAACCTTCTGTCAACCGTACTGCTGCTCGCTGCAACGCTCGCCGCCTCGGCACAAAACGACCTGAAAAGCGTGCTTTCACAGCTCGACGCCACCCTTTCGCACCGGGACTCCTACATCGCCGGACGCGAACAGCGGATCGAATCGCTGAAAAACATCCTCCGGAAATCGGATTTCTCGGACGCCCAGCGCTACATCCTCAACCAGCAGCTGATCGACGAATACACCCCCTACCAGGCCGATTCGACCATCGACTACCTCTACCGCAACATCGCCCTGGCGACGCGCATGAACGACGCGGGACACCTCAACGAGAGCCGTATCCAGCTGGCATACCTGTACAGTTCGGCGGGTATCTACCTCGAAGCGGCGAACATACTGAAACTGGTCGATACCACGGCGCTGGACCGCAGGCAGCTGGTCGACTACTACATCGCCCGCCACAAACTCAACGACGAACTCCAGCTCTACTCCCACGACTCGGCGCAGGGACACGAATCGTGGCGGCTTACGGTGATCTACGCCCAGCTGATCGTGGAGAACACCGAACCGGAGTCGGTCACGCACCTCAACTTCCGGCTCCGCCAGGCGATCGGCGCCCGCGACTACCCGCAGGCCGTGGAGATTTCCGAACGGCTGTGCAGCACCCTGCAACCCCTTTCGCGCGAATATGCCGAGGCGTCGTACATGCGCGCCCTCGTGGCGGACCTGATGGACGACACGCTCACGGCGCAGGTGTGGTTCGCACGCTCGGCGATGACCGACATCCAGCTGGCGATCCGCGACAACGCCGCACTGAAAAGCCTCGCCAACACGCTGCTCGACGACGACAACATCCAGCGCGCCATGCGTTACATGCGGATCGTGATGGACGACGCACGGTTCTTCAATTCGCGGCTCCGCCCGTGGCAGGACGCACTGGCGCTGCACGTCATCGAAGAGGCCTACCAGGTCCGGCGGCAGCGGATGGACGCCATGTACAACATCTTCGTCGTGTCGATCGGCTGCTTCATGCTGCTGGCCCTCGGGGGCGTGGTCTTCGTCCTGCGGCAGAACCGCAAGCTGAACCTCGCGCGGCTCGAATTGCAGCAGGCCAACAACCGGCTCAACATCTCGAACAAAGACCTCCAGCACATCAACAAGCGACTGGCAGGACTGAACAGCCAGATTTCAGAGGCCAACGAAGTGAAGGAGGAGTATATCGGCATCTTCCTGACGATGTGCTCGGAGTACATCGACAAGATCATCGACTCGCGCCGCCACGTACGCCGCCTGCTGCGCGACGGCCGCGTCGACGAACTGCGGAAGGAGTACTCCCCGACCGACGGCGACAGCCGCGAACTGGAGGAGTTTTACCGCAACTTCGACACGACGTTCCTGCAACTCTACCCCACGTTCATCGAGGATTTCAACTCCCTGCTGGACAAGGAGGCGCGCATCGAGCCGAAAAAGGGCGAGCTGCTGACGACCGAGCTGCGCATCTTCGCGCTGATCCGGCTGGGCATCAACGACTCGTCGAAAATCGCCGCGCTGCTGCGTTACTCCGTGAGCACGATCTACAACTACCGGTCGAAGATCAAGGGGCACACGCTCGTCTCGCGCGACGATTTCGAGGAGCGGATCAAGACCATCGGGGCTTTCAGTCCGCAGCATCTCTGACCGTTTTCGCCCAAGGGGGGGGGCTCCTCCCGGAGCGATTCGAAGCGGCACAAAAAAAGCCCGCGGAGCATCCCGCGGGCTTTTCCAATACATGAATCGGAGAGGTTCCGGCCGGGCGCAAAACACGGGCGGTAATTCACCGTCCCGCTCCGGGAGGCAAACAGCCTCGGAATTTCCATTGCGAGGCGGCCCCTCCGGGGTCTCTGTTGCGGGACCGTTCCGGTCCCCCCCCCCGATGAATCGTCCCATGCGGGACCTCCTCCGGACGGGCGAAAAAAAGACCGCGGAAAGAATCCACGGTCTTCTATAACGGCGAGGTCTCCCCCCCCCTCCGGCGTTTCCGGACGGAGCGCGGAGGCTACTCGGCCTGCTGCTGCTCGGTCTGTCCGGCAGAGGGAATCTCGGCCTGCGGCATCGTAGCGGCGGCCTCGGATTCGATGACCCGCTCCTGAAGCGCCTTGGCGTCCTTCGAAATCTCCAAATTGCTGTCGGCGACCAGACCGCGGTCCATGGCCAGCGTAGCCGCAAGGCTCAAAACCACGATGGCAATAGCCATCGACCAGGTGAATTTCTCCAGGAAGTTCGTAGTCTCGCGCACACCCATCACCTGGTTCGACGCGCCGAAATTGGCGGCCATGCCGCTCTTGGGGTTCTGCACCAATACCGCCAGGATCACCAGTACGCTCGCAACGAGTATCAGGGCAATGCAAATCGTGTATAACATATTACCTTAAATTTTAATATTGTTTTCTATTTTGCCAATAAGTTCGGCAAAGTAAACACTTTTTTCGGGATTTCGCAAACTTAATTTGCGATAAATCGCCACGGACTTGTCCCGAAGGCCTTGAGCGAGATAGATTTCGGCCAGCTCCTCGGTGACCACCTCGTCGTCGTCGTCCAGTTCGGGCTGCAGAACGACCTCCTCCTCGGGTTCGCCCTCGCCGGCGACGATGCGCAGGTCCTCTTCCTGAAGGAAACGGTCGATGATCTCCTCCGAGGAGAGCTGCGTGAGCGCCGAGGCGTCGACGGCGGCCCTGCGCAACGAACTCTCGGCCCGCCACGGGGCCGTCAGCGCCACCCGCGGATCGGATTCGCCCGTAAGCGTCTCGCGCAGGATACGCCCCGGAAGGAACCACGGGAAGCGCACCGCAAGGTCCCCGGCTTCGGCAGCGGAAGGCGTCTCCGCCCGGCCGGGCGCCGCAAAGTATGTTTTCAGGTCGGACATCGCGCGTCGGAATTACCAGTTGGAGGCCGCAGCCTGGAAAATGTCGGTCACGATCTTGTCGACGATCTGGGGGATCAGCTCGCCTTCGACCTCCGTAAGCAGTTTCGTGGAGTCGTAGTCCTCGTAGGCCTGGAAGGTGCGGTTGAACGACATCTTCTCGTCGAGGGCGTTGGTGAAGCGCACCTTGACGGTGATCGTCAGGCGGTTGAGCAGGGCGTAGTCGTCGCTCGAAACCGAAGCCGTCGTCGAGGTATAGTTGACGATCTCGCCCTCGAAGGCGAAGTCGCCGCCCTCGTCGACCTGCATCAGGCGCGTGCGGCGCGTGAACATGTCGACCAGCGCCTCGGTGAGCGTGGAACTCAAAATCGGCGACACCATCGTGGCGTTGTTGGGGAAGTAGGCCACCGAAAAGGTCTTGGCGTCGGGCGGAATCGAGGCGCCCGACAGCGAGTATTTGATGGACACGCCGCAGCCGGTCATCACCGCGGCGATAGCCAGCAATGAAAAACGGAAAATGAAAAATGAAAAATTATCTCGGAATCTGCGCATTCTTTTAATTCTTAATTTTTAATTGAAGTCAGGAATTGTCTTCAATTCCTAACTCCTTTATCTTGCGGTATAGTGTGCGCTCCGACATGAAAAGTTCGGCAGCGGCCTCGCGGCGGCGGCCGTTGTTGCGGCGCAGGGCGCGGATGATCTGCTCGCGCTGCATGTCGGCCTTGGTCATCTCGCGGGACGGCTCGTCGGTCACCTCCTCGCTCTCGGCATAGACCGGAGGCTGGGGATAGGAAGCGACGGCCGGAACGTAGCTGCTCTGCGCCGTGGTCGGCAGCAGGGCCTTGACGTCACGGACCGGCTCGGGGCACGGCACGCCGCCCTTCATCAGTTCGGAGATCATCCGCTTGAGGTCGTTGATGTCGGCGCGCATGTCGAACAGCACCTTGTAGAGCAGTTCGCGCTCGGTCGACATCGTGTCGTCCATGCGCATCGTCCCGGCGGCCATCGGCGCGCCCCCGCCCTGCGGGGGCAGGTATTTCGCCAGCACCTCGGAGGTGATCACCCGGGTCTGCTCGATGGCCGAAATCTGCTCGGCGACGTTCTTCAGCTGGCGGATGTTGCCCCGCCAGTAGTAGTTCTTCAGCATCTCGCGCGCCGCATCGTCGAGCGTCACGGCAGGCATGCGGTACTGCACAGCCACGTCGGCGGCGAACTTGCGGAACAGCAGCGGAATGTCCTCCGGGCGTTCGCGCAGCGAGGGAACCGTGATGGGGACCGTCCCCAGACGGTAGTAAAGGTCCTCGCGGAAACGCCCCTGGGCGATGGCCTCCTGGAGGTTCATGTTCGTGGCGGCGACCACGCGGACGTTGGTTTTCTGCACCTTCGACGAACCGACGCGGATATACTCGCCCGTCTGAAGCACGCGCAGCAGGCGCGCCTGCGTCGGATGCGGCAGTTCGGCCACCTCGTCCAGGAAGATCGTACCGCCGTCAGCCTCCTCGAAATACCCCTTGCGGGCCTCCACGGCGCCGGTAAAGGAGCCTTTCTCGTGGCCGAACAGTTCGGAGTCGATCGTACCCTCGGGAATCGCCGCGCAGTTGACGGCGATGTATTTGCTGTGCTTGCGCGCGGAATAGGCGTGGATAACCTGCGGGAAAAACTCCTTGCCCACACCGCTCTCGCCCGTAACGAGCACCGTCAGGTCGGTAGGGGCCACACGCAGGGCCACCTCCAGCGCCCTGTCCAGAAGCGGGGAGTTACCGATGATGCCGAAGCGTTGTTTTACGGTGGTGATCTCTGTCATTTATTCGGGTTGTTCGGGTTGGGACGCGGCGGACGGGAGTTCCGCCGCCTGCGGAAGTTCGATGTATTCGTTTTCGGCCTGCTTCTCCCGGGCGTCGCGCCAGAGTCCGAAGGCGATGGCCGCCACGGCCAGCAGGGCGGCGATCACGGCGATCCAGATGAACCGGTCGGCGCGGCGGCGCGGCACGCGGTCGACGTAGCGGTAGGCATCGGTGTTCTTCGGCGGCTTGCCGTAGCGCAGCCCCCGCACCGAAGGATCGGGATTCATCTTCGCCGAAGTCGACACGCGCGGCTCCGTGAAAGCCGTCTTGACGGCCTCGGCCACCTTCTCGGGTTGCAGCGGCTGACGTTTCCCGGCAGCCGGTTCTTGCGCGGGGGATTCCGACGCGGGTTGCGGCTCGTAGACGAAGGCGATGGTCGCATTGGGACCGGGTTTCATCACCCCGAAGCCCTCCAGGCGGTACTCCGAGCCATGCTCCACGGCGTGGCGGATCTCGAAAACGAAGCGGTCGATCTCGCCCGCGGCCTCCAGTTCGCCCATCCCCCCGGCGCGGAGAAGCCCCCGCAGCACGCCGTCGTCGCGCTTGAGCAGTTCCGAAAAGACGACGCTCCGGCCCGGCTCCTTGACGATGAACGTTCCGAGTTGGGGTACGACGAGCCGCCTGTGCGACTCCAGATATTGTATCAGGGTATGAATCAGCACGGTTGAAAATCCTTTAAATCCGGGTTCAAAATTACCCTTTTTCAGCGGAAAAAGCAATATTCCGGAGGGCTTTTTCAAAATAATCGGGCAAAGTGTTGGTTATCCGAAAAATATTCGCCTATTTTGCATCCCGATTTTTTCCAAAATCCGGGCGAGCTACTTTCGCCCGAAAATTGCAAAGTAACCGGGCCGGATTGTAAAAACTTTACCGAACGAGCCATGAAAGACAAGTACATCGACCTGATCGAACAATCGTTCGATTTCCCGCAGGATGAGTTCTCCGTCGAGGACAACGAGCTGAATTTCCACGACATTCCGCTGATGGAACTGATCAAACAGTACGGAACTCCGCTCAAAATCACCTACCTGCCGAAGATCTCCCAGCAGATCAACCGCGCCAAGCGCATGTTCAACGTGGCGATGGCGAAGGTCGACTACAAGGGTTCGTACAACTATTGCTACTGCACCAAGTCGAGCCACTTCTCGTTCGTGCTGGAAGAGGCCATGAAGAACGACATCCATCTGGAAACCTCGTCGGCCTACGACATCCACATCATCAACGCCCTCTACGACGGCGGCATCATCGACAAGGACCGCTACATCATCTGCAACGGGTTCAAACGCCCGCAGTACGTCGAGAATATCGCCCAGCTCGTCAACGACGGCTTCTCGAACACGATCCCCGTGCTGGACAACAAGGAGGAGCTGGAGCTGTTCGAGGACTCGTTCACCAAGAAGTGCAAGGTCGGCATCCGCATCGCCTGCGAGGAGGAACCCAAGTTCGACTTCTACACCTCGCGGCTGGGAATCCGCTACAACGACATCGTCGATTTCTACAAGGCAAAACTCCGCAACAGCAAGAAATTCCAGCTCAAGATGCTGCATTTCTTCATCAACACCGGCATCAAGGACACGGCCTACTACTGGAACGAGCTGTCGAAGTGCATGAACGTCTACTGCGAGCTGAAGGCCATCTGTCCCGAGCTGGACAGCCTCAACATCGGCGGCGGTTTCCCGATCAAGAACTCGCTCAACTTCGAATACGACTACGAGTACCTCACCGAGGAGATCGTGGCGCAGATCAAGAACATCTGCCAGCGCAACGGCGTCGAGGAACCCAACATCTTCACCGAATTCGGCTCGTTCACCGTGGGCGAAAGCGGCGCGGTGCTCTACTCGATCGTCAACCAGAAACAGCAGAACGACCGCGAGAACTGGTACATGATCGACTCGTCGTTCATCACCACCCTGCCCGACACGTGGGGCATCAACCAGCGCTACATCATGCTGGCCGTGAACAACTGGGACAAGGAATACCAGCGCGTGCTGCTCGGCGGGCTGACCTGCGACAGCGAGGATTTCTACAACTCGGAGTGCCACACCAGCGCCATCTTCCTGCCCAAACTCGAAGCGGGCAACACGCAGTACATCGGATTTTTCCACACGGGAGCCTACCAGGAGTCGCTCGGCGGCTTCGGCGGCATCCAGCACTGCCTGATCCCCGCACCCAAGCACGTGATCATCGACCGCGACAAGTCGGACAACGAGTATTACACGCGCCTGTTCGCCAAGGAGCAATCCTACCGCTCGATGCTCCGAATACTCGGATACTAAATCCGAACGCCCCGACGGGCGCGTGCAATACACCGCACAGACAATCCCCCTAAATCCCCCTTTGAGAAGGGGGACTTGCTTCGGGCGACCTGTTCGCCAGGGAGCAATCCTACCGCTCGATGCTCCGAATACTCGGATACTAAATCCGAACGCCC
>OWIO01002308.1_pt1 | contig 12693 bp, 10 predicted proteins | sample 1733011 | NCBI WGS metagenome assembly OWIO01 (sample SAMN05065779, study PRJEB22554) | human gut metagenome | biome: ENVO:2100002; feature: ENVO:00000062; material: ENVO:00002003 | host: Homo sapiens | place: USA | reverse complement strand
TGACGTCGAGTCTCGTGGGCTCGGAGATGTGTATAAGAGACAGTTCTTGTACACATCGAAACGGATAAGGCTCACCGATCATTCCCCAAGCATTATTCGGAGTACTCAATTCTCCTGCTGCTATTTTTGTATAATATATCCGGTAATTATTGCCATTCTTTGCTATCGTATTCGTTCCTTCGTATCCGGCTGCACTTCCATTAAATATCAATTTTCCATCGCTAAAGGATCGGTATGCCGTAACCGGAAACCAGGCTGTATTATCTTCTGTACGAAGAGAGGGCACACCATTCCCACCGGATACATTATACAGACGTCCACCCCGATCGTGTGTACTACCATTTTCCACAAACGTTCCATTCACATTAAACCAATATGCCTGGCTCGTGCCCCAGCCATTATACACTGTTTGATGGGGAATCTTCCATCCTGCCGGACAAGGGTCATAAAGAGTTTTAGAGTTATTATACAAATACTGATAGTCCGCAGTAGTTTCATTCAAACTATACCAAGAGCATTTGCTTTGGTTCTGATCGCTGCTCGAACCTGTTATAATATGGTCGGGATGTTCAATGACATATTGCAGCGTATTGCCATTTACTAATGTAATATCGGAGTAAGCGACCTTTCCCAGTTGTACCCCTCGTCCTTCTCCATCATAAATAACATTGAGTTCATTCGCCGTTCCGTCTGTCGACCCCAAGAACGGATCCTTGCGTCCCCAATAGTACAAATAGCCTATCCGCCTTGCAAATTCCAGCAATGAAGCATTCTCACCGGGAAATCCTCCGGCAGTCGCACACAGATTCCGGTCCATAATCACCTTCCCGACATGCATTCCACTGCTTTTGAAAGCCACAGTGGCATATTGATGCACGCTTCCGTTCTGTGTCAACTGTTGTGCCTGGGCATAAGTGACAGAGGAAGTAATCCCCTGCGGTACATAATCGGTTATCCAGAGATGCCAGCTCCATACTATTTTACTACCGGAATAGGCGGCAATCAAGGCATTTCCTCCTTTGCTCACCGGCACTTTGACGTGGATACGGGCTTTTTGCAAATCACCTCCGTCAGTGATACGCGCCAGATTCGAATGGTCGTCTCCACTGATGGCATACCCCATCACCAAATCGCCCGATGTAGCATCGTCTTTCGTCTGCCAGACCAACTTAACATCCGTTATTTTTTTGTTATCGGCCAGCGTCGAACCATCCGTCAGATGTGTATTCCAACCACTCAGCGGAACATTGTAACCATTCATCTTCGCTTCATGCTTATACGGATTAAAACAGATATTCGTACCGGGTTTCATCATGAAGCAGTTGGATGTCTCCACCAGATTGGTACTTTGCACCGGACTTTGATCCAGCAGTTGAATGCGTTTATCCGTCTGGTAAGCCGTCGATTTGACGGAAAGTTTCCAGGTGTAATCCTTGTTTTCATAGAGGTTGAAGTCCGTTGATTCCTGTCCGCCCAAGTAAGCACGATAATAGAGCCGTTCTTTCTTGACGGCATTGTCCACCACCAGTTCTACATACGATGCGGCGGTGGGGGCATTCTCTTTTGTACGGTAATAAGGTGAAGTGGCCTTCGCCGAAGTGCCGCGCACGTTGGCAGGTATCCACACGGTCTTCTTTCCCGCCGCCAACTCTGAGGCATTCGTCAGCCGATAGTAATCGATAAACTCAACTACTTCGGACGGATAGGTCATACCCCACTGCGTCTCCACCGGTGATGCAAGCAACCGGAAGGCTGCGGGGACCTGGCAAAGCTTCACCTCTTTCAGGGCATAGCCCGCGTTTTTCAGCGCAGCATCTATTTCCCAGTTCACCGTCAGCCGTGTTGCCAGCCGCCTGAGCAGCAGACGGGCGTCATAGCTCCCGTCCGGACTTTGAAGTTTACCATCGCTCGTCACGTTCACGCACGGCAGATGGAGCATATAAGGCATCTTGTTGATATCATCCTGCGTAAAACCTTCGGCGGGAATCGTCTTTTTGAAAAGATCGGCGTCCATCACCTGTTGTTGCACATTGGCGAGGCTGCCGCCGATACTCGGGGTCGTATTTCCTTTCCCGCAGACAATCACCACCAACTGGCAGTTCGTGGCCGGTGTCAATGTCACCAGGGTAGAGAAATCCGTTCCCGCAGTGATCTGCTCTTTGGATTGCACACTGCCCATCAGAGTCCCGTCAGCCTTATATTGCATCAAATAGAACTGGTACAGCGCATCCGGATGACTCGGTTCCGTTGCACGGGTCCGCACGGCAGGCACCGGCCGGGCAGTGAACGCACCGTCCTGCCCGGAATCACTCCCCCGTGTGTCGGCAGAGGCAGAAAGGTTATACCCGTCCTCTTCATCGGCAAAGCCGAAACACAGGGATACCTCCACGGGCTTTGTGTCCGCATCGACCGGCACGACATCCGCCCGCTCTTCACAAGCCGCCATGCCCAACAGGCAGACAAGCACCGGTAGCTTCCACAGATTTTTAGAAGTATGTTTCATATTGGTATGTTTGTTTTAAGTTCACCACAGATTACACAGATTTTCACTGATTAATTATTTATATTCCGATTAACTATTTATATTTCACTGATAATCAAGTTTAATCGAATCAAAGATTCGGTGTTGATCTGTGAAAATCGGTGTAATCTGTGGTGAATCAAGTTCATTTCTGTCTTTTATTTGAAAACTACATTGTTCACCGGAAGCACCTCCACAGCATCGAACATCACTACGTTGCCGTCCGTGATCGTCACACGCACATCGGCGCTGTTGGCGCCACTGACATTGACGGTGAGCTTATAAAGGTAATCTCTGCGGATGTTGTAGTCAGTCATCAGGTTGCCGCCCAAATGCAGGAGATAGTTCACGCCGATAGGCGCCGATGCTCCTGCATACTTATATTCACCCGACAGCTTGATGTACGTGCAGTAGTCCAATTTTCCGCCCGGCCCTTTATCCGGAATGCTCTTTTCCATAAACGAGGCGGCTGTTCCCATTCCCCGTAAGTTTTCCGGCATATAGAATTCGAAAGAAGAAGACGAAGCCCAATTAGTAGTGATCTCTGTTCCGTTTGTGGATGTGATAGCCGTAGAACCATCGTTATCCGCAGGATACTTATCTTTAATACTTCCGCCTCCCCGCGTATAGAGCGCCATGTGTGTGGGTACATTGTAGAGGGAGACGGACTTGACGACAAGGTTACTCGGATTCTTTGGGTCTGCCAGATCTCCCATTTTCTTCCAGGACAAGGAAATCGTGGCGTAAGCCCGCCGCAAGGGAACCACCAGCGGTATTACACCCGGTTTCTTGGGATCGGGCTTATATTCCAGCGGCCCCGATGTCAACAGGGACGGCTTGTTCCTATAACCGGAAAAGGGCACCGTTTTCGCCTTCAGTTCCGCTTCGGTTCCGGTGAAGCCGCTCAGGAACGACTGGTCCACATTGGCAATGACATAGAAGCGACTCTCCGCCTGGACGAAAGCAACATCATCATTCTTGGTGTTGACCTCAATCGTCTGATTGCTTCCCGGATTTCCAATCGTACCAAAAAAAGCTTTCTGCTTCAGCTTTGACACTCCGCTCTCGGTGGCGTATTGCAGCACCCAGATCGTGTTAACAGGAATATTGTTAATCTCTCCGCGCGTATCCACCGTCAGCTCCGGAGGCAGTTTCAGAACTAATCGAAGCTCCTCGGAAGTCTCTACGGATTCCTCGCTGCATCCCGCCAGCAAGCCGGAAACCGTCCATAGGCCGGAAACCGCCAGCAGGCAACCGAGTGCCCATTTGCCCGTCCATCGTCGTATGTATTGTCTTTTTGCCATTCTGTTTTGATCTGATTCTAAATATGATAATTGTATATGAATATGCCGGTTATTTTCCCATTTCATCCGAATTGAGCGTTACGGTCGATTCATATTCGCCTATCGCCAACGTCAAGTCGGCGGGGTCGAGTATGCCATAGAACGTCAGTGTGAAGTCGAACGTATAGGTCATGCCCGGCAGCAACACCTTCTGGATCTCCGCCGGATAAGTCTCGGTCAATGTCTTATCCCCATTATCTTTGTAACCTACCGTCAGGTTCACATCAAAAGAAATCATGGCCGATCCGTCTACCGGAAGCACCACAACCGGCGTACTGACTCGTGGAATGGTAACTGTTTGCCCTGTCGTATTATATGTGAATCCGGTGAAGGTCTGAGTAGTGGCAAATGTTTCATTCGCTACCGTCCCCCAGGCAGTACTGCCCAACGTGTAAGGCAACGACGCCCGGAGTCCTCCCATCTTGAAGGAGTTCACCACCAAGCTGGTAGGAGTAACCGGATGGGTTCCACTTTTTGCCGCCACACTCACTTTAATCTGTGCTCCCAAGCGTTTAAAGGGAGCCGGCAGCACTACGTCCATCATGTTTTCTCCCGTTTGGTTGGGTTGCACCACAATCCCTTTCAGGCTGGTGTACATAAAGTCTTTTCCGTTCGACACCTGAATCGTACCGTCCGTTTTCAGTTCGGGCACTTCCGTCGAAGAGTTGTACGATACCAGGTAAAGGTCGTACGTTCCGCGATACAGATAGAGTTTGCCCGTAGCCACTCCACTCTTTACCGTATATACTTTATGATCCAGCGGTTCCGTCGTCGTGGTAGACGCACCTGCGGGGAAAGCATAGATACAGAAAGTCTTTCCATCCTCCATATCCGTTGCCGCGTCGGCACGGGTCGAAGCCTCGTCCGCCTCCGCCCGGTAAAGAGAGAAGCGGAGCGATACCGGATCTCCCTCCTCCGTGCCGGGTTCCCCGGGAACCTGTTCCGAACATCCTGTCAGTCCCGGCGCTCCCAGCAAGCAAAGGCAACACCCTATCCAAAGTTTCAGTCTTTTATTCATCGTTTCTTGTTTTAGTTCACCACAGAGTACACAGAGTAACACGGAGTGGATCGTTTTCCACTAAATCCCGATACTCGTGTTCTGGTTCGCATCGTTCTTCCAGTCCTCTATCTGTACCGAGCTCAGCTTACCTCCCATTTTGTCCACCGTAATCAGATAGACATAATGCTTTCCCGCCTCCCACTGCGCTGTCACCGATTGGGTTTCAAACGCATGCGCTTTCGCGGCAGCTTCTCCGTCCACGCATACCTTGAGCCGGAACGAGAGCACCGTTTCTTCTTTCGCCATCGGCGCCACGAGGCAGGTCACGTTCGGTCCTTTCTGGTTTTCTTTCAGCTTCAACTCCACGCCACTCGCCTGCGCCAGTGTCAGTGTCGAAATATCCGACAGACTGTTCAGCAATCCGCTTTTCAGGTTCATCGTCCCGATGCCTGTCCGCAGACGGTTGGTTCCGCTCAGCACATCCACCTGTATCAGCTTTAGCGCTTCGGTGGCCGAAGCCGACTTCACGATACGGAAACTGACTTTGGCCAACGCGTGCTTCATCTTGAAGCTGACGGTTCTCGAGGAAAGTGTTGCCGTGACGGGGACTGTCTCCGACTTATCCGTACCCACACCGTAGAGATAATCGGCCTGCCCGGTAGCGAGAAAATCAGTCAATGACGACGGAAGGTTCACCGCCGTCGTATGTTCACCGTCACCGGACGCTTGGATGGCTGCGGGAGGATAATAGGCGTATAGCAAGGCATCACCCAAAGTGTTGTTAATGATCGTCTGCTTGTCCGGAGTCCAGACTCCTTCTTTCAAGGAGAATGTCATCAGTGGATTGTCTCCATACGCCTTGTGTGCGGTATTGGTGGCATACACGTCCACCTCGGTGATAGCGGTTGCTTCCGCACGGGTGACGCTCTCCTCTCCCTCCACTTCGATCCGCTGCAATTCCAGCGCGCCTTCATCGGTGGCGAATCCGTCGTCCGAGGCGCATGAAGCCGTCAGGCATATCCCCGCTCCGAGGGCAAGCGCCATGTAGAGGCGATTCCCCGGCTTCTTCATTCGATTGTATTTTTGTAGGTTCATATCTGTTTTCGTATCTGTTCTTCATTAAGTGGCGTTTCCCGCGTCTGTCTCCATTGTCTCTACGAATCGTTCTACGGTGATACCGTTCAGGATCAATTCATTGGTGGACGTAAAGTTATACTGGTAGTTGTATCCGGCCTTCAAGGTATGGGCCGCCTTATCGGTGTACTTCTTCTCCGTTTCGCCGCTGTCGCCGGCCTTCACCTTGATCGTAAACGTTCGGGAACCGGGCTTGACGATGGCCACATACGTATGCTGCAGAGCGGAAGTTCCCGCTGCCGAGGCGCTATAGGCATTGATCGTCTCCGATGTAGAGGCAGCATCGGTGGCAATCCCCGTACCCTCCAGGCTTGCCGTGCCGGGAAGCTTCTTGTCACTATCACTATTTCCATACTTCACCACCAGGGTCACCTTCGCCGCTTCCGGAGCGAACGAGAACGTAGCCTTATTGCCATCGAGTACTCCTGTAGCCGTCAGCCGGTTGCTTTTCCAGAAATTGGTGGCTGTGCGCTGATCGGTTAGAATCCGGGTAAACGCCGTAGGATACGAAGCCGTAAACGTTTCACCACCGGTGGTGGTAAGCGCTGTTTGTCCGCTTGCGGGTTGCCAGGTGCCGGTTGTGCCGGTGACCATCCGTTGGTAGTCGGCAGTTTTCGTGCCGTCCGTAATCCGGATGGTATCATTCGCTACAAATTCACTTTTATCATAATCACCGGCATGCGCATCCGTAGCACGGGTAGCGGGACTCCCCACCTCCGCCGATACTTCCAACGGACGGGGCAAAGCATCCTCTTGCGAGCAGGCGGCCAGCAGAACCGGGAAGAACAGGCAGAGAGCCGCCCCGGATACCGATAGGATTCTATTCTTTTTCTTTTTCATGGGGTTACATCAAACTAATATTACATCAACTAATATTACATCAACTAATATTACATCAAACTAAGTTACATCAACTTAAGGTTCCTGTATGCGAATCCCCGCTTTGCCACTCTTTGATCTCCTGACCGGTGGGAACCAGCACATCATTTTTCAGGGTGAGCGTATAGGTGTAGTGGCTGTTCGCCGCCCTTGCGCAAGTGAGGGTGACGTCATAGACCACACCGTTAGCATCCGTCACCGATACCTGTATCGACTGCAGGGAAGTAAGCGGGGCGATAATGCCATGCCAGGTATATTTCGCATCGCCTGTACCGCCGGGGTGATACAGGTAGACGGTTTCATCCTTGCTTGCTCCTCCGGAGTAAAGCCCCTTCCCGGTTACGGTCATACTCGTAAAATCCTTGGACAGTGTGTTCTTTCCCGAAAATTTCAGGGTCAGCTTCACGCCTTTGTGCACAAAGGCGCTTTCGCCTGTAAAGGAGAGGGTTCCGTCACGGCCGATCGTCACCTTCTCAGGGGTCTCCAGCAGATTGCTCAGGCGGTAGTCCTCACCTCCCGCCTTTCGCTGGTCGGCACGGATACCCGAGTATTCGATAGGGTAACTCGCCTGGTAGGTGGCTCCGGACTCAACGAGCAGCTCCGTACCCGTCACCGAAGGTTTCCACTCGCCCGTACTGCTGCCGGAAGAAGCGGCGTTCAATATATAGTCCACCGGAGTGGATGACGAGCCGTTCCGCGAGCGGATGATACGGATTTTGTCACCTGCGGCAAAGGTGCTGCGGTCGTAACCGTTGTCGGCTGCCACGGCACGGGTCCCGGCTGCCACGGCCGCCCGGGTCTCAGACTCCCGGCCTTCACCGGAAGCGCAGATCGCGGCGGACACCGTAAGCGGAGTCCCTTCGGGCAACGAAGGGGTCAGCGCATTGTCCGAACAGCCTGCGGTAAGCAGCAGGCAGCCTAAAACCGTTTGGTATAATCTATCTGTTTTCATACTGAATCATTCATTCTGAATCATTTGTCATTCTGAATCATTTGTCATTCTGAACCATTTATTGTTCTGAATCATTTGTTTCATTGCCAGCCGGGATCTACGTCACTGCTCTCCTCGGAAACTTCCGTCCACCCTTTTATATCGACAGGTTGCAGGCTGATTCCCCGTTCGCCGAGCGTCAAGGTATAGACGTAGCGGTATCCTTTCTGCCATGCCGGGTTGAAGGCATCGGTCGAGAGGGTAAGATCCCGTTCGGTAGCGTCCGAGCTTTGTTCACCCAGTGTCAGCGTCAACGTCACCTGCGTGCCCGAGGCCGCCCCGGTCTTCGGAGCCACCAGCCCGTAGGCCACTGTAACGGGGCCCGAGGTGCCGACCTGTTGCGGACGGGCCGATGGGGTAAAAGAGATTTCACCCACCGCGGCCAGTCCGGACAAAGCGCCATCCGTCAGGGACATCGTGCCGGCCGATCCGGATCCGGAAGCAGTCGTACAGTAGAAAGGAGTAGCGCTGCCCGCTGCCGTAAGCTTAATCTGCCTTACATAATCGTATGTCGGATCCGGGGTGCGGTCGTTCGCGTTCTGAATGCGGAACACGACTTGCGACAAGGCGTGTTGCAGATAGAGGGTCGGCGAAGGAGACAGGCTGTTGGCGGTAACCGCCGTAGCCGAACCTACGGTAGCGCTGCCGGAACCGTAAAGGTAATCGGCGGTAGAACAGTCGTAGGTATTTCCTCCGTCGAAGGTTTGCCCGGCAGGCACGCTGACGGGGAGAGCAGGCAAGACAGTACTGCTGCTGCCACCGCTGCCGCTACCACTGTTGCCTCCGCTACCACTGCCGCCATCACTCTTCAAGGCTGTCGTGGCGGGTGCCCAGGCATAGACCGTCGCTTGCGCGAGGCTGACGTAGGTAGAAGGAGTGCTCGTCCAATTGGTACCGGAGGGCGCTTTCGTGAAGGTCGCTCCCCCGGCGTTGCTGCCCGGATAGAGACTGCCGTCCGCAGCGGCGAGGTAGATGCCAATGGTGCTGATCCGGTCTGCACCCGTACCAACATCGTTGATCATGCTACGGGTGGAGGCGAGCGTGGCACCGGCATGAACACCGGGCTGCAAGAGGACGGCATCGCCGTCGGTGAGAACGGAGTTCTCACCGGAACAGGCTATGCAAAACAGGGATGCGGTCCCAAGGAGCAAAAGAATGAATACGTTCTTCATCTATTATCTTGTTGAGTTTTTCTTCTATCACTTTATATCCAGGTCAGTGCTTGACGCAACCGTTGTCCATTGTGTCACGGTCACACTCGAAATGACAAGTTCGGAACCACTGAGCTTGACGGTGTACAGGTAATTCTTTCCGGCCTCCCATGCACTGCCGCTACCAGGCAGGGCGACTTTATAATCCTGAGCATCAATCGTCAGCGTAGCTTCCACGGTCGACTTATCGACCGTGCTTTCAGGCAGGACGAGGATACTGGCTTTCCTGGCGCTATTTTTAGCGGTGGTTGCAGCAGAAGCATCGCTACTCGCTGCTTTGGGCAACTTATAGTTTGCTATATCACGTGTATAGGTCACTGCCGCCGGAGAGCTACCCACAGTGATCGTACCATCCTTAATTTTCATGGTAGGGCTAGCTCCATTATTTAATATAGTTGTACCTCCACTTTTATTGGCTAATACCAGTTTGGTGAATGCACCGGTATTTTTATAGGTATGATCCGCATATACCCGGAAGCTGACCATCGCAAGGGCATGCTTCATGGCGAGCGTCACCTTTCCGGTTTTATTCGTATCATCCTTTTTATAGCTGGCTTTCACCGCAGTACTCTGATCGGCATACATATAGTCCACCTCTCCGGAGGCTGCGAGGATCTTAGCGCTACCGGAGGAGTTACTCTCCGAATTGTCAGTGGAGTTAAAGTCGATCTTGGCGTTAGCGTCTCCGCTCTTCCCCGGAAATACAGAGATACTGATCGTGGAACTTTCCGTGTATTCGCCACTCGAATTGGTAGCCTTCAGCGCAGTACCGCTACTCTGAAATTCACCATTACTACCCGGTTGATACGCCGGATAATGCGCATAGATCGTAGCCTCTTCCGCCGAAAGATAGATTTTATCGGTCGCGCTATTGCCCCATTTCGAAGAGCTGTAAGTGTACACCCCATAGTTATTCGTTGTCTTATTCGTCGTTTTGCTGTTGGCATACACCGCGATGCTTCCTAATGCATTCCCTACAGCCGATGCATCCGAGCCGGCATCTATCGCGCCGCGTGTCAACACCACCTGTGGCGACACCTGCAATTCCGCCACCCCGGTATCCTGTCCTTCGGGCAAGATGCTTTCACTGCATCCGACAGCCAACAGCAATGCCGGAAGAGCCATAAGCCAATGATATTTCGTTTGGTTAATCATCATGTTCGTTTTATCTTTTTTTAAATTCATGTATCTAATCCGCATCCAGAGTGCCGTCAACAGTCACCGGAGCCCACGCCTGCACCGTTACCGAAGTGATTCCCAGTTCATGGTCGCCGATGTTCAGCGTCACTACGTGTGACATGCCCGCCTGCAACGGATTTTTCCCGCTTGCGTTGGAATCACCGAACGTAAGCAACACATTATCGAATGTACCTATTGATGTTTCTACTTTCAGCGTATATGCGCTACTTCCACCTCCATTGCCGTTGCTTCCGCCGGCTTCCAACGGAGGGAGTAAAAGTTGCCCCACAGATACCGGAGTCTGGCCGGTCACTTCCGTTCCTTGCCCGGCTCCGTTGGTTCCGTTCTGCGTAAGATCCACCGTCAGTCCCTGGGGATGTTCGGTTGTGGTGGAGAATGTCACCTCTCCCGTAGCCAGCTTCAACGAAGCAAGCGGTTTCGCCTCCTTCACCGTGATACTCTTCACCCATACCGACACCCCGTTTTGAAGCGTCTTCTTCGCTTGAAAAGAGAGTTGCGTCAATTGATGGTCGAACACCAGTGAAGGAAAGTGCCCGTCCGCCCAGCGGTTTCCCTGTATCTGAGAAGCGTAAAGCAGATCGGTCTGCCCTGTGAGTACAAAGGAAACCGTACCGGCATAAGTGCCCGTTCCACTGCCCGAAGCGGCTTTATCCGGCTCGGCATAGGGGGCGTAGCTTACCAGATAGAGCCAAGCTCCCCAACGGGGATAAATGGGCGCTGCCTTACCGGCATTGCCCCAACTGACTTCACCGTTGATCCCGACAGTTCCTTTCCAGACACCCTCTTCGGCGGCAACCACCGGAGTGGTGTAGTCTCCCTCGGTTCGGGAAAATACCATGGCAGCCTCAAACTCCGCCTGAGGCTTACTGCCTGCCGAGACCGCCGCCCTCGACGATACATCGCCCTCCAGAGCGGAAAGCTCCACCGGAACCTCCTCCTCACCCATCAGCGAGGAACGGTCCGCGTCGGAGCAACCTGCCAGGAAAACTCCCGGCAGGCAGAAAAAGACAAAAAGCGAAATATGGCGTTTCATGATCATGGCAGACATTTTATGTGAATCAGTTCAGATCGGCATGGCCGGCTTCACCCGCTACCCAATCGGTTACAGTGGCAGTTACGGTCATCTTCGTAGCATCCGACGGAGTCAGAGGCTCGGTCACGTTCAGGGTGATCAGGTGTGACTTACCGGCCTCGGTAGACAGTTTTGTTGTATTATCCTGCTTTTTGATTGTCACATTACTGAAAGTGATATCAGTGCCTCCCACAGAGATCACCGCATCGATCACGACTTGGCCCGAAGCCTGGATCATCAACGGATTACCTACCCGCACAGCATCTGCACCCAGCGCCACACTGGAAATACCACCCACATTCATCACAGCGGCATCCGTCCACTTGCTCACACCGGCCTTACCCGAAGCCGGAGCTACATTGACCTCTGCGGGCACCTGCGCTTTCTGCACGCTGATTTTCTTTAAGCTGATGGTTTTATCGGTCCATTCGCCACCATTTTGAGCGGTGACCTTCATCTCAAAGTTGAGCTGGGTCGTCAGGTGCTTGAACGTAAGTTCAGGGTTACTTGCAGAACTGCTGCTACCGGCCTCCGCCGCGTCGGCGAGCATCACGTCCTGCTCCCCGTCTGTTTGGGGAATCGTCACCGTCGTACCGCTAACCGTTCCCGCAGGAGCCACAGCCGCCAGCCAAGACTTCGTGCTGGCAGTCGTATGGTAATAAAGAATCGGATTGAGTGACACCGTGGCCTTAGAACCCGCCTTGAAAGAGGCGGTGGAAACCGTGGCACGGGTTGTCAGTTTGTTCTGTCCGCCGTCTTCCGTCACTTCATTGGCAAGCACCGGAGAAAACTTAGTCCAATCAGCAGCCTGATCACCGTCAGCCACCAGCACCGTAGCCGTCACATCACTGCCTACGCCCACCGCCGCGCGGGTCTTCACCATGCCCTGCACGCTTTGCGACACTTGGATAGGAGTCGCGTTCACCGGATTCTCGGGCAAAAGGTCATTGTCATTGCTTGAGCAGCTTGCCAGCAAAAGGGCCATAGCCGCCACACTTAGTTTCGTTTTCATTGTTTTCTAAAAGTTTTATAGTTAATAAATATGTTTATTGTTCTGTTTCGGCAGACCGATTGTCCACCAGTTCCCCACTGCCGGAGTCGCCCTCCTGCCACCGTCCGACCGTAGCGACAGCTACAATCTCCACCGGATCGGGAATGACGGGATCGGGAAGTTCCACCCGGACGGTATAAGCCGTTCCGCCTTCCCCCTCCCCGCCTTCGAACCGTACGGGAAGGGCACGGTATTCGCGGTCGTGTGTCCGGTCATCGTCTACCGAAAGCACCAGGTCGATGGTCAGCGTAGCGGAAGGCTGCACCAGCACATCTGTCTCTTATACACATC
>OWIO01002295.1_pt1 | contig 12729 bp, 9 predicted proteins | sample 1733011 | NCBI WGS metagenome assembly OWIO01 (sample SAMN05065779, study PRJEB22554) | human gut metagenome | biome: ENVO:2100002; feature: ENVO:00000062; material: ENVO:00002003 | host: Homo sapiens | place: USA | reverse complement strand
CTCTAACTCGGAGACTTTTTCTTGTCTACTTTGCCCCTCGCCATAGGCTATTTTTCCCCCCGGCAGAGCCGGGGATTCTCTTTGACAAGCACAAGGCTCCCCCTATGACAGGGGGAGCCTTTGATCAGCAGGGAAGGGAGCAGGCAAGCCCGCCGAGCCCGGTTACATAGCCGCAATGATCTCCACGATCTCCTGGCCGATGCGCTTCTGGGCCTCCACGGTAGCCGCGCCGATATGAGGCGTGCAGGACACCATGGGATGGCTGTACAGCGCCACGTTGCTGGCGGGCTCGTCGGCGTACACGTCCAGGCCGGCAGCCCGGACCTTGCCGGACTCCAGAGCGGCCAGCAGCGCATCCTCGTCCACGTTGCTGCCCCGGGAGGTGTTGATGATCACCACGCCGTCCTTCATCTTGGCAATGCGCTCGGCGTTGATGAGCGCGCCGCCGTCCACAGCGGGGGCGTGGACGGAGATGAAGTCGGACTTGGCCAGCAGCTCATCCATCTCCACATAGGGGATGTCCAGCTGCTCGGAGATCACGGGGATCTGATAGATATCGAAGGCGATGACCTTCATGCCGATGGCCTTGGCCATCACGCCCAGGTGCTGGCCGATGCGGCCGAAGCCCACGATGCCCAGGGTCTTGCCCTGCAGCTCAATGCCCTTGCCATAGGCCTTCTTCTCCCACTTGCCCTCGCGCATGGTGTGACCGGCGATGGACAGATACCGGGCGCAGGCGAACATATGGCCCATGGCCAGCTCTGCCACAGACTGGGAGGAGGCGCGGGGGGTATTCTTCACGTCGATGCCGTTGGCCTTGGCATAGTCCACGTCGATGTTGTCCACACCCACGCCGCCGCGGATGATCAGCTTCAGCTGGCCGCCCTTGGCCGCATCAATGTGCTCCTTGCGGACCTTGGTCTTGGAGCGGACCACGGCCACATCAAACCCGCGCAGGGCCTCGCCCAGCTGATCGGGCTCATAGAACTGCTCCACTACCTCATGGCCATGCTCCCGCAGCTGCGCCATAGCGGTCTTATCCATACCGTCAGTAACCAGAATACGCATCGTAATAATCTCCTTCCATAATACGAAATGTTGTCGGATATAGGGGGCAGGGGGACGCCGTCCCCCGTTTTGCGTGTTACTTGTGCTCTGCCTCGAACTTGGTCAGGAACTCCACCAGCGCCTGGGCGCCCTCGATGGGCATGGCGTTGTACACGGAGGCCCGCAGACCGCCCACGGACTTATGGCCCTTCAGGTTGTCGAAGCCGGCCTCCTTGGAGGCGGCCACCACGGCGGCGTCCAGCTCCTTGTCGCCGGTGACGAAGGGGATGTTCATCAGGCTGCGGTCCTGGGGCACCACGGCGCCCTTGAACAGCTTGGAGGAATCCAGGAAGTCATAGATGACCTGGGCCTTGGCGATGTTGCGCTTTTCCATTTCCTCCAGACCGCCGATGCTCAGCAGATACTTGAACACCTTGCCGCAGCAGTAGATGGCCCAGCAGTTGGGGGTGTTGTACATGCTGTCGTTGTCGGCATGGGTCTTATACTTCATGTAAATGGGGGTCTTGGGATCCAGGTCGTCCCGGATCAGATCCTCCCGGATGATGACCACGGCCATGCCGGCGGGGCCCACGTTCTTCTGCACGCCGGCCCAGATCAGACCGTAGTCGGACACATTGCAGGGCCGGGACAGGAACATGGAGGACTGGTCGGACACCAGCACGTGGCCCTTGGTGTTGGGCAGCTTGTGCCAGGTGGTGCCGTTGATGGTCTCGTTCTCGCAGATATAGACGTAGTCGGCGTCCTCGGGAATGTCCAGGTCGGAGCAGTCGGGGATGTAGGAGAAGTTCTTGTCGGCGGAGGAGGCAACCACCTGCACCTCGCCGTACTTCTTGGCCTCGGCAATGGCCTTCTTGGACCATGCGCCGGTCTCCACATAGCAGGCCTTGCCGTTCTTCATCAGGTTCATGGCCACCATGGCGAACTGCAGGGTGCCGCCGCCCTGGATAAACAGGACCTTGTAGTTATCGGGGATGTTCATCAGCTTGCGCAGGTCGGCCTGGGCCTCGTCGGCGATCTGCTGGAACACCTTGGAGCGGTGGCTCATCTCCATGACGCACATGCCGCTGCCGCGGTAGTTCATCATCTCGTCGCGGATCTCCTCCAGCACGGGCTCCGGCATCATAGCAGGACCGGCGGAGAAGTTGAAAGTACGACCGTATTTCATGTTGCTTTTCCTCCTGATTGTTGTGATAGGGTGTTTTGCGGTTTGTTCCTTTTGCTTCTATCTCATAGTATACGGCAAATGTTCCCCAGAATCAACAGGGAAAATCTCAAAAAATCAGCTTCCCTGAAAATTTTTCAGCTTCTCAGAAAAAACGAGAGAAAGGGGAGAGGCGGCAGCGTCCGGTTCCGGGTTGACAGGACCGCGCGACAGTGGTATCATGACGAAGCAATCGACTTTTATTCCAGAAAGAGGTGAGCAAAGTGAGCTTAGGTGACAGTTACGGGCGAAGTATTCAATGTGCCGCTGTGTCCGGCGCTTGCTTTGCGTCGGCTCGTACAGGTAAATAAAGGCCGGATATGACAGCACATTGCCCGGCTTCACTTTCAATTAGGAACACGATGCGATTTTAATTGAAAGGCGGTAATACCATGGCAATGTTCAACGAAGACAAGAACCTCAAAAGCGGAGGCTGCGCGGATGAGATCGCGGCGCTGATAAGGGATGACCTTTCGCCGAAGATGATCCAGGAGCAGCTGGAGAACTATCATAACAGCGATATTGCCAAGTCCATGGAGCAGATGGACCGGCTTGGAAGGATGCGGCTGATCCGCTCCATTGAGCCGGACAAGCTGGCCAGTATTTTCAAGTATGTCGAGCCCCAGGAGGCGGCTGCCTTCCTGAAGGACATCGACACGGCAAGAGCTGTTTTCATTCTGGAAAAGATTGACCCGGATGCTGCGGCGGACATTCTGCGGGAACTGCCCGGCAGCGACAGGTCAGCGATGATCGGGCTGCTCAACGGAGCGCTGCGGAAAAAGATTGAGCTGCTGGTGTCGTTTGACGAGGACGAGATCGGCAGCAGAATGAGCGCCAATTTCATTTCGCTGGATTCGGAAATGACGGTGGGCCAGGCCACCCGGGCGCTTATGGACCAGGCGAAGGAAAACGATAATATCCAAATGCTCTTTGTGACGGCGGAAAACGGCTTTTTCTGCGGCACGGTGGAGCTGCGCGCTCTGCTTATTGCGGAAAAGAACGCGGCTATCGCGCCCCTTATCCAGCACAGATTCCCGTATGTCTACTGCAGCGAGCGCACGGAGGACTGTATCGAGCGGCTGAAAAGCTACTCGGAAAGCGCCATTCCCGTGCTGGATGCCTCCAACTGCATTCTCGGCGTCATCACCCTGAAGAACCTGGTGGAAGCGGTGGACGACGAGATGAGCGACGACTATGCGAAGCTGGGCGGCCTTTCCGCGGAGGAGGATCTGCACGAGCCGCTGCGGGCAAGCCTGAAAAAGCGGATGCCCTGGCTGCTGGTGCTGCTGGTGCTGGGAATGGTCGTTTCAGGCGTTGTGGGCGCATTCGAGAGGGTCGTGTCCCGGCTGACGATCATTATGGCGTTCCAGTCGCTGATCCTGGATATGGCGGGAAATGTGGGAACGCAGTCGCTGGCTGTCACCATCCGTGTGCTGATGGACAAGGAGATCACCGCCCGGAAAAAGCTGGGCCTCGTCTGCAAGGAGATGCGGGTGGGGCTGTTCAGCGGGCTGATTCTGGGCAGTCTTTCCGTGCTGTTTGTGGGCGCTTACATCATGCTGGGCAAGGGATATCCCGCCCAATATGCGTTTGCGGTTTCGGTGTGCATCGGTGCGGCGCTTCTGCTGGCCATGTTTATCTCCAGCGCCGTGGGAACGCTGATTCCCATGTTTTTCAAGCGAATCGGGGTGGACCCTGCCGTGGCCTCCGGGCCGCTGATTACCACCGTGAACGATCTGGTGGCTGTGGTCACCTACTATGGGCTCAGCTGGCTTCTGCTTCTCCAGGCGCTTCATCTGGGCAGCTGAAGCAAAATGAAACAGGACGGGGGCTTTGCTTTTCGGGAGGCAGGCCCCTGTTTTTGCGGAAACAGGGAATGGCTGATATGCCGGATTGACACCAAACCGTAAAGATGCTATAAAGAGACTGTCGAAAAAAGCTGGCTATAAAAGGAAGAAGATTTTTTTGGGGGAACGGGCGGAAAGGACGGCGGCAAGCGGTGGATAAGTGGAAAAAGACCATAATGCATATGGGAGCATACCCGGCGGCGCTGGGAAAATGGGTGCTGCTGGGCGGCGTTATCGGCGTGGCCGGGGGCGCAGTGGGCTCGCTGTTCCACATCGGCGTCAACTATGCCACCGCCGTGCGCCTGGCCCACCCCTGGATCCTATACCTGATGCCGGTGGGGGGCCTTGCCATCGTGGGGCTGTACAAGCTCTGCCATCTGGAGGGCAAGGGCACCAACGCCATCATCGAGTCCGTTCACTTCGGCGAAAGCGTGCCCATTCTCCTGGTGCCGGTGATCTTCGTGTCCACCGTCATTACCCACCTGTGCGGCGGCAGCGCCGGCCGGGAGGGCGCGGCCCTTCAGATCGGCGGCGGCCTGGGCTTCCAGGCGGGCAAGCTCCTGCGCCTGGGGGAAAAGGACCTGCCCCTTGCCACCCTGTGCGGCATGAGCGGCGTGTTCTCCGCCCTGTTCGGCACGCCCCTCACCGCCACGGTGTTCGCCCTGGAGGTCATCAGCGTGGGCGTGCTGTATTACGCGGGCCTGGTGCCCTGCATCACCGCCGCCATGGCGGCCTTCGGTGTATCCGCCCTCATGGGGGTGGAGCCCACCCGCTTCACGGTGTCCATGCCCCGGGTGACCCTGGAGCTGATGCTGCCGGTGGTGGTCCTGTCCATTCTGTGCGCCCTGGTCAGCATCCTGTTCTGCAAGGGGCTGCACTGGACGGAGCACCTGCTGACCCGCAGCTTCCGGAATCCCTGGCTGCGGGTGCTGGCCGGCGCGGCCATCCTCATCGTCCTGAGCCTGCTTACCAACGGCGACTACAACGGCGCGGGCATGGACGTCATCGCCCGGGCCCTGCGGGGGGACATCAGCGGCTGGGCGTGGCTGTGGAAGCTCCTGTTCACCGCCGTCACCATCGGCTGCGGCTTCAAGGGCGGCGAGGTGGTGCCGTCGTTTTTCGTGGGCGCTGCCTTCGGCTGCTTCATGGGGGGGCTCCTGGGCCTGCCTGCGGGCTTTGCCGCGGCCATCGGCCTGGTGGCGGTGTTCTGCGGGGCGGTGAACTGCCCCGTGGCGTCGGTGCTGCTCAGCGTGGAGCTGTTCGGCTCTGCCGGGGCGCCCTACTTCGCCGTGGCCTGCGCCCTGAGCTATCTCCTCTCCGGCTACTGCGGCCTGTACAGCAGCCAGACCATCCTCTATTCCAAGTTGCGTGCGGAGTTCATCAACGTCCGCACCCACGAGTGACAAAAATGTAAGCTCAGACCGGGGAAATGTAAGCCCATTCGATGGCCGCGCATTTCCCCGGTCTGCTATAATAGGCCCCGTAAAGGAGGCATGGATATGCAAATTCTCAATGTAACGGGCCTGAAAAAGGTCTATACCACCCGTTTCGGCGGCAGCCAGGTCATGGCGCTGCGCCAGGTGGACTTCTCCGTGGAGGAGGGGGAATATGTGGCCATTATGGGCGAGTCCGGCTCCGGCAAGACCACCCTGCTGAATATTCTGGCGGCGCTGGATAAGCCCACCGCCGGCCGGGTGGAGCTGGACGGGCGGGACATGTCCGCCGTCCGGGAGTCCGACGCTGCGGCCTTCCGCCGGGACAACCTGGGCTTCGTGTTCCAGGAGTTCAACCTGCTGGACACCTTCACCCTGCGGGACAACATCTATCTGCCCCTGGTGCTGGCGGGGCGGCCCTACCGGGAGCTGAAGGCACGCCTGGATCCCATCGCCCGCCAGCTGGGCATCCTGGAGCTGCTGGACAAGTATCCCTACGAGCCCACCGGCGCTCTGGACAGCCGCTCCACCGACGAGCTGCTGGACCTGTTCGCCCAGATCAACCGCCAGGGGCAGACCATCCTCATGGTCACCCACTCCGTCAAGGCCGCCAGCCACGCCGGACGGGTGCTGTTCATCAAGGACGGTCAGGTGTTCCACCAGCTGTACCGCGGCCAGTGTACCGACGAGCAGCTGTACCAGAAGATCGCGGACACCCTGACCATGCTTCAGGCAGGCGGTGACCGGGCATGAAGCTGTACCGTCATCTGGCCTGGGACGGCATCCGGAAAAACAGCCGCCTCTACGTACCGTACCTGCTGACCGGCGTAGGCGCCGTGTCGTTTTTCTACATTCTTGTGGCCCTGGCCCGGCTGCCGGAGGGAACCCTGCCCGGCAGCGGCTCCGTGCAGGTGATCCTGAATCTGGGCAGCTTTGTGCTGTGGGTGTTTTCTCTGCTGCTGCTGTTTTACACCCATTCCTTTCTGATCCGCCGCCGGAACCGGGAGTTTGCTCTGTACAACGTCCTGGGCATGGGCAAGGGGGACATTTCCCGCATTCTCTGCTGGGAGTCTCTGCTGTCCGGCGGCCTGTCCCTGCTGGGGGGCCTGGCCCTGGGCATGGTGCTGAGCAAGCTGGCGGAGCTGGGCCTTATGCGGGTCATGGGCCTGGAGGCGGACATGACCTATCGGGTGTCCGCGGGGGGCCTGCTGATGGCCCTGGGCCTGTACGGGGCCATTTACCTGCTGATCCTGCTGTCCGCTCTGCTGCGGGTCCGCCGCTCCACCGCCATCCAGCTCATGCGCAGCGAGGCGGTGGGGGAGAAGCCTCCCCGGGCCAATTGGGCCCTGGCGCTGCTGGGCGTTCTGCTGCTGGGGGCTGCCTACTACCTGGCTGTGTCCATCCGGGAGCCTCTGACGGCCCTGACCTGGTTCTTCGCCGCCGTGCTGATGGTCATCGCCGCCACCTATCTGCTGTTTATCTCCGGCTCCGTGACCCTGTGCCGCCTGCTGCAAAGGAATCCCCGGTTCTATTACCGGAAGCGGCATTTCGTGTCCGTTTCCTCCCTGGTCTACCGCATGAAGCGCAACGGCGCAGGCCTTGCCTCCATCTGCATCCTGGGCACTATGGTGCTGGTGATGCTCTCCTTCACCACCTGCCTGTATTTCGGGGCGGAGGATTCCCTCCGTACCCGCTATCCCCGGGCGGAGAACGTTACCGTCTGGTACACGGACCGGGAGGAGCTGTACCGGGACCACTCCGACCTGCACGCCGCCGTCGTCACTGCCGCCCGCAGCCGTGGCGCGCAGATGCAGGACCTGCGGGAGTACCGTTCCTCCTCCTCGGCGCTGACTGTTCGCAACGGCGTCCTGCAGGGCGCAGGCGGCAGCATCAGCGATGCCGTTCAGTTCACCGCCATCCCCCTGTCGGACTACAACGCCGCCATGGGCGCCCGTCTGACCCTGTCCCCGGGCCAGGTGTATATCTGCCATGGCCGGTCCGACTACCGGGAGAGCACCCTGTCCTTCCCCGGCGGCGCTGCCTGGCAGGTGAAGGGCCTGGTGGACAACCTGGCCTCCGGCGGTGACACCGCCAGTGTGGTCACCCAGCTGACGGCCATCGTCCCCGACGAGGAAATAGCGGACATGGACCGCCTGATGGAGGGCATGAACACCGGCGTGTCCCGCAGCTGGAGCTGCGGCTTCGACCTGGGTCAGGAGCCTGCCTGGGACGGGGGCGACCCTGTGGCCGCCGCCATCCGGGAGGCGCTGGAGTCCCGGCAGGACGATATCCGCTTCAACGTGGAATCCCTGTCGGAGAATCGCGACGATTTCTACGGGTCCTACGGAAGCCTCTTCTTCCTGGGCATCCTGCTGAGCGTGGGCTTCTCTCTGGCCGCGGTGCTCATCATCTATTACAAGCAGATCTCCGAGGGCTACGAGGACCAGGCCCGCTTCGACATCATGCAGAAGGTGGGCATGACCCGCCGGGACATCCGTTCCAGCATCAACAGTCAGCTGCTGCTGGTATTCTTCCTGCCGCTGCTGCTGGCGGGGCTGCATCTGGTATTCGCCTTCCCCTTTGTCCATAAGCTGCTGCTTCTGTTCAACCTCTGGAACACCCGCCTGCTGGTGGGCACCACCGCCGCCAGCTTCCTGGCCTTTGCGGTGCTGTACACCCTGGTGTACCGCGCCACCTCCACCGCCTATTACCACATCGTCAGCGACGGAGGGGACCGCTGATGCGCCGGGCCGCGTATCAGGCGGTGTTGTGGTGCGGCGGCGCGGTAACGGTGCTGCTGGCGGCGGCCGCCGCCATGACCGTGTCCCTTACGGACCGTCTGCTCCGGAAGCTGGAGCCATAAAAAATCAACCCCGGAGGCATTCTGCCTCCGGGGTTGAACGCTGTTGTAAACGCCTCGCAGAGCTTGCCGCCCGCAGGCGGCAAAGCAAGTATAATCCGTTTTTTGCGGCGGCGTGTACGTCGCAAAAAACACTTCTCAGTCTGCAAGTGTGGAATTTGTTCGCCTATGGCGAACAAATTATGCGCGCGGCAGACTGCAATTTTTTATCAAAAAAAGCAGGGCTTTTTTTGATATTTACATCCACATGGCGAAGGGCCGCAGCAGGCCGCCCAGCACTCTGTGCAGCAGGGGCCGGTGCTCCCAGTCCGCCCGGGTCACCTGCCGGGAATTTTCCATAATGCCGTCCATGTCCTCCAGCAGCGTCTCTATGGCCGGCGCGCCGTACAGCAGGGTGCCGCACTCGAAGTGCAGCTGGAAGCTGCGGTAGTCCATGTTCACGGACCCCACGAACGCCGCCTCCCGGTCCGCCAACACGGTTTTCCCGTGCAGCAGCCCCGGGGTGAACCGATAGATCTTCACGCCGTGGTTCAGCAGCTCCCCGAAATAGCTCTCCGCCACCATAAAGGCGAACTTGTGGTCCGGAATGCCGGGCATCATCAGCCGCACGTCCACGCCGCTGCCGGCGGCCATGCACAGGGCCTTCTCCATGGACTCGTCAATGGCCAGATACGGCGAGGTGATGTACACCATGTGCTTGGCCCCGCCGATCAGCTGCAGAAACGCGTCCTCGGCAGAGGACACCGGGTTGCTGTCCGGCCCGTCCGCGATGGGCTGCACAAAGCCCTGCCCCGCCGCGCTGCTCTGGGGCCGGTAATAGTCGTGCTCCTGCTGCAGGGAGCCGCCCATGCGCTCCCACATATAGATGAACTCCCGGGTCAGAGTCCAGCAGGCCTGGCCCTCCAGCCGGATGCCGTCATCCTTCCAATAGCCGAACCGCTCGGTGATGTTGGCGTACTCGTCGGCGATATTGGCCCCGCCGGTATAGGCGGTGTCCCCGTCGATGCAGGCGATCTTCCGGTGGTCCCGATAGTTGAAGTACAGCCGGTTCACATAGTGGTGCACCGGGTTGAAGATCAGCACCTCCGCCCCAATGCGCCGCAGCTCCTCCACGGCCTCCTCGGGCATACGCATCATGCTGCCGAAGTCGTCGAACAGCACCTTGATCTCCACGCCCTGTCCGGCCTTCCGCCGGAAAATATCCATCAGCCGGTCCCACAGCTGCCCCTCGGCCATGATGTAAAACTCCATGAAAATGAAGTGCTCCGCCTGCTCCATGCGCTCCAGCATGTCCTCCAGATACGCCTCGCCGGTGGGCAGATACACGGCCCCGGTGCCGGTGTACAGGGGGAAGCCCTGCCGGTCCAGATACGCCGCCAGGCGTCCCCACTCCGGGTGCTCCTGCCGCAGCTTCTCCACCTGGAGGCGGCTGGCCTCCCGCCGGGCCTCGGATTCCTGGGGCCTGGGCAGCTTTTTCAGGTCCAGCCGCTTCTGGGGATGGTCCCCGTTCCACAGCCAGTACAGGATCAGCCCCACCACCGGCACCGTCAGGATCAGCAGGGTCCAGCCCAGCTTATACGAGCTGCCGCCGGGCCGGCTGTTGATGCGGAAGGCATAGGCCAGAGCCAGCAGCTCCAGCACTGTGTACGCCATAGCCATCCGCTGCCGCAGCAGATCGCTGAGAAACAGCACCAGCGCGATCTGGGCCAGCAGCAGCACCGCCACCAGTCCCAGCCGCAGCGCCGCAGATATGCGCCGCTCTGTCTTTTGCTGTACCTTCGGTTTCTTCAACGGAAATCCTTCCTCCTTTCCCACTGTCCCCGCCGCTCATCGGCGGTGTATGGGTATCTAAGGGTGTCTGTTTTGCGGCCCGCTGAGGGCAGCGAGCTCTACAGCCTTGGCTCTCCCTCTGGGAGAGCTGTCGGCGCAGCCGACTGAGAGGGCCTGTAGGGACGGACAAACCCCGTTCGCCCGCAGGTCACTGCTGAGAGGACCGCAGCAGCTCCTGCTGAATGTCCCACAGCTTCCGGGACAGGTCTACCACATACTTGTGGGGATAATCGAACCGCTTCACCTCGTCCCACAGGGTGTCCACCTGCTGGCGGCAATAGGCCTGGATCTCCGGCAGGGAAGGGGAGTCATACACCCGCCTGCCGTTGAGGAAAATGGGCACCAGCAGCTCCCGGGCCGTGAAGTTGTACACGGTTTTCTTTTTCCAGGTGGCCATGGGGTCGAAGATCTCCATGTCCTGGCTGTCGTCCACCGTCTCGTCGTGGAGGGTGATCAGGTCGGCAATGGCCTTGCCGGTATCCCGGCCATAGAAGCGGTAGACCTTCTTGAAGTGGGGGATGGTGATCTTCTCCACGTTTTCGCTGACCTTGATCTTGGGGATGATGTTTCCCTCATCGTCCTCCACCGCCGCCAGCTTGTATACGCCGCCGAACACCGGCTCGGACCGGGCGGTGATCATCCGCTCACCCACGCCGAACATATCGATCTGGGCGCCCTGCAAAAACAGATCCTGGATCAGATACTCGTCCAGGGAGTTGGACACGGTGATTTTGCATTCGGTCCACCCGGCGTCGTCCAGCATCTTCCGGGCCTTCCGGGTCAGATACGCCATGTCGCCGGAGTCCAGCCGGATGCCGCACTTGGTGATGCCCATGGGCTTGAGCACCTCATTGAAGGCCCGGATGGCGTTGGGCACACCGGATTTCAGGGTGTTGTAGGTATCCACCAGCAGCGTGGCGTTGGTGGGGTAAATTTCGCAGTACGTCTTGAAAGCATCATACTCCGTGTCGAACATCTGCACCCAGGCGTGAGCCATGGTGCCCCCGGCGGGCACGCCGTACAGCTGGTCGGAGATGGTGCAGGCGGTGCCGCCGCAGCCGCCGATATACGCGGCCCGTGCGCCGATGATGGCGGCGTCGGCACCCTGGGCCCGGCGGGAGCCGAACTCCAGCACCGTGCGGCCCCGTGCAGCCCGGACGATGCGGTTGGCCTTGGTGGCAATGAGGCTCTGGTGGTTGATGGTCAGCAGGGTAAAGGTCTCGATAAGCTGTGCTTCAATGGCCGGAGCCCGCACCACCACCAGGGGCTCCTTGGGGAACACCGGGGTCCCCTCCGGCACGGCGTAAATGTCGCCGGTAAACCGGAAATTGGCCAGATATTCCAGAAATTCCTCGCAGAACAGGTTCCGCCCCCGAAGATACGCAATGTCCTCCTGGGTGAAGTGCAGGTTCTCGATGTAGTCGATCAGCTGCTCCAGGCCCGCGGCGATGGCAAAGCCGCCCTGGTCCGGCACCCGGCGGAAGAACACGTCAAAATACGTGATCTTATCCTTGAAGCCGTTCTCGAAATACCCATTGCCCATGGTCAGCTCATAAAAGTCGCAGAGCATGGTCATGTTCAGCTTTTCCTCAATGTTCATCCTTCAATACCTCAGATTTTCGTTATACTTGCAGGGGTGCCCGCCTATGATAGCCGGTTTCCGCCCCAATGCAATCGTTTGCTTTACGCATCCCTGCGGAAATAGTGCTTGGCGCAGAATTCCCGCCGCACCTCAATGCGGCCCTCGTCTGCCAGCCAGTCCACAAAGTTGGCAAAATTCCGCTCCACCACGCTGAACTTGAACTCATTGTGGGTCCGGACGTTTTCTTTTTTGCAGAAGGTATAGATCCACTGGTCAAAGGACATGCCGTCCTCCAGGCAGTCCAGCACCTCCTGCCCCTTGTCCAGGATAAACGCAAGGTTCCGGTCGATCAGCGGCCCGATATCCGTCAGCACCTGCTTGTGGGCGATGATGTATGCCGGGCACCGCAGCGCCCGCAGGCTCTCCTTGCTTTCCAGGTCCCGGGCGATGAACATGCTGGTGGGCAGCTTGGCCCCCTCGATCTGCCCCTCGTCAATGAGGCAGTCTCCCACATAGGCCACGTTGTCCGGGGTCACAATGCCGATGTGTCCGGCGGAGTGTCCCGGCAGCTGCAATATGCCGAACCGCGCCCCGCAGAAGTCCACATGGTCTGCGTCGGCGGGGATGATCACGTCCGCCAGAAAGCACTCCTCCAGGAAGTATTCGTGGCTCTTGCCATAGGTCAGGGCCACATAGTTGGCCCGGTACGCATCGGGATTCACGGAGATGCCCGCCTCGATGATCTGGGCCGCCGCCTGGCAGCCGTACCGCTGCTGCAAGTAGCGGACGTTGCCTGTGTGGTCAAAGTGGGCGTGGGAGCACAGAATCCCCCGCAGCCGGAACCCGTTGTCCTCAATAAGATTCGTCAGGGCGCTGCGGTCCAGCTTGGCGTATCCCGTGTCCATCAG
>OWIO01002281.1_pt1 | contig 12809 bp, 10 predicted proteins | sample 1733011 | NCBI WGS metagenome assembly OWIO01 (sample SAMN05065779, study PRJEB22554) | human gut metagenome | biome: ENVO:2100002; feature: ENVO:00000062; material: ENVO:00002003 | host: Homo sapiens | place: USA | reverse complement strand
TAGCTAGCGTTCATCCTGAGCCAGGATCAAACTCTTCATTGTAAAAGTATTGTTAATCAGCATTGCTGCTGCTTTTTGCTCTGTTCAGGATGCCGTACAATTTATTAACTTCATTAATACCTTGCGTCTCATGCATATTACTATATATAAGACAAGTATTGACGGTTCTATTTTTTCTTGCACTACTTGTATTGTTTATCAATATTTCAAAGAACATCTTGCTTTCGTTTTAAAAGCGGGTGCAAAGGTAAGAGGTTTTATTTTAACTACCAAATGTTTTCGGAAGTTTTTTTTCGTTTTTCTTTTTCTATCGTTCTCAGACTCTCTTAGCGAAAGGGAAAGAAGGTAAAGAAGAAAAGCGAAACACCTTTTCTTTGCGAATCGGACTGCAAAGATAAGAACTTTTAGCGTTATCTTCCAAACTTTTTCGGAAGTTTTTTGTTCTTATTTTTAAGCGGACCCTTGCTTTTACACTAAGTCAATTTATCAAGGCTTTCTTCTTTTGGAAAGCGGGTGCAAAAGTAGCCCCTTTTCAAATATACTCCAAACTTAAATCACTCTTTTTTTGAATTATTTTTGAAAAGACTCGCTAAAGCGTTGAATCATAAGGATGTTGTAGAACATATTTTTCTCGGATACAGGAGGAATAGAGGAAAGGCATGCACATTATTATATTCACACGCGCGTTAGGAGGGCGGGCGCAGGTGGATGCACCAGGGAAATGAAGAGGAAATACAGGAAAGGTGAAGAAGATGCGCAAAGGAAACCAGGCCGGGAATCCAAAGAAAAGGGAAAAAAGATGGAGGAAAAGGGAGAAAAGAGATAGAGTAAGAGGAAATATCTGATTACTGAAATATTCTGTTATATAAAACACAGATGAGATAACGGAGGTTACATACAATAGAACGGAAGTTAAATACAGTAAAGGGAAGCCCTGGAAGTTGAAAGTATCTGTCATGAGCAATCACACAGCTTGTTACATGTCTTAAAACAAAATAGGGCTTCGTTCGCCCTCTGGACATATGAAACCCCAATTCCTTATAAAATACAATCATTTAGTTATGTAGAAACAGGAAGTAGAAAAATAATTTCGAATATATCGAATAGAACTAAGTATTGGTATAAGTTTGCGCGGTTTTAATTTAAACTTTTGCTTATAATGGGGATTAATAAACCACAAAATTCGGTCTACAATTCTGCCATTACTTTCTTTTATTATGCTTTCAAAATGCTCTATAGACAGCCCCGCAGCTTTTATATTCAACAATTCTTTAATACATGAATCATTTTCACCAAAAATAAATAGAATTTTATTGTACACAGATAAAGGTAAAAGATGAATAAATGGCATTTTAGAACAAAATCCATTACGGCATATTTGTTGATGTCCACCAAACGGCATTTGCCAAGCAGGAAATCCCCAAAAGATTATACCTGTTTCAGACAGAAACTCTTTAGCATGAAGTATAAATTCAACTTTCCGACATTTATCTATATGTTCTATAACGTCATGTATCAAAATTATATCATATTTATTCATATCCTCTTCAGAACTAAAATCAAAAAAATCAGAATAAATAAACCGCCCATTAAAACCTAAAAGTTTAAAATAACTAATTGCCTGAGAGATTCGTTCTTCGGAACGATCTATTCCTGTTACATTGCATTCTTTTTCGGCAAATGGTAACAAATTTCCTCCTTCCCCACACCCTATCTCCAATATATTCATACCTCTTTTTATAGCAACAAACTTCTCGAGATAATCAATATAAAAGTCTCGAGAAGTTATTGCAAGTTCATTAAAATAGGAATATCTATCTATATGTCTTTGCTGCATAGTCGATCTATTTATTTACTTTCAAAGCCTCAACTTCTGCTTTTAATTCCTTGATTGATTGAATCATTATAGGAATAATTGCTGTATAATTAATTAGTTTATTCCCATCCGGGTCAGTCAATACTATATTCGGAAGAACTTTCTCGACTTCCTGAGCCAACAACCCAATTTCTTTACCATCTCCACCTACTCGAAAAGCAGCAGCTGCCGGTTCATTCTTATCTTTGAAATCATAACTTACAGCATTCAGTTTAGACAGAACATTTAAACCATAACCTAATGGATTAATATTAATTTTTGCTCTAGCATCAGAATAGTTATATACATTTTTCACCTGAATACTATTATATACTCCGGATGCTGTATTATAGAAAACAACTTGATCATAATGACTAGCCAATCGAGTTGCAGCCGGGCTACAATCAATTTGAAAGAAGTTACTAGCATTACATTTCATATATATTCCGTTTCCACTAAACGTCGTATGATAAAATGAATAAGGTTCGGTATTGCCAATAGTTAATTTACCATTCGAATAATACTTAATTTGTGCATTTGCAAGAACTGCAACAGCCAAGAATACCACTAAGAGTATACTTTTAAAAAATAATGATTTCATAATATTACAAGTTTTAATTAATAACTTTTCGATATAAACAAAGGTACCTATCCTTTAGACATCATTTTGTTACTGAGCCATCCAATCCTATGGTTACAGCTTGTCCAAAAGGAATATCCACAGTGCCAGGTTGAGCTTCCCATACAACCACACCAACCGCCCTAGTAGTTATACCAGTAGTAGTTTCATTGTTCGTATTTACTTCCTCCGATTCGTCCGTACATCCACAGAGAATCATCATAGAAAAAGAAAATAACATAAATAACTTTCTCATGACTATTCAAATTAAACATTAAGTGTCAAAAAATTACTTGATAAAGATTAGTATCTCACCTAAATGTAGGTAGTCTTATCCTTAAATTAGACATTGTGTTTGCTCTCATAACTTTAGATTTAAATAATTATTGCATTGATAATACTATTCTTCTGAAATATCTATATATCAATCCTTAAAGGTTAAAGTTTCCTATAACCTTAACATTTGCATTGTATATATACAACTCATATTGACCTAATGATAGATCACCTAAATAAAGAGTATACTCTCCTGCCACAACAGGGAATATTATAGTTCGAAAAACGATTTGTTTTTCAATGTCTTTTACTTCAATAGTTATAGGAGCAAAACTGTTTTTAAAATTTAAATAAAGACTTTTGCTTTCATCATCCACATACACTTTAAGCCATTCGGGGTCAACAGAAGTTTTTTGCCCCTCTCGCCATTCCATTTTAATATCAACATGTCTGTTAGCTACTGCAAAAGAAACAGGCATTAATAACATCACTAATAATACAAGCTCAAACTTTTTCATATTTATTAATTTTGTTTTTTTGCAAATATAGGGGATAGATGATTCGTTTGTTATATTCAAAACAATATCAGAATAGACAAATACAACTTGATTATCAACAACTTATAAAAATAACATAGACATATAGTATACATTCACTATTTCAAAGGGACTTTCAGAGCATTAAAATAAAAAAAGTGCATGCCACTATCAATATAGCAGCATGCATTGCCTTATTCAGAAAAGAACTACTTAAATAGGATTATTTTAAAAGCTCGTTAATCAGATACTCACACAAGTTGGCTTCTTCCTGTAAAGCAGAGATTCCCAATTTTTGTCTGAACCTTAATCGCTTTGTAGAAACTGAACTAGGATTAATACCAAGCAATCTAGCTTCGGTTTTCGAATCAAAATTAAACATGCATAAACAACAATATTCCCACTCCTGACTTGATAAATTGGGGTATCGTTCTAATAAATACATTTTTAAATTCGGATAAGTTTCTGTTATTTCAGAAACAATAGAGAACCATAATTGCTCCGTTAGTAATGGTTCATTGCAATTCGTATTACGTTCAGCAATATTCACTAATTTTCTAAAAATTATTGACGTAACAATTCTTCTTCGCTGCAATTTCTTATAATTAGAGGTTAAGTTTTTAATTTCATTTTCTAATCGACTTTGACTACTTTCATTCTCTTTTTGCGAAACCACTAATTGATTTTTCTTTTTATCCAACTCTATAAAGGCATTAGCCAACTCTAGTTTTATATTATTCAACTCAAGGGCTTGCTTATTCATTTCATTTTTGGTTTTTTGCCTGTACAGCAAATAGAGTAATGTGATAGCTATACCAAAAATCAAACATATACAAATTATAATCATATACTTTTGCTGAGTGAGTTCCAATTGATGATTCTTTTCTTTAAGTCTCAAATTATTAAATTTCTTTTCTACTTCCAGTATTTTTGTATTATTCTGTAGTATAGTAATGGAATCACTAAAAGATTTACAACTTTCGAGATACTTAAGTGCTTCTTTATAGTTGCCTTCCGCTTTAGTTACCTGATAAAAAGCCCGCTCTATACCATATTCATATTCAGAGTTATCTAAAGGCAGTGTAGACAAAAGCTCACGAGCTTTTAAAATATCACCAACTTGCAGATATAGTTTGATCAGACAGAATGTATTATACAATTCATTTTCCTTATCCAAAGATGTTGATTTAAGGAAATGATATTCTGCTTTAGAATATTGATTCATTGCCAAATAAATGTTACCCAAAGCATTATCTAGAGAAGATCTAACCTCATTATCATGCAACTGCTGAGCAATAGAATCTGCTATTCCCATATATTTTAATGCACATTCCAAAGAATCGAAAAAGGCCCATTCACGAGCTATATTTCGCAAAGCAAATACATGACTTTTGATATTTCCCGCTTTCTTAAATAGTCCTTGCGCTTCCTCATATTGATGTCTGGCCTCTTTTTGCATATCCCTAAAATCATATAGATCGGCTATATACGTACATATATAGCCTGCTTCATTATATAGTTCTTTCTCTTTTGCGATTGCCAATACTTCTGCATAAATGCTCATTGCCTTATCATATTCCCCATCAGCCACTAGAGAGCGCCCCCAAAACAACCCTATATCTACTTGATCTTTAGTTATTCCATATTTAATCAGCCAAGAATATGCATGATCGAAATAGTAAGAAGGAGGAAGAGACGTATTCAATTTGTCAGCAGCTTTACCAGCTATCAAGCACCAACGCACTAAATCTTCCTTATCCAGTTTATCAGGATAAGGAATACTTTGTATAATACGAAAAGCACTATCCGGATTGTCTTTGAGTATTCGCTCTGCAGCATTTAACGGAGTAGACACTGATTGTTGCTGTCTACAAGCTACAAAAAATAATATTAGCACTAGTGTTAACACATATGATAAATGTTTCATTATTATAGTTTTGCTTATATGAATAAAAACAAACAAGTAAGTTAAACGAGGGGATAAAAAATTCTTTTCCCATTCTTCCGTTGAACCCTTGAAAACACAGATAGTATCAATATGTGCAATAATTATTTTTTCAGTTTCAAAAGTATTATGCTGTCTTGTAAAGATATGAATTATTTCTTAAACTGCAAATAACCCTGTTGCATATTTTAAAATTAAAAATATGAATCAGTAGTTGAATCAAAATTATACTGAAATGATTCAAATCAGTTAAGACATGAACATAAACTCTATAACATTACCGATAGCATTCTATACAGCTAGATCTCAATGACTTATAGTTTCCTGTCATTTCTTGAAATGGAAACTGTCGTTTCCCGGTGAGGGAACGGGCGTTCCTTTTAATGGAAACAACAGTTCCTTTTAAAGGGAACTACCGTTTCCTCCGAGGAAACTAACGCTTGCTGTCTAACAATCGAGGTTGTCAACTAAATCCAATACAACACAGACAATAAAAGAGGGGCTATCAGACATTAACACACTAAATATCAGATTATAGCATCAGGAAAAATGTGTATTAAAGCATGGATATAGAGTGAGAGCAAATGCCTGCTCCCACACTGCTACCACACTTGCTACAACAGCTGTAACAACGATGAATAAGACGATACAAGCAAAAAGTGAGAGCATGGGAGCAAAACACGTGTTTAATTCATAGTAAGCAGAAAATATACTCACCTTGAATCTACTCTTATTATTTGCCTGCTATTGATTCTTCCGTCATTTGTCTTAGCAAACCGGTTGTGCTTGATTCAGCATGAAGTAAGCATTTCCGGTTACCGAACACAAAAAAGAAATCTTTAGCTCTCGATACAGCTACATTCATCAAGCTTTTATTGTTTTCTATAAAAAAGCAACCATCTTCGCCCCCATATACAGTGGAAATAATAATAATACGGCATTCCGCACCTTGAAACGTATGTATGGTCCCCACACGTATTTTCTTTAAATGTTTAGGAAGAGCTTTTTTTATAACAGCTGCCTGCGCCTTGAAAGGAGTAACGACACCTATTAAATTTTCAATCCCACCCTCCTTAGGATAGGTACTCTGTATTTTGTCCGCGTGAGTTGCAATCCATTGAACTATCTGCTGCGCCTCCTCTTTATTGAAACGGCTACTCCCTCTTTTCTCAGAGGATTCAACTTCTATCGGGAAATGTCCCATTGCAGGAAATTCCGATTTCAGGGTATTCTTATCATCATGATGTATGCTACCCCGACAAGGTTTCAATTTTCCTTGATATACCAGTTTATTGCAATAATCTATTATTTCATCATAGCATCTTCGGTGCTCACTCAGAAACAGTCCTCTGCTACCATCCTTTCGAAAGCGACAGGCCATAGCAGCAATTCTCATTATGCTAGATTCTGCACAGTTCATTCCATTCTCCTGCAAAAGTTCATACTCGTTAGCATTACTAATGACATTATTCAGAGTTGCTAAAGTGACATCCATATCCGTCTTTATTTCCCAAACAGGAGGAATCTGCTCTTCATCACCTACCACAAGCGCCTTTTTTGCCAAACTAAATGATGGCAACGCTACTTCCGGCGATACCTGCCCTGCTTCATCTACAATCAACAGGTCTATATAATTGAATAAGAAAGACTTTTCCTCTTTGTTCGGCTCTCCTGTAGCAAATACTCCCGGCAGTCTGAAAAATGTCATCACCATACAAGGAGTCAGCATAGCCATCCGATGAAAACGCTTCTGCTGCACATTGGCATAACGACGTGACTTTTGTTTATCAGTCAGACGATAATCACTAGAGAACCATCTTGCCTCATAATAATGTATAGCAAACCAAAAGGAAAGATAGCGTAAAGTCGTATCAAGCAGTGAGTTGATACCTTCCACATTCATTTCACTGACTTGTTTTTCTTTCCAAAGCCGTTGTTTTTCTATCTTTCTTTCCGCTTCTTCCAGCGGAATATCCTTTGGCGTTGGCACAAAATAGATATCAATCTCCTGTTTAAGTGCATTCAGACAATTATGGAAGCCTTTGACTTTCTTCTCTAATAATGCTAATACTGAATTGTGATGCGTTACTTTCTCCTCAAGCCCCGTCAGCTCTCCTTTCAATGCTATACAGTCACTATCATATTTCCTTTTTTCTCTAAGATAATAGGTCTGAATAGTATCCCAGCAGATATCCTCATTCCAGCAAGATTCTTCTTCCTGATTCATGTGCATACGCAATCTCTTCTCCATCTCTTTTCTAAATATCCGAAAAAAGCGGGAAAAGAAAACAAGATACCATGGAGTAGAATCATAATAATTTTGCCAGTCAGCGTAGCGATGACAACAAGTATCTAACTTCTCCTCCGTAGCTTTAAGTTTTGAAGCCACACTCATTGATTCGATTCTGAGCTGTTCTTTCAGTTGATTTGTTTTTTCAATAAACTCCCGATATGAATCATTCCCCATAATCTTTTGCACTTCATTCAGAGAATCTAAGATTTGCTTTTTCGACTGGACACAATGCTCCAATTTCTCATGGAGAGCAGCTGCCACTTCATCCCATTTTTTAAAGGTTCTATGAAAATAGTCGGACGCCTTCTCTAAAAAAAAGCCTAAAGCTTTCTGCTCATTTTGCTCATTCTCCAATTCAGCAAAAGAAAATCCTCCCACCTCTGTCGTACAGAAATACGACTTGTCTTTATTCTTATCCATAGCTTGCGTAGAGGGAAAATAAGCAGCAAGACTATTAACACCTTCTATCCAACGCTGCTCCAACAAATCATCCAGTCCGATATTGGGAATCTTTGCAAAAGAGTCTATCACATTCGTCACTGCTTGATTATTGGTGGAAGTTGCCACAATCACCGGAGGAGGATTCTTTACAAAAGCATGTGACACCAACATATCTGCCACAATACTCTGCAAAAGAGTGGTCTTACCCGTACCCGGGGGACCAGAAACGGCAAGCACATCTCCGTCCTTCAGAAAATGAAAATGGTTGACCGCTTCGCGTTGAGACTCCGACAAAGGATATTCACCCCCCATCTGACCGGAGTGTTGATACATACATCTGAGAGAATGTGCCTGATAAGGGGCTTCCTGTGTTTCCTGTTCTCCGGTGAGCATCTTGTCATACAGGGATAAAGAGAGATTCTTTCCCGCTAATATCTTTTTGTAAAGACTACGAATATGAAATTTTGCATCTACTGTTTGGTCCAAAATGAAATAGGACTCCTCATCCAGTACTAATAATTCTCCCTTTTCACTCTTTTTATTTTCTATTTCCGTTTCACCCCAAGACACACAAAGAGCTTTCTCATAAAAAGACCGAACAGCTTCCCAGTAATTATCCCAGTTTTGAAAGTTTTCTTTCAAGAAATGTTTTTGAGGATATTCACTCCATGCTCCGATCGCTTTCTCTTGCATGTGAAAAGGAATCAGTACATCTCTGGGAATCCAAGGCGTCTTATAGATAGAATCAGGAGGAAAAAGCGTTCCGTCTTTATCCAATCTGGCAGGAACATATAAAATACCAAATGGCACACGAACATCCACCCCTAAATCAATCAATCCATCTGCCAGCACTTTAGGAATAAGAATCACTTCAAGCTTATCCTTCTTCGTGTCTGAAGGCTTATTTTCTACCCAAAATTCATTAGTAGCCAAAGAATTGATCCTGCCGGATGAAAGTTCAGAATCCTTCGCTTTTTGATAATTTTCCCCAGAAAAATCGATATAAGATTTTACTCTAGTAGCTTCATAAAAGAATTTTGTTAATCGTTTTTTGAGTTCATTCATTATTTTTTTTCATGTTAAGTTGTGTGATAACTTTATAACTACAGGCATTTCTCATTTCTTACGTGACAAATATAGATAATTCTAACCTAACCAAGAATCATATTGGCATTTTTCTATCTTGTACACTTACATATATTACAGGAGAAATCTCATTTCAACGCTTACATACCATGCATATATAAAATCACTGTTAAATCACAGCGCACTCTCAAACAAAAACATCTCCCGTCTGTTACATACCCGACTTGAATATAGTAACCTAAACTTTTAAATTATGGCTAGAGAAAGCGTAAAAATCTTACAAGGAAAGCTTGATGTAGAAAGCTTGATTTCACAGTTGAATGCAGCATTGTCCGAAGAATGGTTGGCATATTACCAATACTGGGTAGGTGCATTAGTAGTAGAAGGCGCCATGCGTGCAGACGTACAGGGCGAATTCGAAGAACATGCGGAAGAAGAACGCAGACATGCGCAACTGCTTGCCGACCGCATTATCGAACTGGAAGGAGTACCCGTATTGGACCCGAAGAAATGGTTCGAACTGGCAAGATGCAAATATGATGCTCCCCAAGGGTTTGATTCTGTAAGTCTGCTAAAAGATAATGTAGCTTCTGAGCGTTGCGCAATACTGCGTTATCAGGAAATTGCTGACTTTACCAATGGAAAAGATTTCACTACCTGCGACATTGCCAAGCATATCCTTGCTGAAGAAGAAGAGCATGAACAAGATCTTCAGGATTACCTGACTGACATTGCCAGAATGAAAAAATCATTTCTCGACAAGTAATTTCCGACTCGTCAGAGAATGAGCGAAAGGCAATCTTAAAAAGAGAATATCAAAACATTCTCTCTTCAAGATTGCCTTTTTTCACAAATAGATGCGAAAACGACCCCGAAGTTTATACTCCTTTAGTCTCCTTTTGAACAATTTTCGTCCTGATTGGAACACCGCATTTCAGTTGATTCCCGCTACATTTGCAACCACACTTAATCATAAGTGCATAGAAAATAGGTATAAAGAGTATAAAAAGAAAAGACTATGGCAAATCAATTATCAAGAACTGATAGTTCATCCAATCAGGATATCAGACAAGGGTTCAACGTAAAAAAAACAATCATCGGGGTTATTGTTTTATTAATAGGATTATGTCACTTACCTGAAGCGATCCTCCTCATTATGGACGGCATTTCTTTAGATAGCATATTGTATCTTATCGGCAATATATTACTCTGTCTGCTTGGCATATACCAACTTAAATTCCGTTCCAGAGAAATGAGATATCTGCCGACTAAAAGCGTGGTCAAAGAGAAGAACTATTCCTTCAATCTGAAATACCTTGAACCATTGAAAGAGATGATCGAATCAGGCAATTTTTCTAACAATATCAATATTGAGAAAGGAACAGGCGGAAATCTTCGGCTGGATGTCCTCATGTCGGCTGACAAGAAATTCGCAGCAGTGAGATTGTTACAGTTTATTCCTTACAGCTACATTCCGGTCATAGATATGCAATATCTGCGGAATGACAAGATCACCGCTCTGGAGAATTTCCTGGAACACTCTAAATAAGAGTCCGTTTTATTTTATCCATCCCCACTTTTACGTAATAGTGCGATAAAAACCAAACTATTTTCAAACAAATCAAGAAGAAATCTTTCTTTTTTCGTATTTTTGTCCCAATATGCACGTTTAATTCAAGTAGACAACGAACATCAACGAAAAAGAATGAGAGTAATTGATTTAATACATAACAGCGAAAAAACAGCTTTTTCTTTCGAAATCCTTCCTCCTCTGAAAGGTACAGGCATCGAAAAGCTGTATCAGACTATCGATACCCTTCGGGAGTTTGATCCGAAATATATCAATATCACCACGCATCGCAGCGAATACGTATATAAGGACCTGGGCAACGGACTTTTTCAGCGAAACCGACTGAGAAGACGCCCGGGGACTGTTGCCGTAGCTGCCGCTATCCAGAACAAGTATAATATAACGGTGGTTCCGCACATACTGTGCAGCGGCTTCACCCGTGAAGAAACCGAATATGTACTGCTCGACCTGCAATTCCTGAATATCACCGATCTGTTGGTACTTCGGGGAGATAAGGCCAAACATGAATCAGTATTCACTCCTGAGGGCGACGGGTACCATCATGCTATCGAGTTGCAGGAACAAATCAATAACTTCAATAAGGGAATCTTTGTAGACGGTTCGGAGATGAAAGTAACCAACAGTCCGTTCTCCTACGGTGTGGCTTGCTATCCGGAGAAGCACGAGGAGGCTCCCAACATCGAATCCGATCTATTCTGGCTGAAAAAGAAAGTAGAAGCAGGGGCGGAATATGCTGTAACACAGTTATTCTACGACAATAAGAAATACTTCGAATTTGTAGAGCAAGCAAAGGCAGCAGGCATCAATGTGCCTATCATTCCGGGCATCAAGCCATTCAAGAAGTTGTCTCAACTCAGTATGGTGCCCAAGACATTCAAAGTAGACTTGCCGGAAGATTTGGTCAAGGAGGCTTTGAAATGCAAGAACGACAAGGAAGCCGAACAGGTAGGTATCGAATGGTGCGTCGCCCAATGCAAAGAGTTAATGGCACATGGAGTGCCAAGCATCCACTTCTACTCCATCGGAGCAGTGGACAGTATCAAAGAAGTGGCTAAAATCATTTATTGATATGTTTTTCAGAGACGTAATCGGACAAGAAGAAATCAAGCAACGACTCATTCAGGAAGTGAGTGAAGGGCGCATACCGCATGCCCAACTGATCTGTGGCCCCGAAGGAGTCGGTAAGATGCCGCTGGCTATCGCTTATGCCCGCTACATCAGTTGCACCAACCGGGGTGAGACGGATGCCTGCGGAGTATGTCCGTCGTGTGTGAAATTCAACAAACTGGTACATCCGGACGTACATTTCGTATTCCCCATCGTGAAAAGTTCTAAAGGGAAACGGGAAGTGTGCGACGACTATATCGCCGACTGGAGACCATTCGTTCTGAAGAATCCGTACTTCAACCTGAATCACTGGCTGAGAGAAATGGATGCCGAGAATGCACAGGCCATCATCTATGCGAAAGAGAGCGATGAGATCCTGAAGAAACTCAGCCTCAAATCGAGCGAAGGAGGATTCAAGATTACGATTCTCTGGTTGCCCGAAAAGATGCATCCGGTATGTGCCAACAAATTATTGAAATTGCTCGAAGAGCCACCTGAGAAAACCATCTTCCTGCTCGTATCGGAAGCTCCGGAAATGATTCTGCCTACCATTCTGAGCCGTACTCAACGCATGAACGTGCGAAAAATAGACGAGCCGGCCATCGACCGCGTATTGCAGTCCAAATATGGTATCCAGCCTGCCGACAGCCTTTCCATTGCCCATCTGGCAAACGGGAACTTTATCAAAGCACTGGAAACTATTCATCTGAATGAAGAGAATCAGCTCTTCTTCGACTTATTTGTCAGCCTGATGCGATTGTCCTATCAACGGAAAATCAGGGAAATGAAGCTTTGGAGCGAACAGGTTGCCGGCATGGGGCGTGAACGCCAGAAGAACTTTCTGGAATACTGTCAGCGCATGATCCGCGAAAACTTTATATTCAATCTCCATCAGCGTGATCTGACATACATGACAATCAACGAACAGAATTTCGCCTCTCGCTTTGCTCCTTTCGTCAACGAAAGGAACGTAATGGGCATCATGGATGAACTAAGCGAAGCGCAACTACATATAGAACAAAATGTAAATGCCAAGATGGTATTCTTCGACTTCTCACTG
>OWIO01002277.1_pt1 | contig 12821 bp, 10 predicted proteins | sample 1733011 | NCBI WGS metagenome assembly OWIO01 (sample SAMN05065779, study PRJEB22554) | human gut metagenome | biome: ENVO:2100002; feature: ENVO:00000062; material: ENVO:00002003 | host: Homo sapiens | place: USA | reverse complement strand
ATCTACACAAGGAGTATCGTCGGCAGCGTCAGATGTGTATAAGAGACAGCCGGGCAGGTCAGCCCTCGCCGACCCGTCCGGTTGCTTCCCATTGTAACGAAAGCTATCCAAAGCAATTTTTTCAAGATTCCACCTGATATCTTGACTTCCATCTTTTGTCCACCTATAATGTACATAGAATAGGAGGTCTTTTCTATGAAACGCACGTTTCTTCTGCTGATGCTTCTTTGCCTCTTGCCCATCCATGCGCTGGCACAGTTCATAACCGTTCCTGATGAAATCTACGAAGCCTTGCTGGCGGACGAGGTCATTTCGTCCTATGCTTCGACGAAGGAGGAACTGCTTCCCCTGATTACTACCCTTGAAGGCTGTGATGAAAACAATCAGGCGGAATGCGCGGTGATTGTTACTCCGCCGGATGGCAATCCGGAGCTGCTGATGCTGGGAAAGATCGACGGTCATTGGCAAATTACAACGCGCTCCAGTTCTGTGCTGCTGAATATCGACATTGAACCATTCCTTTATGAGGAAAGATATGCGGAAATTCAGCTCTACTATAGCTCTGAAGAGGATGAGCGCAACGGAGTACCACACGCCGTCCTGACGTTTCAGCGAGAGTGGGATGACAAAGCTGGTCTGCACTGGTATCTTACTTTGCTGACTTTTACCGACGCGAACGGATGGTGGGTGCACATTGAAGCTCCCCTGCGCAGCATCTATGTTGATGTGGCTACCAACTATAACGGTGGCATCAGTCAAAGGGTTTTTTACCGCGAAAGCACTGACATCACCTGTTTCAATCTCGACACCATCCTAAACGATGTTCTTACCGAAGCTGCAAAGACGAATGCCACCTTCTTGGATATTTCCATTCCCGACTGGCTGGTCGCCTATCCCGCCAGCGCATTGCAAAATGAAACATAACAACGCAAAGGCGGCTACAGGTCTTGTGCCTGTAGCCGCCTTCTATACTCTCTGCTATATTCATTCTTCCATTTTGCAATTTTCAGTCTTCATAAACAGGTAATTCCCCTGATAGTACACGATTGTCCAATCCAATTCCCACTTCTGCGGAATTGCTTCAATCGCGTCCCCGTCTGCCAGCGTGACAATCGGCTGAACATCCTGTTGTACCATGATGTACAGCCCTGCACCTTCTTCGCCGCAAGTAACAATCGCCGGAACGAGAAATTCCTGCATGGTTAGCGGACAGGTTGCTAAGTCAAAATCTTCCACACCAAAAGAATAGCGTTCCACAGGATATACCTCATAACTGAACCGGGAATAAGCTGGTGCATCAATTAGAAATTCCAGACCGCGGTCATAGTTCATGTTAATATACGTTGTTCCATAGCCTTCTACATAATAGGAAATCGTACCAAAAGACGATACATATCCATCGCCCAAATTCAGCATAAGCTCCCATCTTTTTTGATTTTCATCCACAAAGTCAAAAAAGATGTATGTCCAATCAGAATTTCCATAAGGCATAGCAGAAAAGTTTTGCAACGTCCAACCGTCCCGCATCAAAGCGCGGTCGTTCTGCTCGCTTACTTTCCACAGGTCGCCCTGCCGTCTCAAAATCAGCAGTCGCAACTGATTGTCTTTCTGCGCAACCACCGGGAGAAAGCGCATTTCCTTCAAATTCTCTGCGGATGAAAAGTTTTCCTCTTCCTCCCGTCCGTTCGGCTGATAGAGCGTCCAGCCCTCGCCGATTTCGTCCTCCACAATCTGAATCAGCCGTTTGCTTTTCAGTTCGGTCAGCCAATCTGACACAAGAGGGTTCGCGTTCTCCGCAACCGCACACGAAATTCCCCCCATCATCACCATCACCGCCATCAGCAGTCCCAGCAGCCGTTTCATCCGTTTTTCCTCCTTCATTGCTTCGGGCTTTCCGCCCTGTTTGCTTCCATTATATCATCATCCGGATTCTTGACCCTTTCGCGCGATTGAGTCGGCTTCCTCTCCATGCTTTGCCCGCGTGTTTATCCTTTTTTTATCCAACCATTTCCGTGAGTGAAATCCATCCGCTCTCCACCTCATACCGTTCTGTCCCAACATACGCCTTCACGCGCACTCGATACAGACCCGCATTCACCAGCTTTCCCTGCGAATCCGTCCCATTCCAGCAGAACGTCGACCCCGGTGCACTCAGCTGCTCCGGGCGTGATGCCTGCCGTGACGACAATCGCCGCACCGTCTGGCCGGCTTCATCCTCAATCGTCACCGTTAGTTCGCATGGAACGCCATGATACACCACAAAGGTCAATTCTTCGCCGCTTTCGGGGCAGAATGCGTCCTGCACATGCACACGCAGTTGCGGGTCGTCCGTCGTTGGCGGAACGCAGAGGACTTTCGACCAGACGACGCTCGGCAGGCCCTTTTCAATCACCAGAATCTGCAAGAGAACATAGCCAGAGGACTGCGCATCGGCAGTGTTCAGGGTGATGGAGCGCTCCTTCAAGCCGGGGGATAGGGTTCGTCCGGCAATGGCGTAGCTGCCGAAATCGCCGTTGTTGTCGTAAATCAGCGTAGATTGGTCGAAATCCCAGATGCCCTGACGGCGATAGACCAGCTGATAGGCAACCTGCGCCGTGCGGACGACGTTGAAGGAAAAATCAATTACGGGCGCATCAGCGGAGAGCGTATCGCCGCTGAAGGTGATGCCCTCGATGCTTGTCTCGCGCCGGCGGCTGCTGACGGCAGACAAGTCGTAGGAGAAGAGGGCAAAATCGCTGTCCTCCGGATAGGTGCGGACGGTGGATGCGCCGTGGCTTTGCAGCAGGCGGCGGCGAAGCTCGGTCAGGGTGATGGCACCGTCGCGGTTCTCATCCGCGCCGAAGCTGCCCGTGCGGGAGAGCGCATCCGCCAGCGCGCCGGAGAAGTACCCCGCGCCCGCCAGCCGCTCGCCGCCGACTTCGCCCGACCAGTACCAGCTTTCTTCCTCGCCGCCGGAAGAGCAGACGACATAGTAATTATCGCCCGCAAACAGGTTCTCGAACGACTTCTCCACACCTTTGCCAATCATTGCGCCGGAGTGGCATGCGTCCAGCAGCAGCACCTTTTTGCCGGGAATCGTGTCGAACACGCGGCGCAGCTCATACGCCGTAATGCCCTCTTCGGATTCGCCGTCGGAGAGCAGGAGCGTCATCAGCCCGTTCACGGCCGTGTTCCACAGCCCGTGGGTGCTGATGTAGAAGTAGCTGACGTCGTCCGCGTCCGCATCGGCGAATGTTTCGCGAATGAGGGCAACAAGCGCAGACGCGGAGGACAGCCCGTCTTCGCGGGTGACGAGGGTCTGCATGTTAAGCGTGCCGCCGGAGAGGGCATCCGCCATGCGCAGGACGTTATTGCGGGAGGAGGGGGTGGTGTCGGTCTGGGTGAGGAAGCGGTCGCAGCCCACGAGCAGCGCGCGGTTGACGCGTCCATCCGCCGTGATTTCTTCCGCGCGGACGGCGAAAATCGGGCAGCACAACAACACGACGAGCAGCACGCTCATCAGCCGTTTCCACACGCCGACCGCCTCCCTTCCGCGCACAATAACAGGTGCTTTCATTGTACAACACTTTAGACGTATTTTCCACCGGGAATGTTTGACTAAGGGGAAAATTTTTCGTGAAGAATGCGGACTTTCTGCCGAAAAATAGACGAATGCTGTTTTACAAGAAAAAAATGGAATGGCGTAGTCAACGTCTGTTGACAACTTTTTCGCCGCATGGTACAATGCAGTCAAGCGAAAACGGAAACTGGAGGAGGAGCGTCCATGGACATTGTGAAGCTCAAAGCGACGATTGCAGAGTACGACCAGCAGAAGAAGCGGATGCCGGTGTATGAATGCCTGAAGGAAGCGTGGGCGAGTGAGCCGCCGTCGGAAGAACTGACCGTGCTGGTCATAGCGCAAATGCTAAACTATTTGGAATGGATTGACGGCGCTTATAAAATTGTTGTTGAAGCACCGGACGAGTTTAGCCTTTACTGGGATTTCTTGACGGAAGCCGCGACCTATGGGTTTGAACACTACCGCCAAGGGAAAATGTTCTTGTGGGAAATGTGCCGTGTGCTGGTCATGTGGCCGACATATCTTATCCAATGCAAGTATATTCCGAGAGATGGAGAAAAACTGCTTGAACAGCTTGTAGCGGAAGGAAAGGCACTGTATCCCACCAGCGCGCTTTTTGACTGCTTAACGCCTTTTAACGAGGACGAAGATAAGGAACTGATTCGTCAGCTTACGCCCGCGCAAAGAAAACGGATTCGCGAGGAATTGACGGAATGGAACTTGCAGGAAAACATGATGGATCGGGAAATGCTGGAGAGCGTTGGCGACGTTATGGATGACCCAGAAAAAAACAAATGATGATTGAGGAGCACACATGGGCATTCTGGCGAATCCGCACTGGCAGCGGCGATAACACAAAAAAGCACCTCCCTCATCCATCGAGAGAGGTGCAATATTTTACCCAAACAGCCCCAGCCCTTCAAGCAGAATCTTCAAGCCGATGCCAATCAGCACCAGACCGCCGACCAGCTCCGCCTTGCTCTTGTAGCGCAGCCCGAAGCGGTGACCGACCAGCAGACCAATGGGCGAAAGCGTGAACGTCGTCAGACCAATCAGGCAGGCTGCGAGGGCGATGTCCGTGCCTTCCAGCGCGAAGGTCACGCCGACCGCCAGCGCGTCAATGCTTGTGGCAATCGCCAGCAGCAGCATCGTCTTGAAGCCGAAATCGTCATTGGTTTCATCCTCGTCCTTGCTCAGCGCCTCGCGCACCATGTTCACGCCGATAATCGCCAGCAGGATGAACGCCACCCAATGGTCGAACTGGTCAATCAGATTGGAGAACGTCGTGCCGAGGAAGTACCCCAGCGTCGGCATCAGCGCCTGAAAAATGCCGAAATACGCGCCCACGCACAGCAGATGCTGCCATTTGACTTTCTTCACGCTCAAGCCTTTGCAGATGGACACCGCGAACGCATCCATGCTCAATCCGACACCAAGGAGCAGAATCTCCCAAATCGACATGCCGCTCATCCCCCAGTTTCCTGTATGTCATGAGCGATTATTATATGCCTGAAATATTGATTAGTCAAGGAAAACTGTTTCAATTCGCCGCTTCCTTTTTTCCATGGAAGATGATACAATAGCAATAGCAGGGCGAAAGCCGCAGACGAAGGAGGCAATTATCATGAAGCGGATTTTGACGACGCTGATGACAATCATGCTGATGATGGGGATGGCGGGAAGCGCGGAGAGAGTCTATCAGGAGATTCCTCTGCCGGTGTCCGCGCAGCCTACGTTCTACACCTGCACCGATGCGTCTGGGAACACCTACGACCTGTTTGAAATCGTCAAGTGGCAGGAGGACGAGAACCACTGCGTCACGGCGGTGACTGGGCGCTTTGAGCGGGTTGTGACGGACGACGACTGCGAAACGGGCGAGTATGCAAATAACGGACAGACGGTGACGTTCGCACTGGCGGCGGATTTTTCCGCTATGATGCTGAGCAGCATGACGGATGCGGACATGCGGATGATTCCCGTGACCGACTTGCGGGCGTGGTACATCAGCGCGTATCTGGATGGCACAGCGCCCGAAAGCGGCGAAATCGTCTTTGCGTATGATGTTTCGCAGGAGGACGCGGCGTTCGACTTCTGGTTCATCACGGTGCGGATTGCGCTGAACGACGCGGGCGAAGTGGCGTACATGGAATATGAGTATGTGCCGTGGGGGTAAGCGGGAGGCGAGGGACGATTGAAGCAATTCCGCAGAAGCGGGAACGGGATTGGACAATCGTCTGCTATCAGGGCAATTATCTGTTCATCCAAACGGAATACGTCAACTTCCCGGAACAACGCAAAGAGACTGCGGCGCGCTCTTGCTCCGCAGTCTCTTTTTGTCCCAGCGCAAAAATCAGCGAAAACCACGAAAACTTGCAATTTCCGTGTTAAAAAATTGACAAGAGCCCTTGAACTGCAGTGCGGAATGTGGTATCATAATTGTGCCATTCAAGGAAATGGCAAAACAAGGAGGTACGCGCATGAAAACGATGCTTTCTAAGTTGACTTCCGCGCTGCTCTGCCTTGCAATGCTGCTGACGATGTGCAGCTTCGCAATGGCGGAAGCGGGAACGTACACGGGCGTGGGTGACAGCGAAATCGGCGGCAAGGGCGCCATCGAAGTCAGCGTGACCGTGGATGAAAACGGTGTGGTAACGGACATTCAAGTGACGAAGAACGGCGACACGGCGGGCATTGCGGATGCTGCTGTGGAGGCGATGCCGGGCCGCATCATGGCGGCGCAGTCTGCGAACGTGGACGGCGTTTCCGGCGCGACGATGACATCCGAAGCAATCAAGATGGCTGTGCTGGATGCCGTCACGGCGGCGGGTCTGGACACGGTAAAGTGGTCTACCTATGCGGCAACCGAAGCGGCGAAGGCGGACGACGCCACCTATAACACGGATATCGTGATTATCGGCGCGGGCGGTGCTGGCATGACCGCGGCGCTGACGGCGGCGGAAAAGGGCGCGGACGTCATCATTCTGGAAAGTCAGGCGGCTGTCGGCGGCAACTCTGTCCGCGCGACGGGCGGCATGAACGCGGCGGATACTCCCGCGCAGGATGAAAACGAATTCGGCGAATCCGCTGGCGTGGAAAAGACGCTGAAGGCTGCGCGCACGACCTATGCCAACAACGTGACCATCACCAAGTTGGCGGAAGAAGTCGAAAAGCAGTGGGCAGACTATCAGGCAAACCCGGTCGGCTATTTCGACAGCGACGAGCTGATGGAACTGGACACCATGATCGGCGGCAAGGGCATCAACAATCCCGAACTGGTCGAAGAACTGGCGGACGAATCGGCGGACGGCGTTGAATGGCTGAAGAAATACGGTATTAATCTGACCAGTGTGGGCAGCTTCGGCGGCGCGTCCGTCAAGCGTATCCATCGCCCGGTCAATGCGGAAGGCAAGACCATCGCGGTTGGCTCCTACATGATTCCGCTGCTGGAAAAGGCTTGCGAAGAAAACGACAAGATTTCCATTCAGCTGGAAACCACCGCGACGACCATCCTGACCGATGAAAACGGCAAGGCGGTTGGCGTGAAGGCAGTCGGCGCGACGGGCAACGAAGTGACCGTGAACGCGAAGGCGGTCATTCTGGCAACGGGCGGCTTCGGCGCGAATCTGGACATGGTGGCGGAGCTCGTGCCCGCGCTCAAGGGCTTCATGACCACGAACGCGGCGGGCGCGCAGGGTCAGGGCATCGAAATGGCGCAGGCGCTGGGCGCGGCGACGGTGGATATGGATCAGATTCAGATTCACCCGACCGTGCAGTTTGACACTGCGGCGCTGATTACCGAAGGTCTGCGCGGCGACGGCGCTGTGCTGATTAACGCTGATGGCAAGCGCTTCATCGACGAAGTTGGCACGCGTGACGTGGTGAGCGCGGCGGAAATCGCGCAGCCCGGCTCTTACAGCTATCTGGTGGTCGATCAGGCGATGCTGGACAAGTCCTCGGTCATCGCGGGCTATGTCAAGCGCGGCTTCGTCTTCCAGGGCAACACTTATGAAGAACTGGCGGAAGCGCTGGGCGTGGACGCGGCGACCTTCGCGGAAACGATGAACACTTGGAACACCTACGTCGAAGCGAAGAACGACCCGGATTTCGGCCGTACCTCCTTCGCGCAGCCCCTGAACACCGCGCCGTACTACGCCATCAAGGTGACGGCGGGCGTCCATCACACGATGGGCGGTCTGGTGATTAACACGGACACCGAAGTCCTCAAGGCCGACGGCACGGCGATTGCGGGTCTGTACGCGGCGGGCGAAGTGACCGGCGGCGTGCATGGCGCGAACCGTCTGGGCGGCAACGCTGTGGCGGACTTCGTGGTCTTCGGCCGCATTGCGGGCGAAGAAGCGGCGGAATACGCGCTGGGCGAGTAATCACGATAATAGGAATCAACCGGGCGGGTCGGCATGGGCTGACCTGCCCGGTTTTTCTTTGCCCCTTCTCTCATGGCAGAGCCATGCAAGCTGCTGCCGCTCTGGACTTGCACTCCCCCCAAGTTTCCGTGGAGAAACATAATTGAGCCGCTGCACAAAAAGGGATGTGCAGCGGCTCTTGCCGTATCGGTTTACTTTTCTCCCCCATCAATCGTCAAGTGGTGGCCGAACATGCCGTCCATGGCGGGCGAACGCATCCGCATGTCGTAACCTGCGTTGCATTCAAGGAAGTCCGCGAAAGTCTGTGTACCGTAGACGATACGGGTCAGCACGGCAATGGGCAGCTGAATGTCCCAGTCGCGGTTCGCTTCGACAATCGTCTTTTCGCCGTCCTGACAGGTGATGAGCCAGCGCGCGTTGTTCGCGGGAATCTGCTCATCCACCACTTCCAGAACGAACGCGCCGTCGCGCTTGCCGGCGGGCATCTGCCGCAGAATCGCTTCCGCGTTGATGATGCGCACCATCGGCACGGTTTTGGCGCGGCGCGGGATAATTTCGCCATCCAGCGTGATGACGTAGCCCAAATCGGTCATGTCAATCACCTTGCGCGTGTGGATGACGGAGACTGTCGCGCCCTGATGATACAGCGCATTCACGCTGTCCGCCACCAGCTGACGGGACGAGCGCATCCGCCCGTAGAGGATGCCCAGCAGTACCCCCGCACCCGCCGAGCAGCCCTGCACCAGCAGCGCCAGCCAGCGAAGCCGCAGGATTTCCAGCGTGCGCAGCTCCTGCATCACCGCCGTGTCCTGCCATACGTTCCAGAATGCCTTTGCAATATCCTTCCACTCCACCAGCACCGTCGGAATCCACTCCGGGAAGGTGTATACCGGCTGAATGATGTAGTTCATCAGCAGCGCCGCGAAAATCGCCGATACCCCGTAGCCGAGGATGAACAGCAGCACCGCGCCTGTCAGCTCCGGCATCAAGCTGATGGCATACTTTTCTTGCAGCCGCTGCCGATAGCGCTTGCCGTAGTGCTTCACACGCCCATTCAAGAACGCAATGAACCGCAGCAGCACCGTCATGCCGATAAGGAACAGCAGCACGCGCAGCCAGAGCGTCGCGCTCATGCCCTCTTTGCCGAGGTCGAACATGCTGCCGCCGCTCTGCCAGCCCGTCACAGCGGACTTGAAGGATACGCTTGCGCCCGTCCCCGGCTTCGGGATTGCCTCCACCAAAAGGGCATCGACGGTTGTGGACGTTTCAATCACACTGTTCAGCGGAATATACGCCGTATACGCCTGATATTCCCCGACGCGCTTGGAATGCCGCGCGATGCCGATGACCTCGTAACTTTCACCGCCGATGAACACCTTGCGCCCCAGCGGATCGGCGACGCGGAACAGCTTCAGCGCCAAGTCCTCGTCCAGCACAGCGACTTTCCGCCCGCTCTTCAGTTCCTCTTCGTACGGCAGCCGTCCGTAGCGCAGGAGCTTTGGCCGCACCTGAAAGCCATATTTTCCGACCAGCTCCACGCGCGTATCCGACGAGATGTCTCCGCCGGATATCGACGTTTTTTCAATCACACCGCCGATTGTCCAGCGCAGCATCGTCGTCGTATCCCATTCACCGGCTGCGTTTTCCAGCGCCTTCACCTGATCGGCAATCGGCTGATTCGGCGCTGCTTTTGTGTCCCCGTCCTCGCCGGAATTATCCTCCGTCTGCTGGGCGGGCGCGGGCACAAGGTATTGCAGATGGTCGCCTACCTGCTTTGCCTGAACCGCCCCAAACACCAGCGCGGCGGCAAAGGCGGCCAGCAGCGCCCATTGCCACCATTTCCCCAGCTTCTTCACTGCACATACTCCATGACCGTCGCGCCGTCCTCCAGCGCGCGGTCTTCACGGTCGGCGATGGAGCGATAGCTCAAATCCTCCTGAATGGAGACCGTGCTGTCGCTGCGCTCGATGACGGTCACGCTGGTCTTTTTGACCTTCATCGTGTTCTCGGAGAGGAAGCCGCCGCCGGAATACTCAACGACGTACACATAGTTCGATTCGCCGTCAGAGCGGACGCAGCTGGGCGCAAGCAGGGTTGTGGCGCTCTTTGCTCGGTAGGTGATTTTCACGTCCACGCCACCGTCCTGCATGAAGCGGCGAATCGCGGTGGAATCGCTGCTCAGGTACGTTTCCGGCATCGGCATTTGCAGATACTTCGTGCCATCTGAAGCGATGGTGGTCTTTTCCACGTTGGTGCGCTCGCTGCCGTAGTTGTCGCTGCTGATTTCGGCGCGTGTCCCGTCGGCAATCGTGCGCGTGGAGTTGCTGTCCAGCGGCGCGCGCAGCACCGGCACGCAGTCCTCCTTGTTCATCACATACGCAACCTTCGTGCCATCGTAGGTGTCGCCTTCCGCCACTTTCAGTTCGATGATGTAGCCATCGCGCGGCGCAACAACTGCCTTCAGGCTCGTTTCCAGCACCGTCAGCGTCACCATCTTCTGGTTCAAATCCTCGATTTCCTCCATCAGCCCGTTGCGCTTGGTGATGTACTGGAACACGTCGTCTGACACCTTCAGCTTCTTGTTGTCCAGCACCGCGAAGTACGCTGCGCGCGCTTCTTCGTAGGCAGCCTGTGCCGTCCGCGCTTTGTTGACGGCGGCTTTGAGATCGTCGGACACCTCACCGGACAATGCAAGCTGGCTCTGCCACGTTGAAACATCCCCCGTCAGCACAACGGATTCCTTCGCCGCGGCATAGCGCGCCTCATACGTCGCTTCGCTGAGCGTATCCTGCGCGTCAAGCAGCTGCTGGTACATGGTGTTCTGGTAGCTTTCCTTGCTCAGTTTGCGGTTCTGCACGTCCAGCTCCAGCAGTTCCTTGTTCTTCGCATCGTAATCTTCGCGAACCTTCTTGATTTCTTCCTCGTAAGAGGGCGTTTTCGCCGTGAAGATGATGTCGCCCTTCTTGACGTAGTTGCCCGCGCGAACATAGAGCTTATCCACGGTGATGTTCATGTCCTTGGCTTCCTCGACGGTGAACTCTTCCGTCTCCGCGAAATACACCTGCGCGCGGAAGGTCATTTTGTCCTCGAAGCGCCCGGAGGTGCTTTGCACGAGCTGTACCTTCGGCGTCGTGATGGTCTGCACCGTCCGCGCGAAGAACATGCACAGCGCCACCGCCACGAACAGCACAATCAGCCCGCGCAGGGCGAATCGTTTAAGCTTCATACGTTCCTTTTCCTCCGTCACTTGAGTTCGCTAAGCTGAATGCCCGCGACGATGTCCTCTTGGAAATACAGATAAATCAGCAGCGTCGGCAGAATGTACAGCGCGCTGCCCGCAAAGGCAACATCCGCCCGGTCGGTGCTGATCTGGTTGAACATGACCGACAGCGGCTGCAAGTTGGTGTGGTTCACCAGATAAATCAGCGGCTGTTCGACCATGTTCCAGCAGTCCGCGAACGACAGCGCCGCCGCCGCGCCCAGAATCGGCTTGCACACCGGCAGAATCACATGCACAAACCCGCGTACCGGGCCTACGCCGTCCACCATGCCCGCCTCCAGCAGTTCATTCGGGATGCCTACCATGAACTGGCGCAGGAGGAAGATGTAGAAGGGCGAAAAGCACATCGGCAGGATGACCGCCCACGGTGTCTCCATGATGCCCAGCCATCGCAGGACCGTGACGCTTGGCGCCATCGTGACCTGAAACGGAAGAATCATCAAAACCAGAATGCAGAAGAAGAGCAAATCGCGCCCGTGGAACTGGAAGCGGCTCAGGCAGTACGCCGTCAGCGGCACAATGAGCGCCTGCCCGACCAGAATCGCGCCGGTGTACATCATGCTGTTGCAGAACAGCTTCAAATACGACGGTTCTTCAATGAAAATCTTGTAGTACTGCCGGAGCGAGAACATCGCGGGTGAATACAGCACGTCCAGCCACTTCGTTGTGTCGTAGCTGCCGCGCCCTTTCAGGTACGCCGTAATTTCCGACTGGGGAAAGAACGAATACAAGAACGTAAATACAATCGGGATAAGGATGACTGCCGACAGGATGGTCAGCAGCACAAACGCCAGCTTTCCGCCGAAGGACAGGCGGTTGTGGCGATGATGAATTTTCTTCTTGCGCGCCATCATACTGCCTCCTGTCCTCAGTTATTGGGCGAGCGAACCGCTTTGCTCAGGTACATCAGTGCGAACAGCACCATCACGCCCACGGCGAAGATGTACGCCGCCGTCGTCACATCCTGATATTCCAGACGGGCGAACTTGTTGTTCATGAAGTGCTGCAAGGTATAAATCGCGTTGGACGGATACGCGCCGCCGATAAAGTAGACTTCCTTGAAGATTTTGAACGCATTGATCCACGCCAGCACGAACACGAGGAACGCCGTCGGCATAATCTGCGGGAGGGTGATGCGGAACGACTGCGTCCACCAGCCCGCGCCTTCCAGTGCGGCGTATTCATACAGCGAGGGATGCACCGCCGACAGCGCCGACGCGAACAGCACAACCGAGAACCCGACGTTCTTCCAGATGTACAATAGCACAATCGGCACGCGGAGTGCGTCACCCTCCAGCCACAGCACGCGCTCCATCCCCAGCGCCGTCACCATGCGGTTGATGACGCCGCCGTAGTCGAACATCAGCGTCCAAATCAGCAGCATGGCAGAGGACGGCATCAGGTATGGCAGCAGCAGAATGTTTCGGAATGCCGTTGAGCGGTCTTTGAGCGTTTTGAGCATTGCCGCCAGCAGGAACGCCAGCAGCCAAATCACCGGCGCGCACAGCAGTGACAATTCCCATGTGTTCTTCAGTCCCAGCTGGAACATGCCTGTCTCTTATACACATCTGACGCTGCCGACGATACTCCTTGTGTAGAT
>OWIO01002265.1_pt1 | contig 12873 bp, 9 predicted proteins | sample 1733011 | NCBI WGS metagenome assembly OWIO01 (sample SAMN05065779, study PRJEB22554) | human gut metagenome | biome: ENVO:2100002; feature: ENVO:00000062; material: ENVO:00002003 | host: Homo sapiens | place: USA | reverse complement strand
AGATGACGTCGAGTCTCGTGGGCTCGGAGATGTGTATAAGAGACAGGCATACAGCAGACTGATTATACCATAATCAAAATGACAGTGAACGACTACATACAGCAAAGATTTCAGTCTTTCAGTATTCACTTATCAGAAACTGATCTTTTGGATATGTGTCTGAACGCGAAGATTAGCGGAGAGGATGAAATGAATAAGGAATCCTACAATATCGTTTCTGTGGCAATTGCGAAGTTCATCCCCTCTCTCCTACTCCGTGCCACTTCAATCAGCGAAAACGGCTTCTCTATGTCTTGGAACATTCAGGGTATTAAGGACTACTATTCATTTCTGTGTAAACAGTACGGATTGAAAGACGAATTAAGTAACAAGCCTAAATGTACTTTCTTATGATATTTGCTCCACACATATTGCAGATAAAGGTTATCACCCCGATGGATAAGGATGAGTTCGGCAGACCCATTCCCGGAACAGGCGGTGAAAGCTGGCAGGATGTATGTAGGTGTCGCTGTGACGATAACACTACCAAAGAGTTTAAGTCAGAAAACGGCTCTGTGTATCGCCCGAATTACCATGTAGTGTGTGAGAAGAGAATCACTGTTAAGGCTGGTGTCGAAGTGCGCTGTATGGACAGTGAGAACGTGAGAGGTCAAGGTGAGGTTTACACGGTTAAGAGTACAAACCACTTTAACTATTCGGAACTATGGATGTAGATTTCGATTTTTCCGATGTCGACTCCTTTTTCAATGAAGGAGAATGGGAAGTCGAAAAGAAGATGATTGATGTAGGTGATGAAGCTGTGAAACATGCAGAGGAACACGGCAATTATAAAGACCATACATTGACTTTGAGAACGTCCAATGATTACGATGTCGATAAAGACGGTTTAACTCTGAAAAATGAAGCGGAATACGCCTCATTCGTGGAATCTAAAGGGTATGATGTTTTAAGTGATGCCGCTCTATATGCGGAGAAACGATTAAAAGAAGAATTTGAAAAATGAAAAAGTACATTAGCACAAAACAGATTGAAGCAGAACCTATGACATTAGGCGAAGCTTGCCGTAAAGGTTTGGTAAAAAGTGAAATAGGAGAGCATGAATCTTGCAAGCTTGGATATCACACTCGTGCTGAATATGGCTATGAAAGTTGGTCACCCAAAGAATTGTTTGAAGAATCATATCGAGAAGTCAAGAAAGAAACTCCTATGTGTTTCGGTGATGCTATCGAAGTTTTGAAGCAAGGTGGGGCTATCCGTAGAAACGGCTGGAACGGCAAAGGCCTGACGGTATTCAAGCAAGTGCCTGCACATATTGAAAGCGATACCATTCCCAAGATGCAATCGCTTCCTCAATCAGCAAAAGACCTTATTCTGAAAGGAAAAGGTTTTATTGACTATACAAGCCAATGCCTTATCTATAACGAGAATACGGGACGTGCTGATTCGTGGGTACCATCCATCAGTGATGTGTTTGCAGAAGATTGGGAGATTGTGAAATGATAGTAACTACTGACATAGGAAACATTCTCTATCGGGATTGCAAGGCTTTCGGGATAGGTATAGCACCAGCAGGGGAAACGCTGACGGGTGAATTGAAGTCCGAAAGGATTGTCATTCACACGAAGAAGCAACAGCCGGGGACTTATTGGAAGAAGTCTTTCGCAGAAGTGAATCTTTGTGTACCTGATTTAAGCGAGAATGAAGCGAATACTATCCGTTTGAATGAACTTGAAAGAAAGGCTGGCAAGCTGTTTGATGATGTAGTAAGCACCTATGATGGTACAACCTATCGTTACTCTATTGAATCTATCAGTATAGAAGCGGATACAGCTTTAAAGTGTCATTATGTGAATGTGAGAATTTTATTTGAAGTATTAAATGTAAAACTATAAAATTATGATTTCAGCAGTAGGAATTAAAAGAATCTTGTTTGCCGACATTGATAAGGTAACGGCAGACATTACCCCCGAAATCGCAAAGACTTTGATTCAAGCCGCTATTAAGGCGAAAGATGAGGTTTTGAACGTGCATGGGGAAACTTGGCAGATTGAAGAAACGGAAGCATCTGTCACTGGACATAAAAATCAGTTAACAGGAAAAAATTACCGTTACGATGATGTGCCGGGAGAAGTCTCCCCTTCTTTCTCTATCGGACAGTATGACTGGAAGACAAAGAAAGCATTCATGGGTGGCGATGTTATTCAGGCAACATCTGAAGATGTCGGATGGAAGCGTGCCTTGGACAAAGTTATCGTCAACAAAGCATTGTTTTGTCTGACTGATGATGATGTATGGTTTATTTTCCCGAAATGCCGTATCATTTCCCGTGAAGCTAATACAGACAAAGCAATTGCCATTGCAGTACGCGGAATGGTTCAAGAACCGGGAATCAAAGGCGTTTCTTCTGAATACAATTACGAAGAAGAAGCTATCAAAGCTTTGATACCAGTGGCGTAACATTTTGAGATAAAACGATTGTAAACAGCAAGGGTGAGGTGGTGGTATTCGCTTCACCCTTGTTTCAATTTAGAATAATGAATCAAGCAGCAAAAATAGTTTCTGATGCCCTTTTAGGGCTGGATTTTAAGAATGTCGAAATAGGTGGAGTTGTTTATACGATCAAGCCGCCCACAATCAAAGTTATTTGTAGTGCTATTCATCATTTTTCCAATATTGGGATGACAGGTGACAACATCATGGAAGCTATCAAGAAACTTCCCGGAGTCACAGATGATATGCTAAAAGGTATCTCCTGTTTTATTTGTGGTAATGAGAATATGGCTAAGGCTTTGGAAAACGGAACCTTTGATGAAATCAAAGAAGTTTTGGAAATATGTTTCTCTATGATGGATATATCGGCTTTTCAGTGTGTCAGCTTGATGAAGAACGTGTCGATGCTGGCAGCAAGACCGAAACAGTAGGAAACGCAACGTTCTTCGGGCAAATAGCCCATTTGGTTGACACTCTCCATTTAAGCTATACGGAAGTGTTTGAAGTCATTCCATATAGAAACCTTTTAATGATGCAACGAGATAAACTCCATGCAATTTATGGCGGTCAAAAAGTAAAAAAAATCAGTGGTAAAGAATTAGCGAATCGTAGAAAAAAGAAATAAGTATGGCAAAGTTATATTTCAAAGTCGCAAGTGATTGGGAAGAAGTCGTAAGACTCCGTAGTGAAATAGCTAAATTAAAGCAGGAGTTGAAAAATGTGGATGGAACACAATCCCCTGCTACCTTCAAAACTCTAAATACCCAACTTGCTGTATCCAATCAAAAGTTGGATGAACTGGTGACTAATGCTGCTAAAGCCGGAGCTGAAATGGAAATGGGATTTAAAAAGAAAATTTTTGATGCCTCTCAATCTGTTAACGGATTCACAGAAAAGATTATTACTCAAAAGACAGTAGTTAAAGATATTGAAGCTGATGTAAAGCGTCTAGGAGAATCATATCGCATAGCACTAAAGCGTAACCCTCTATCTGCAACTGGTAAGCTGGAAGAATACAATGCTGCTCGCAAAGCCTTAGATGAAGAAAAGGCAGCTTTGTTCGGACTTACCCAGCAACAAGCTGAAGCTCGTCTTTCTGTGAAAAAGCTCCGTGACGAATACGCCCTTTACAACGATAATGCCAAAGAGGTTGTAGAAAAAAACAATGGCATTGCAATTTCTTGGAAGAAAGCATTGGCGGTTATTGGTGGTGCTGGAGTATTAAAGGCATTAGGTTCTGAAATAATTCGTGTTCGTGGCGAATTTCAATCCATGCAGACCGCTATTGAGACTATGGTTGGAAAGGATATGGCAGGGCAACTGATTCCGCAAATCAAGGAGCTGGCTAAGATTTCTCCACTTACTATGTCAGATATGGTTGGAGCAGAAAAGATGATGCTTGGATTTAACATACAAGCAGAAGACACTATCAAATACTTGAAAGCCATTAGTGATATTTCTATGGGGGAATCCAGTAAGTTCAATTCGCTAACTTTGGCATTTTCACAGATGTCAGCAGCGGGTAAACTTATGGGGCAGGATTTGAATCAAATGATAAACGCTGGATTCAACCCGTTACAGATTATCTCCGAAAAGACTGGAAAATCTATCGCAACTTTGAAAGATGAAATGTCCAAAGGTGCTGTTTCCGCTGAAATGGTTCAACAGGCATTCATTGATGCAACTTCCGCAGGTGGTAAGTTCTATAATATGTCTGAGAATGCTTCAAAGACTATCAATGGTCAGTTGTCTATGATGCAGGATGCTTTGGATTCCGTGTTTAACGAATTGGGAACAAAGTCGGAAAGTGTTATCATGGACGGTATTCAAATGACAACTTCGTTGATTCAGAATTATGAAACAGTAGGTAAGGTCTTGGCTGGATTAGTGGTTACTTATGGTACATACCAGACCGCAGTGATGCTTGTTACTGCTGCCGAAAGTAAACATACTCTTGTGGAGATTGGACTTACCAATGCCCGTTTATTGGCACGAAAAGCGCAGTTAGCTTTAAACGCTGCAATGCTTACCAATCCTTATGTGTTGTTGGCTACTGCTGTAGTAGGACTTGGAGTTGCAATGTTGGCTTTCCGCGATTCGGCAACAGAAGCAGAAAAGGCACAGAGAAGGTTTAATGAACAGCAAGAAGAAGCTAAAAAGCAAGAAGAAGAACACAAACAGAAGATTGATTCCCTCGTACAAAGTTCTCGTGATATAGCGTTGTCGGATTTACAAAGAGGTCGAAGTTTAGCGGAGTTAAGAAAAGAATACCCTAAGATATTCGCTCAATATGACATCGAAACCATTAAGTTGGCTGATATACTTAAACTAAAGCAACAGATAACGGAAGAAGATGCGAAACGTGCCGGAGAAAAGCAAACCAAGGAACTTTCTAACATTGAATCTGAAATCAAATATTACGAGAATCTGCTGAAAACTCTTTCCGGTCAGCAAGGCGTTGATGGATATGTGAAGAAACTAAAAGAATTGCGTGCTATGCGTGATGTCATGCTGCAAGAAAAAGGCAAAGGCATCTCCGAACAGTTCATTTCCAATCTTAAAGATGTTAATACTAATGAGTTTGACCGCTACATCTCTGAGTTGGAGAAGCGTATCAGAGGAAAGGGGGAAAATGGAACTGTGAAACTTCGTTTGCCTATTGATATTAAGGGTACTTTGTCTGATGAAGCAATCTATAATGTGAAAGACATAAAAACACTTATAGATACAGCAAAATCAGTCAAGCAAACCCGAATTGATTCAGAGAAGAATAAAACCACTTACAAACAAGATTATGAGAAAGCGAAGAAAGACTGGGAGGATGCCAAAAAGAAACTATCTGAAATAGAAAAGGACAAATCTAAATTTACTTCAAAGCAATACGAAGAAGCTAAAAAGCAAAAAGAAACTACCGAAAAAGCATACAAAGATTTAGGAGGTATCACTGGCAATGCTTTATCTAAACAAGAAAAAGCTATTGAAAAGCAAAAAAAAGACCAACAAAAATCAGCCGAAGAGCTTCTGTCTCTCCGTCGCCAAAATCAACAGGCGGAAATAGATCTTATGAAGGAAGGCACAGAGAAAAAGCTAAAACAGATTGACCTTGACTATCAAAAAGAACTTGACGCCATCAAGAAACAAGAAAAAGATTTGAGTGAAAGACAGGGTGGAAAGTTGACTTCGGAGCAGTCTATTGAAATTTCCGCTCGTTATACCAATGCTGAAAATAAAAGAGAGAAAGATATAGCCGATGTAAGTAAGGAATTAAATTCCATACTAGATAAATATCGTGATTATTCAGCTCAACGCATAGCTATAGAGAAGCAGTATCAAGACGATGAAAAGAAACTTAGGGACGGATTAGCAAAAGCTAAAAGCGATTCTGAAAAGAAACAATATGAAGATGCCCTAAAAGAACTAGAAAAACAGCGTAAGAAAACTATAGATTCTATTTCAAAAAGCGAAATCGAAGATTCTGGCGTTTGGAAAATGTTAATGGGAGATGTTGATGCATTACCTACAGATATGCTTGAACAATTATTATCTGATGCTGAACAACTTGTCAAGACTACAAACTTGTCGGCTACAGATATGAAAGCTATGATGGATACCATAAATAATGCTCGCCAAAACCTTATAGCTCGCAACCCTTTCAAGACATTGAAAGAAGAATATGAAAAGTATCAGAAAGCAATAAAGAAAGGGGATAAACAGGGAGCCTTTACTTCATGGAGTAATGTGGAACAAGCTAGCGAATCTATAAAGAGTAATATTTCAACATTAGGGTCCTCTCTATCTTCTCTTGGAACTACTTTTTCCGATGAACTGGGAGAAGGCATCCAAAAAGCGGTAGATATTATAAATGACGGCATCACAGCATTTGAAGTATTCGGCAAAACTGGTGAAAAGTCTGCCGGTGACACAGTGAAAGGCATTAGCGGAATTGTTGGGATCATAACTACATTAGTGGGTACTGTAATGAATGCCTTTGATTCTACAAAAGCAGAACAAGAAAGAAATATTGAATATCAACGTAGACAGGAAGGATATTGGGATTCTATAAATTATCAAGTAGAACGTTATCTGGAGTTGCTCAAAGAAGCCGCAGGAAATGATTATTTTGCAACAGCTACCCAATCATTAACAACACTTGAAAAAGCCAGAGAGAAGGCATACAGGGACATAGTAAAATCTATGCCTGTTGGTGATGTTGATGCTGTAACATTTGGGCTTGCTCAACTTTTTAAAAGTGGTAAGTTTGCTGGCAAAATGACTGAATATGCCTTCGGAGGTCCGCAAGCTAAAGAAATATTTGATTTCATACAAGCTAATGGAGGATATGATCTACAAAACAAACTCATATCAGAGGAAGCGATTTGGGCGATGAAAAGCAATGCCGACATCTGGTCTAAGTTACCGGAATGGATGCAACAAGCTATTGACAAATTTGTAGAGCTCAACGACCAGACTAAGGAGCTAGAAGAGACTTTAAATGAGGATTTATTTCAAACGACTTCACAAGGTCTCGAAGAAGCAATACTGGAAGGATTAAAAGGAGGAAAAAGAGGAATCGCAGATTTTGGAGAAGATTTTGAAGAGATAATGCGCAACGCCTTATTACAATCGTTCGTTATAGACCAACTAAGAGGTAAAGCACAAGAGTTTTATAAAAAATATACCCTTTTGGCTGATAGTGACGAAAACGGAAAACTTGATTTAACAGCAGAAGAGATAAGCGATCTTAGAAAAGATTGGAATGATATTATAAAAGCTGCTACAGAAGAAGCAAAGAACATTGATGCCATTGTTGGTGGTTCTTCCTCTTCATCCCAAGAAGCTTCAAAGAAAGGCTTTGCCACTGCGTCACAGGATTCAATCGACGAGCTTAACGGGCGTTTCACCGCCTTGCAAATAGCCGGAGAAGAAATTAAGAATCAAAGTATAACTCAATCCCAATCATTAAATATTCTAACGATGAAAGCGGATACACTTATTTCCATAAATACGGAAACGAGAAATATAGCCGATGACACACGTGATTTGATAGCAAGTTCATATCTCGAACTTGTTCAAATCTCCGAAAATACCGGAGCAATAATAAAACCCATCCAGCAAATGCAGAAGGATATGGCGGAAGTTAAAAACAATACCAAAGGATTATCAACAAAATAAATGGTTATGGCAGATTTATTAATAAATGGTAGAGATGCTTACAAGACTTGGGGTGTAAGAATGGGAGATAAATTCCTTGATGTGCTTGGTGCATCATTACCTATGAAAGAATTTATTGAAAATAAATCCCGATTAGAACATGGAAAACGTGTAATAATTAATAATCCCAAAATTGATGAACGGGAAATAACGCTCTCTTTTACCATAGAAGGCAATTCTAAATCTGATTATCAAGCAAAAAAAAGGGCTTTTTTTGAAGAATTATACAAAGGTGTGATTGATATTCAGATTCCAGCTAACAGCAGTGACATTTATCACTTGATTTATTTAGGTAAAAGTATCACCTATGCGCAGAGTTTAGACAGAACTTTTGGTAAATGCTCAATGAAGTTTTGTGAACCAAACCCGAGTTTAAGGACCTAATTTACGACATTGATTTCATTGTCGTATATGCGAGTGCCCAAAATTGGGTACTCTTTCTTTTATCTCCGAACTTTGGTGTGTTATGGAATCAGTAAACATCAAAGACATATCCGGCAACATTCGTTTCTCGGCTCCTATCAATGAAGGTTCGAAAAGACACTTCCTTTTGATGCAGGAAGATTATATCACTTTGCTATTTAGCCTTTTCAATCCGGTTTATTTCAAACTAGGTGACTACGTAGACAATGAGTTGGGAATATTCGAGCTTGTAGACCTGTATAAACCTACCTACAATACAACGACAGGTGCATACGACTACGAACTCCGCCTTGATGCTTATTACTGGAAATGGAAGAACAAGAAGTTTTTCTATACACCGGAAACTACCGGACGCGAAGCCGCATGGAATCTCACCGCTACCCTTGACACGCATTTGAAAGTCTTTCTTGATAACCTGAAAGCACTCGGATATAAATTCAGAGAGGAAGAGTTTACATACGAGATTGACAGCACAGTAGAAAACACTTCCAAGCTCGTTTCCTATGATAACGTGAATCTGATCGACGCTCTCACACAAATGGCGGAGACATGGGAGTGTGAATGGTGGATAACAGAGCACGTTATTCATTTCGGACGTTGTGAATATAGTTCCCCTGTTGATTTCAAAGCCGGTGACTTGACAGACACAGAAAATGTGAATGTCAACAGCATGACACGCAGCGACAGCCAGACCACTTATGCGACCCGTATCTACGCTTTCGGTTCCACCCGTAACATTCCTTCCAGTTACCGGAAAGATTTGATATTCGATGTAAAAGAGGTTAATGGACGTAATATATCCGATACGTCAAGACCGCTCAAAATAAACTACTTTCCGTCACGAGTTACGTATAAGGAAGACTATACCGCTAGTAGCAACGAAGGCAGCGGCCCTTTTACTCCCTCTTATACAGAATGGACGCTTGATAAGACTTTAGCTTCATCAGCCAAAGGTGGTTCTTATAAAGTTGTTTCGGAAGGAATTTCAATCAATATATCAACAGCCGTCCCGCAAATAGGGAACCGTGCTTTGCTCCCGGCAGGAGATTATATATTGAAGGCGTCATATATCTATAATGTTTCCGGGGAATCAAAAGAGGTGATTATTGGAAATCAGACCGTTTCATTAGCCCAAAATCAACAATATGAGATTGTGTCTAAAATACAGGTTTCCGACACGTTGGTTATCGACAAAAACAGTTCTGATTTAAAAGTAAGGGTATACGTTCACGTACCAGCTCCAGCTTCTTCCGAGCTGTTATCGACTTTCCAGGCGTATGTAACATACGATATTAACGTGTATGGCGGTTCTTCTGCAACGACTTCCGTAACATTTCTTTCCGGTGCAAATGCCGGACAGACTTTTGCTGCTGTTTACAATCCCGACCTTTTAACCGGTGACGCAGCAAACATTATCCAGTTACTGGAAGGTGTAACCGCCTCTTTAGGTAATCGGTACACCATTAACAACATCATAAGCGGTAAAGTTCCTGATAACTACTTTAGTAAGGATGACAAGGAAATGACCCTTAACGGAGTTGTTCAGAAACGTCTTATGCTCCCGGAGGGTATTTCTTATGTAGATGCTTATAAATACAGCCCGACCGGTGAACGTATCAATATCGGAGATGAACGCTATAATGATCCGGATAACGTGGAAATGCCAGAAGAGGAAGCAATCGAAGAGATCGTTATATTTGAGGATGAATATCCCCAATACAAGGGCACAATATCCAGTGTCAGCCACGATGACAAGGTAGACGATAACGATAAGGAATATCGGATCTATAATTTCAAAGATACGGGACTGAAGAACTTTACAGAAGATTTTAGGCTGGATGGTGAGGAACTTCACATGATATTCCAAACTGGCAAGCTTGCCGGGATGGACTTTGCTATCAATATTGTAGAAAGCGATAACACCGGAACAACCTTCGAAATTGTCCGCAATGAGGATTACGGTCGCTTTCTTCCGGATGATGTTCTTTATCCGGAAGCTTCTAATACTTATATCCTTTACGGTTTTGATACCGCGTACATCTCCGAGCAGATGTTGCCGGATGCAGAGCAGAATCTACTCAAAAAAGCAAAGGAGTACGTAAAGAAATCCATGATTGACCCGTCCACCTACGATTGTGAGATGGATGCTGATTTCATCTACAATAAAGGTAATATCCGTACATACGAAGTCGGTGATAAGGTCAACCTGATAAATAAGGCGTTTTTCCCCGAAGGCAGACAATCAAGAATAATCGGTTTCGAGTGGCCGCTGGATATTCCTTACGATCACCCGATTTATACAGTCGGTGAGACGGCTTCATATTCCCGTATCGGTGAGATAGAGAGCAAGCTTGATTCCCTCACTTACAAGGGACAAACCTATTCCGGCTCTGCTGTTGGAGGTGGTGGAATCAGTGTGTATGTTATCGGGGTTAATGACAAGACGATCCCGTCTGACAGAAACGTATTCTCTGCAAAAAGAGTGCTTCAGGAGATTATAGCTTATGCTATAAGTAAGACGAAAGATGACACAGCCCTAGGGCTTATTTCATTCCTGAACGGCATTAACGTTACCAAAGGTATTGTAACGGACACGATAACTGCAACAGAATTGAGCAGCAATATTGTAAAGGTGCTTGATAAGCTTACAGCCAATAATGCCGCTTTCTCCGGCAATATATCTTCTGTTGATTATGCTGAAAAGTTACTTGGCTGGCTGATAACCCCATCCGGTGATATAGATGCGAAGTCGTTGCGCCTACGTGATTTCCTTGAAGTGCCGGAATTGCGATATAACCGGGTATCAGTTATCACAGGTGAGGAATGGAACGCTCCCGGAGGCGGTATAATCGAATCAGTGGACGAAGAGAGCAGCATCGTTTACCTGAAGCTTGAACCGGGCGAGGTTGCAGCTGTTGAAGTGGATGATATTTGCAAGGCTAACTTCAACAATGACACAGGCTTTCAGACAACCTATTTCCGGATCACCGAAAAGCTGGATAATGGTTCTTTTAAATACGTTCTCCGTAGCGGATATACTTACCATCCTCAAAAGGCTATGCACTTTGTTTGCTATGGTAACTTCACCAATGCAGAACGCCAGAAGTCCAGCTATTCCACGCAGAATTATATCCGTTTCCTTAAAGGTGTAAACAACTGGGAGATCACAAAGGATATGATTGCCATGCAGTTGGGAGACCTGTCTAACCTGAAACTGTTTGGAATGGATATGACCGGACATAGTGCATATCTTAACAGAATCTACATGACCGGTACGATCAAGCAGATTTCAAATGACGGTGTGACGGAAGTACCGGTTCCGGTTTTTAAGGGTGAATGGAAATCCGGAACGTATTGGTATTATGACGAAGTAACCCACAACGGAAGCACATGGATTTGCATTGAATCTACGACTACGCAGGAGCCGTCAGATTCTTCTACTGACTGGTTGAAGGTTATTTCTAAAGGGGAAGATGGGCAAGATGGACAGGATGGAAAAGACGGTAAAGGCGTACAGAGCGTTGATGTCCTTTATTACCTATCCAGTTCTTCAACCTCCCTTTCCGGTGGTTCATGGTCTACAAACTCACCAACTTGGGTAGATGGGAAATACATTTGGAGCAAAACCAAAGTGGTATATACAGACGGTTCATCTATTGAAACCAATCCCGCTTGTATCACCGGAGGTAAAGGTAATACAGGGGATGATGGTAGGGGAATATCAAGCATTGTCGAAGAGTATTATCTGTCTACTTCTTCTAATTCTTTGGTTGGTGGTTCATGGAGCACAACGCCTCCGACATGGGAAAATGGGAAATATATTTGGACTAGATCAGTAATAACATATACAGACAGCACATCAACAACCACTAACCCTATCTGCTCTACCGGTTCCACGGGTGAAACTGGGATCGGAGTCAAGAGTGTTGCCGAACAATATTACCTGTCTACATCATACAGCACGCCTACCGGTGGATCGTGGCAGACTTCTGTTCCGGCATGGCAGGATGGCAAATACATCTGGACACGTGTAGTTATCACCTACACTAACAATACATATACAGAGACAGATCCGGTATGTGTAACAGGTGAAAAGGGACCAAGCGGAAACGATGGCGTAGGGATAAGTGCCGTTGATGTTTTGTTTTACCTGTCAACCTCTTCTTCATCATTGGAAGGCGGAGCGTGGTCTACAACGTCTCCCAAATGGGAGGATGGTAAGTACCTATGGACTAAAACAAAGGTAACTTATACGAATGGTTCGACATGGGAAAGCGATCCGGCTTGCATCACTGGAAGCCAAGGAAAAACAGGGTTACCCGGTGCAATGCTCCGTCCCCGTGGAGTATGGAAAGCCAATACCGAGTATTATAACAATGAGACATTCATAGATACAGTAATCTATGACGGTCAGAACAAGTTATGTAAGATCACGCATACGTCTACAACTTCTTTTGACTCAACAAAGTGGGAAGAGTTCAGCGAGTTCGAGAACATAGCAACAAACGTCCTTCTTGCGCAGAATGCGACGATTGATGTTCTCGGTTCTTCCGGAATATTTGTTGGAAACTTAGATAAAACGAAGGGCTGGATAATGACTGAAGGCTCTATTAAGCATAATGTTACAGGTGTCGAGCTAACATCTGACGGTAAAATATCTCTTCCAGAAACCGGTGGAATAAACGTAGGCGGAAAGACTTTCATAGAAGCCGGCAAGATAAAGACGGAGTTTATTAACGTTGATACTCT
>OWIO01002261.1_pt1 | contig 12907 bp, 8 predicted proteins | sample 1733011 | NCBI WGS metagenome assembly OWIO01 (sample SAMN05065779, study PRJEB22554) | human gut metagenome | biome: ENVO:2100002; feature: ENVO:00000062; material: ENVO:00002003 | host: Homo sapiens | place: USA | reverse complement strand
CCCCGACCCGCCTGATGGACAAGGCGGGCTACGGCAAGGGCTATAAATACGCCCACGACTACGCGGGGCATTTCGCCGAGCAGGAGTTCCTGCCCGAGAGCCTTTCGGGCACGAAGTTCTACGAACCCGACACGCAGAACGCCGCCGAAGCCAAAATCGCCGAACGGATGGCGCAGCTGTGGAAAGACAAGTACCAATGAAACGCATCGGCATTATATCCGACACCCACGGAACCTTCGACGACACGCTCCGCGAATTTCTGAAAGACGTGGACGAAATCTGGCATGCGGGCGACATCGGCTCGATCGAGCTGGCCGACCGGATCGCCGCATTCAAGCCGCTCCGCGCCGTGAGCGGCAACATCGACGGCGGCATGACCCGCCGCGTCTATCCCGCGTTCCAGGCCTTCGAGTGCGAGCGGGTGCAGGTGCTGATGACCCACATCGGAGGTTATCCCCGCCATTACGACCCGCGCGCCGTGCAGAAAATCCAGTCCGTGCACCCGAAACTCTTCATCGCCGGGCATTCCCACATCCTCAAAGTCATCTACGATCCCGTCTACGACCTGCTCCATGTCAACCCCGGAGCCGCCGGGGAGTTCGGCTTCCACAAGGTCCGCACGGCCGTACGCCTTACGATCGACGGCGCGGAGATGCGCGACATGGAGGTCGGCGAGTGGCCCCGCTGCTGAAAACCCGGCGGGCGGAGAGCTAAAACCGACTGTCCGGGAGAGCCTTTTCCGTCACAAAATCACCCGAAATAAAATTTTATACCCCAAAAGGCCGGAAATGCATTCCGGGCGGATTTCGGTGATCGTCAGCGAAATATCCGGAACATTCCGGCAAGTCGCGCCATAAAAAAGCCGATTCTATACAATTCCGTTCGGAAACACTCCGATAAAGCCCGCAAGATATTGGAAGTCAGCCGGTAAACCCGATGCCTTGGGGCTGCTCCGAAAATGCCCGTCCGATGGAAACGCCTCTGCGTCAGTCACCAAAGTTCATCCACTAAACAAAAACGGCCGCATAATAATCACATACGCGCTCTCGTTAGTATGGCGAATTCATAACGACGACGCAACATGCAACCAAAAATTTCGAAAACGTTGGAGGGCATCATCGCCCGTTCGGCATTCAACACGACGAAGGCGGGAATGACGCATTCGCTCAAGGACTTCCTCACGCTGGAACTGCTCCGCGAAGAGGGGTCGCTCGCCTACCAGCTTTTATCCTCCCGGCTCAAGGACTGGGAGCTTTATCAAGTGCGCCTGCGCATCGAACGCGAGGTAATCAGCGCCAAACAGCAGGAGACCCGGTCGCCCGAGGAGTATTACCGCGACTTCACCGAGGAACTGCTCGTAATGCCGGGCGTCGCCCGGAGCGTGTCGACGGCCCACGCGCTGCTGGCCATCATCAGCGACCGTTCGACGGCGACCGCGCGCGTGCTGGAGATGTACGGCGTGACGGCCGACAGCGTGTCGGGAGACCTGCAAAAATTCGCCGTGGGCGACGACTTCCGCACCGAAGTGCAGGTTCACATGCTCGACTTCGGCGAGGAGAACAGGAACGAGGAGAAAGGCCCGGCCCACCTGCTGGACAAGTTCGGCGTGAACCTCACGCGGCTGGCCCGCGAGGGGAAGATCGACCCGGTCATAGGCCGCGAGCAGGAGATCGAACGCGTGGTGCAGATCCTCTCGCGCCGCAAGAAGAACAACCCGATCTTGATCGGCGAGGCCGGCGTGGGCAAGAGCGCCATCGTCGAAGGGCTTGCGCTGCGCATCGCGCGCGGCGAAGTGCCCTACACCATCGCCGACAAGACGCTCTTCTCGCTCGACGTCTCGTCGCTCGTGGCGGGCACGAAGTTCCGCGGCGAGTTCGAGGAGCGCATGCAGCAGCTGCTGGACGAACTGCGCAAAGCCAAGGACACGATCATCTTCATCGACGAGATACACACCATCGTGGGCGCCGGCTCCACGCAGGGCAGCCTCGACACGGCCAACATCCTCAAACCGGCCCTCGCGCGCGGCGAACTGCAAACCATCGGCGCCACGACGCTCGACGAGTACCGCGAGAACATCGAGACCGACTCGGCCCTCGAACGCCGCTTCCAGAAGGTGGTGATCGAGCCGACGACACCCGAGCAGACGCTCCAGATCCTGCGCAACATCGCGCCCCACTACGAGCGCCACCACAAGGTGCACTACACCGAGGAGGCGTTGCAGGCCTGCGTGACGCTCACCGGGCGTTACGTCACCGACCGCTATTTCCCCGACAAGGCCATCGACGCGCTGGACGAGGCCGGCTCGCGGGCGCACCTGCAATCGGCACGCGAACCGGAGGAGCTGCGGGCCATGAAGACGGCGCTCAGCGACGCCAAACGCGAACGCCGCGAAGCGGTCGAGGCGCTGGTCTACGAGAAGGCCGCCTCGGCGCGCATGCGGGAAATCGCGCTGCGCTCGAAGCTGGGCGAGAGCCGCGCCGAATGGAAGCGCTCGCTCGAAAGCAATCCCGTGGAGATCACCGCAAGGCATATCCAGGAGGTGATTACCGCCATGACGGGCATCCCTGCGGAGCGCGTCTCGGACGGCGAGATGATCCGTCTGCAAACCCTGCGCGAACACCTCGCCAAGCGCGTCGTGGGACAGCAGGAGGCCGTGGAGAAGATTTCGCGCACCATCCGCCGTTCGCGCGCCGGACTGAAGGACGAAAACCGCCCCATCGGCGTCTTCCTCTTCGTCGGGCCCACGGGCGTCGGCAAGACGCTGCTGGCCAAGGAGGTGTCGAAATGGCTGTTCGACGAGCGCCGCGGGCTGATCCGGATCGACATGAGCGAATACGGCGAAAAGCACAACGTGGCGCGCCTGATCGGCTCGCCCCCGGGATACGTCGGTTACGGCGAAGGAGGCCAGTTAACGGAGGCCGTGCGTCGTCAGCCCTACGCCGTGGTGCTCTTCGACGAGATCGAGAAGGCCCATCCCGAGGTCTTCAACGCCATGTTGCAGATCTTCGACGAAGGGCACCTCACCGACGGCTCGGGACGCAAGGTCGACTTCCGGAACACGATCATCATTATGACCTCGAACGTGGGTTCGCGGGCCGTGGTCCGGAAATCGGTGCAGGTGGGTTACAGCACCACCTCGAAGAGCGCCGTGGCCGACCGGACACCCCAGAGCGAGTACTGCAAGGCTCTGGAGCACACCTTCGCCCCGGAGTTCCTCAACCGCATCGACGACATCGTGCTGTTCCGCACGCTGGAGATCGCCGACGTGGAACGGATCGTCGACCTGGAATTGCAGGGGCTGATGGCCCGCACGGGCAGGCTGGGCTACAAGGTGAAGATCACCGAAGGGGCCAAACGCCGGCTGGCGGCCATGGGCTACGAGTCGCGCTACGGCGTGCGTTCGCTCAAGCGGACGCTGATGGACAACGTCGAGGAACCGCTCTCGACGCTGATCATCGACGGCAAGCTCCACGAGGGCGACACCGTGATCGTGGAGTCGGACAAGGGCCGCGGCGTGAAACTGCGCGTGGCATAACCGACCGCTCGCAGAGAGGGACCGGGATCGTTTCCCGGCCCCTTTTCGCATTTTTCCGGCAGGAAAGGATGCGATATTTTCCATTTTTCCTAAATTTGTGCGAATATTTCATACCTCTTCACTGAAACCGAATGCGTCCGATTTCTCTGAAAACCCTCTCCGGGGCCTTGTTTATAACCCTCTGCGCCGCGACGACGGCGTTAGCCGCAACCGCTGAAGCCGACAGCCTGTCCGCAGCGCTGTCCCGGGCGCGCACGCCCGCCGAACGGGAGCAGACCTATGTCCGGCTGGCCGACCTCTGCGCCGACAGCACGGCGCTCGCCGCCCTCTACTGGGAAGCCGCACTCACCGAAGCCGCCGGAGCCGGAGACGACTACGGATGCCGGGAGGCGCTGGACCGGCTCGTGCAGGGATTCTCGGCGAAGCAGCCCGAACGGGCTTTGGAGTACGTCCGCCTTGCGGACAGCCTCCTGCCCGACCGCCGCTTCGCGCTGTTCCGTGCATCGCTCAACGCCTTCTGGCTCTGGAAGCAGATGTCGGTGGCCAACTCGTTCGAGGCGATCGACCGCGCGCTGGCGGAGTTCCGCGAGCGGCAACCGGGCAGCCTCACCCCCGAGGAGGAGATCGAATGGGAATTCCTCACGGGACTCTCCATCGACTATTCGTCGATCGCCACCGAAGCCTACGGCAACATTCCCCAGGCCATCCCCTATGTGGAGCAGGCTCTCGCCAAGCTCGAAAAATACCCGCTGGAGGAACGCGTCCACTTCGAAAAACTCTGCCGCGAGGAACTTGCAGACATCTATCTCTACGCCGACGATCCGCGCGCCGCCGGTCAGATCGGCCGATGCATCGACCTGCACCGCGCGTGGATGGCGGCCGACAAACGTTTCGAACGCCCCCGCCGCGACTCGGCGGAATACCTGATGCGGTCCTACGGCAAGATGGTCTTCCTGGGCGGCCTCCTCACCCGGGAGGAGATGGACGGCTACTACGACAAATGCATGGAGCTGGCGCGCGGGCGCGGCGACCGCGAGGAGATATACAACACCAGCGCCCGTTATTACCGGGACAGGGGCGACTACGAGCGGAGCACGGCCTACATGGATTCGCTGCTGACCCACTAGCCGAGACCGGCAAAAAGGCGGATCTCGGCTCCATCTACATAGCGCAGTCGCACCTGTATGAAAAGGCGGGCGATTATGCAAAAGCCCTCGAAGCCATGCGGAAAGGCAACGACTTCCGCTACCACAGCCGCATGGACCAGGCGCAGAGCAAGCTGGCCGAGATGCAGGCGCTCTACGACGTCAACCGCCTCGAACTCGAAAAGTCCCGGCTGGCCGACCGCAACAAACTCTTCCTGCTTGTCGCCGGCGGCATCGTGCTGCTGCTGCTCGCCGGCTGGGCCGCCTACCAGCAGGCGATGGTCCGGCGGCTGAAGCTGGCGCGCACGCAGTTCATGGCGGCCAGCGAAGAGGCGCAGCGCCAAAGCCGCCGCGCCCAGGAGAGCGAAAAAATGAAGACCGCCTTCATCAACTCGATGTGCCACGAGATACGCACGCCGCTGAACGCCATCAACGGCTTCTCCGAACTGCTGCTCACGGAACAGGAGCCTGCGGCCCGGCAGGCTTTTCAGGCCGAGATCGGGAAGAGCGCCACGGCCCTGACCGCCCTGCTGGAGAACATGCTCGAACTCTCGCAGCTCGTCAGTTCCGAAGGCCCGCTCCCGGTCGCCCAGACCGACATCTGCCTGCTCTGCACCGAACGGCTGGAGCTGCAAAAGCAGCTCGGCGACAACCCGGCGGTCGAATACGTCAACGAAGCGGGAACGGACATCGCGATACCCACCAATGCCTTCTACCTGACGCGCGTCGTCGACAACCTGCTGCATAACGCCGCCAAGTTCACCGCCGCAGGACGCATCACGCTCCGTTGCCGCAACGACGAGTCCCGGCGCACGTTGCAAATCAGCGTCAGCGACACGGGCATCGGCATCCCGCCCGAAAAGCAGGAGTGGGTGTTCGAACGCTTCACCAAGGTCGACCCCTTCAAACCCGGTTCGGGCATCGGGCTTTACCTCTGCCGCCTGATCGTCACCCGCCTCGGGGGCGACATCCGCGTCTGCCCCGAATACAGCGGGGGCTGCTGCATCCGCATCGAACTGCCCTACTGATCCGCACCGCGGGCTCTTTCGCAGCCCCTTCCGGCGCTTTTTCCGCCCCGGGAGGGGTTTGTGAATTGCAATCCCGGCGGAAATGGCTATCTTTGCACCTCAATACCCGAATCGAATGTACAGTTTCGCAACATACAAAGAGCAATACAAAGCCAACCTGCGGCTGGCGCTGCCCGTGGTGCTGACACAACTGGGGCAGATCCTCACGCAGGTCGCCGACAACCTGATGGTCGGCCGCTACGGAGGCAGCGACCCCACGCCGCTGGCCGCCGTGTCGTTCGGCGGCGCCGTCTTCTTCATCCTCTTCATCGCCGCCATCGGCATCGCACTGGGCATGACGCCCCTCGTGGGCGAACTCTACGCGCAGGGCGACCGCGAGAAATCGTCGGGACTGCTCCAGAACGGCATTCTCTTCTACGGACTGCTGGGCGTGGCGATGGCCGCCGTGCAGTACGCCGTCATTCCGCTGATGTACCACCTCGGCCAGCCCGCCGAAGTGGTCGACATGGCCATCCCTTATTACAGGATGCTGGTGTGGAGCATGCCGTTCATCATGCTGTTCTTCACCTTCAAGCAGTTCCTCGAAGGCGTGGGCAACACGAAGGTCGAGATGTTCGTCACGATCGCGGCCAACCTCGCGAACATCGGCTTCAACTGGGTGTTCATCTACGGCCGCTACGGATTTCCCGAGATGGGCGCCGAGGGCGCGGGCCTGGGCACGCTGATGTCGCGCATCATCGCCCCGATGCTGATGATCGGCTACTTTTACAGCCGCAGCAAATACCGCGTCTATCTCGAAGGCTTTTCGCCGCGCAACTACTCGTGGGCGTCGGTCAGACAACTGCTGCACATGGGCCTGCTTTCCTCCATGCAGATGTTCCTCGAAGCCTCGGCCTTCGTCGGCACGGGAATTATGATGGGGTGGTTCAACAAGGAGACGATGAGCGCCAACCAGATCGCCACGACCATCGGCAACTGCGCCTTTATGATCGTCATGTCGATCGGCGCGGCCACCACCATCCGCGTGTCGCACTGCTACGGCGCGCGCGACATCGGCCAGCTGTCGCTCGCGGCCAAGGCGTCGTACCACCTCGTGCTGGCGTGGAACGCCCTCGCAGCGCTGGTTTTCATCACGATGCGCAACGTGATCCCGACCTTCTTCACCACCAACGCCGAGGTGATCGCCATCGCCTCGAACCTGATGGTCTTCGCTGCGCTCTACCAACTGTCGGACGGCATCCAGAACGTCTCGGTGGGTATCCTGCGGGGCATTCAGGACGTGAAGATCATCATGCCGATCGCCTTCGTCTCCTACTGGCTGCTGAACCTCCCGGCGGGCTACCTGTTCGGTTTCACGATGGGCATGGGTCCTTCGGGGCTTTTCCTGGGCTTCTCGTTCGGACTGTCGGCCGCAGCCGTGATGATGATCCTGCGCATCCGCCGCAGCATCAGCCGTTTGCATGCAAACGGGAATTCACAATCCACAATTTGCAATTCATAAATTCAGTTTGCAGGCATAATTCCCGAATAAGCCAAAATTGTGAATTCTGAATTCTGAATTGTGAATTATTTTGTATCTTTACGCAAATTATACCCAATCATGGATACCGAAAAACGACATACGGGCGCCTGCAAACCCGAAGTGGGCCGCGGGTGCGCCTTTTGCAACTGCGGCTCGGAGCCGGAAGCCAAACTCTGCGACGGGTGCTTCAAGCTCCACGAAACGGCCTGGCTCGACGAATACCCGGTCAACATGCCGAGCGACATCGTCGAGGTGCGTTTCAAGAACACCCGCCGTTCGTTCTACCAGAACGTCAACAACCTCGACCTCAAACGGGGCGACATCGTAGCCGTCGAAGCGTCGCCGGGCCACGACATCGGCGTCGTGTCGCTCACGGGCGACCTGGTGGCGCGCCAGATGCGCCGCACGGGATTCAACCCCTACAACGGCGAATACAAGAAGATCTACCGCAAGGCCAAACCCTACGATATCGAAAAGTGGCAGGAGGCCATCGCGCTGGAGCACGAGACGATGATCGCCTCGCGGCAGATCGCCGCCGACATGGGCCTGAACATGAAAATCGGCGACGTGGAGTATCAGGGCGACAAGATCAAGGCCATCTTCTACTACATCGCCGACGAGCGCGTGGACTTCCGCGAACTGATCAAGGTCTTCGCCGAACGGTTCCACATCCGCATCGAGATGAAGCAGATCGGCGCCCGCCAGGAGGCCGGACGCATCGGCGGACTGGGCGCCTGCGGCCGCGAACTGTGCTGCGCATCGTGGATGTCGAGCTTTTCGAGCGTCACGACCGGAGCCGCGCGCGTGCAGGACATTTCGCTCAACCCCCAGAAGCTGGCCGGGCAGTGCTCGAAGCTCAAGTGCTGCATGATGTACGAATACGACACCTATGTCGACGCCCGCAAGGAGTTCCCGCGCCTGCGCGAACCGCTCCAGGCCGCCGAAGGCGAATGGTTCTGCGTCAAGAGCGACGTGCTGGCCGGAACGATGACCTTCTCTTCGTCGAAGGACGCGATGGCCAACGTCACCACGCTGCCCGTTTCGCGCGTGCGGGAGATCATGGCGCTGAACCGCCAGGGCAAGAAGGTCGAACGGTTGCAGGACGCCGACGACATCCGCCCGGAGATCGAGGAGCCGACCTACCGTTCGGAGGAGGACAGCATCACCCGCTTCGACCAGGCCAAACGCCGCAAGCGCGGCGGCCGCAACAACAAGGGCCGCGGCGAGCAGGGACGCCCCGCAGGGCAGAACGGACAGACGCCGCAGGAGTCCGGCGGGGAGACCCGCCAGCCGCGTGAAGGACAGCCCGGCCGTCCCGACAGGCAGCCGCGCCGCAACGACCGTCCGCGCAACGGAGGCAACGGAGGGGAGCGTCAGAACGGCGGCAACGGCGAGCGTCCGCACAACGGCCGCGGCGACAATAACCGAGGCGAAAACAACAGCCGCGAGAACAACGGCCGCGAACCCCGTGAAAACAACGGAGGCGGCCGTGAGGGCGGAAACCGCAGCCGCAACAACCGCAACCGCCGCCGCGGAAACGGAAACGGAAACGGAAACAACGGCGGAAACGCCCCGGCCGGCAATAACGGCAACGGAGGCGGCAGCGAAGGCGGCAATAACGGCGGAACGCATCAAAACCAATAGCGCGGTGAAACGCTCGGCAGGGCATATCGCGGCCGTGGCGGCCGCGCTTCTGGCCGGAAGCTGCGTCTCGCCCCACCAGTCGGCGGTCACCGACGTCAACCCCGCCCGGTGGGACTCGCGGGCCGAAATCCGCCTGCCGAACGCAGACACCGTGTCGCTGCGCGACGCCGTGATCTTCCTGCGCTGCAACGACCGCTTCGCGGAGGACACGCTGACGGTCCGCATCGCCACCGTAACCCCCGATTCGCTCCGCTTCGGGGAGTGGTTCCTGCTCGTCATCCCGCACCCGAAAGGTCCCGCGGCCCTGATGCGCGAGGCAGCGATCCCCTACCGTCGCCGAATCCGCCTCACGCAGCACGGCGACTACCGCTGCTCGGTCACGCCGGTCCGCCCCGTCCGCGGGGTCGAAGCCGTCGGCGTCGACCTGCAGCAAAGCAGATAACCGAAAACACATTACCGTCCTGCCGGCCCCGCAGTCCGGCGGAACAACAGACCACTATGGGCAAAGACAAGCTCCGCAGGTTCCGCGAGAACCTGACTTTCGAATGTTTCGTGCAACCCGAATTCGACGAGGTGTTCCACCGCGACCACCCGCTGAAAGGGAACTGGAACCGTGATTTCTTCCGCAACGACAATCCCATCGTACTGGAACTGGGCTGCGGCAAGGGCGAATACACCGTCGCGCTGGCTCAGCGCGACCCGCAGCGCAACTACATCGGCATCGACATCAAGGGCGCACGCATGTGGCGCGGCGCGAAGACCGCCACGGACCGCAGGATGCACAACGTAGGCTTCCTGCGCACACGCATCGAGTTCATCGACGCGCTGTTCGCCGAAAACGAAGTGTCCGAAATCTGGATCACCTTCCCCGATCCGCAGCTCAAGACCCGGCGGGCCAAGAAACGTCTCACCTCGCCGCTCTACCTGGCTTGTTACGCCCGCCTGCTCCGGCCCGACGGGTGGATCAACCTCAAGACCGACTCCAAGCACCTCTACGCCTACACGGGCGAGGTCATCCGCCATTACGGACTGACTTGCGAGGTCTCCGAACCCGACATCTACGGTTCGGGGTTCGCCGACGAGGTGCTTTCGGTCAAGACGGCTTATGAAACCCGCTTTCTCGAAATGGGACTTCCGATCACCTACACGCGCTTCGCGCTGGGCGGCCGGCACGAATTCCCGTGGTTCGACTGGGAGGAGGACGACAAGGAGGAGAAAGACAACGAGGCCGAACGGCAGCTACGATAGCCTCGCACCCAGCTCCGACCACCCCGACCAGGCCTCTCCACCTCTCTTATAAATATAGGTATCAATTATTTCGGGCTTATCTACTAAATTTTTAGATCGAAAATTTGTTTTACTAAAAATTTAGTAGTAATATTGTGTCGTAAACCCGAAACAACACGACCTATGAATACCAAGATTACGGAACTGACTCGCGGCGAGGAGGAGATCATGCAGATTCTCTGGCGTCTGGGCGACGCGGTGGTCAACGACATCATCGCCCGGACCGACGAACCCCACCCCAAGTACACCACCGTCGCCACGTTTCTCAAGATTCTGGAGAACAAGGGCTTCGTCAGCCATACGGCCGAGGGCAAGAGCCACCGCTATTTTCCGCTGATCGGCCGCGAGGAGTATGCCCGCGGCGTCATGTCGTCGATGCTTTCCAGCTATTTCGACGGCTCGCTGGCCCAACTGGTGTCGTTCTTCTCGCGCCATGAAAACATCCCCGCCCGGGAGATGGATGAAATTCTCGAAATCATGCGCAACGCCAAAAAATAACCGCCGTGAAAACCCTCGCCATCTACGCCCTCGAAGTGCTGGCTTGCAGCGGCGTGCTGCTGGCGGCCTACGCCATCCTGCTCGAACGACACGTGCGGTTCGGCTGGTGCAGGGCCTACCTGCTCGCATCGACCCTCCTGGCGGCGGTCATTCCGCTGCTGCGCATCCCCGTCTGGCCGGGCAAGGTGATCGAGGTCGCCCCGACGGTCGCACTGCCCGCGGCCGAATGGACCGCCGAGGTGGTCGAAGAGGCGGCTCCGGCCGTCACACCCGAAGCGATATGCCTGGCGGTATACCTGATCGGGGTCGGGCTGGTCGCGGGCGTCATGCTGTGGCAGGTCGTGCGCATCCGCCGGCTGCGGCGCGGTGCGGCGATCACCCGCACGGAGCGTTTCACGCTCGTGCGCACGCCGCAGCGGATCGCGTCGTTCTCGTTCTTCCGCTCGATCTACCTCTGGGACCAGATCCCGGCCGGAGAGTTGCAGGCCATCGTAGCCCATGAGGCGAGCCACGTCGCCCACCGCCACTCCGCCGAGCGCGTGGCGATGGAATGCATGAAGGCCGCGCTGTGGTGGAACCCTTTCGTATGGCTCGCCGCACGGCGGCTCACCGAAGCCGAGGAGTTCGAAGCCGACAGCGACGTGCTGGCCGAAGGGTACGACATCGAACATTACATGAAAACCATATTCAGGCAGCTATTCGGTTATAGTCCGGAAATAGCCAACGGGCTGCGGGATTCCTTAACCAAAAAACGCTTTAAAATGATGACAACGAAAACTTCCGGCAGGCACTCCCTGCTGCGGCTGGCGGGAACGCTTCCCGCCGTGATAGGACTTTTGTGCGCTTTCTCGCTGACCACGCGCGCCGCCGAGGTCCGGATTGCAGAGACCGAAAAGATCCCGGCCGACGAAACGGCGTCCCAGGACGCAACGAAGAAAAAAGTCTCCGTAACCGTCTTTCAGAACGGCCAGCCGCTTCCGGGCGCAATCGTACTGATCAGCGGATCGAACGTCGGAACCGTGACCGGCAAGGAGGGCACGGCGCAGATTTCAGCGGCTCCCGGCAATGAACTTGTCATCTCCTACGTCGGCTGCCAGACCCGGAAAATCCGCGTCTCCGACAAATCCGGCGCAGAGAGTTTTGAAATCACCTTGGAGACCGAGAGCAACAAACTCGACCCCGTCAGCGTAACCCCCGGCGACCAAAAAACGCCCGCGCCCCAAAGCGCCGCAGGAGCCGAAAAGGAGCGGAAAGCCAAACCGCTCTATATCGTCGACGGCGTCGAGCGGACGAGCATCGACGAGATCGCCCCCAATACGATCGAACGGATCAGCGTCCTCAAAAATCAGTCCTCCACCGCAGTGTACGGTTCGCGGGGTAAAAACGGCGTGATCGTGGTCACCACCAAAGGCGCAGCCAAACCGGCGACCGACGAAGCCGCTTTCAACGAGAAACCCGGATCGGTCGAAATCGCCTCCGCGTCCACGGAAGACATGCCGTTTCTGATCGTCGAAAAGATGCCTTCGTTCCGCGGCGGCGACCTCAACGACTTCCGCGCGTGGGTGCAGGAGCACCTCCAATACCCCGCCGAGGCCGTGGAACGGAACATTCAGGGCCGCGTGGTCGTGACGTTCACCATCGAAAAGGAGGGTTCGGTAAGCAACATTCTGGTATTGCAATCGCCCGACAAACTGCTTGCCGACGAGGCCCGCCGCGTGATCACCTCCTCGCCCGCCGAAGCATGGACGCCCGGCGAACAGCGCGGTGAGAAAGTGCGCGTGAAATATACGCTGCCCGTCGATTTCCGCCTGCCCCAGACCGAAAGCGCAACCGTGCAGGGCGCTCCCGACGGTAACGAACCATTCCTGGTCACCGAGAAGATGCCTTCGTTCCGGAGCGGCGAGATCAAAGACTTCCGCAACTGGATACAGATGCACATCCAATACCCGGCCGAAGCGATGAAAAACAATATCCAGGGACGTGTCATCGTCTCGTTCATCGTCGAAAAGAACGGTTCGGTAAGCAATATCCTGGTATTGCAATCGCCCGACAAACTGCTTGCCGACGAAGCTCTCCGCGTGATCGCCTCCTCGCCCGCCGGAGCATGGACGCCCGGCGAACAGCGCGGAGAGAAGGTGCGCGTGAAATATACGCTGCCCGTCGATTTTTACCTCCAAGGCAGCGGGGACAAGCTCTCCGACTGTCTCTTATACACATCTGACGCTGCCGACGATACTCCTTGTGTAGA
>OWIO01002241.1_pt1 | contig 13035 bp, 10 predicted proteins | sample 1733011 | NCBI WGS metagenome assembly OWIO01 (sample SAMN05065779, study PRJEB22554) | human gut metagenome | biome: ENVO:2100002; feature: ENVO:00000062; material: ENVO:00002003 | host: Homo sapiens | place: USA | reverse complement strand
GTAAATACCCATATATGGTTGATAACAGTGAAATGATTTTCGGCGTCCGTGCCGTGATAGAAGCCATTCAGGCAGGAAAAGAGATAGACAAGATATTGGTAAAGAAGGACATTCAGAGTGATTTGTCAAAAGAGCTGTTCGCTGTCTTGAAAGGGACTTTGATACCGGTACAGCGCGTTCCGGTGGAACGCATCAACCGCGTGACGCGTAAGAATCACCAGGGAGTGATTGCCTTCATCTCTTCAGTCACTTACCAGAAGACGGAGGACTTGGTACCTTTCCTTTTCGAGCAGGGCAAGAATCCTCTGTTTGTGATGCTCGACGGCATCACGGATGTCCGCAATTTCGGTGCCATTGCCCGTACTTGCGAGTGTGCGGCGGTAGATGCCGTGATTATCCCTGCACGGAACAGTGTATCTGTCAACGCAGATGCCATGAAAACCTCGGCGGGAGCCTTGCACACCTTGCCCGTTTGCCGCGAACACAGCTTGAAAGAGACCCTGCAATTCCTCAGGAACAGTGGTTTCCATATTGTGGCAGCCACGGAGAAAGGTGATTACGACTATACCAAAGCCGACTATACCGGTCCGATGTGCATCATTATGGGTGCTGAAGACAAGGGGGTGTCCTATGACAACCTGGCGTTGTGTGACGAGTGGGTGAAGATTCCCATGTTGGGAACCATCGAGTCCCTCAATGTTTCCGTTGCAGCCGGCATTTTGATTTATGAAGCGGTAAAACAAAGAACCAACTAAGATATGAAAAAGAAATTGCTGTTGATGCTCACTCTATGTTTATTGGCTCAGTGGAGTGTGGCACAAGCCCCGAAGTGGGTAGACAAAGCCAAACGTGCGGTTTTCTCGGTAGTGACTTACGACCAGAACGATAAGATACTGAATACTGGAAACGGCTTTTTTGTCACTGAAGATGGCATTGCGCTTTCTGACTACACCTTGTTCAAAGGTGCCCAGCGCGCCGTTGTGATGAGCTCGGACGGGGCACAGATGCCGGTGGAGGCCATTATGGGAGCTGATGATATGTACGATGTTGTCAAGTTCCGTGTCGGCATCCCCGGAAAGAAAGTCACGGCGCTCACTTTGGCTGCTGTGGCTCCGGCTGTCGGCGCGGATGTATATTTGCTGCCTTATTCCACCCAGAAGGACCGTTCTTTTACTACCGGGAAAGTAAAGGAGGCTGATAAGATTTCCGGCAACTATTCCTATTACACGCTCGATATGCGTCTGAAGGACAAGATGGTGAGCTGTCCGCTGATGACTGTGGACGGGCAGGTCTTCGGCCTGGCGCAGAAGTCCTCCGGACAAGACACGGCTACCATCTGCTATGCCATTGACGCTAATTTCGCCATGTCGCAGAATATCTCCGCATTGTCTTATGGAGATATGTCATTGAAGGGCATCGGTATCAAGAAGGCATTGCCCGATACCGAGGAGCAGGCTTTGGTGTTCCTCTACATGGCTTCTTCCCAACTGTCTCCGGAGAAGTATATGGAGACTCTGAACGATTTCATTGCACAATATCCTGCCAGTGCCGACGGTTATCTGCGCCGTGCTTCCCAGCATCTGTTCATGTCCCGTGAAGATGCTTCCATGGATAAGGTTGCTGCAGACATGGATAAGGCTTTGGAGGTTGCCGCAAAGAAAGATGATGTGTATTACAATCGGGCCAAGATAATCTATAATTATGCATTGGGCAAGCCCGAGAAAGTTTATAAGGACTGGTCGCTCGACAAGGCTCTGGACGAGGTACGGAAAGCGATAGCCATTGACGAACTTCCGGTTTATGTCCAGTTGGAGGGTGACATCCTGTTTGCCAAGCAGGAGTATCCGTCGGCATTTACCAGCTATGATAAAGTGAATAAGACCATTCTGGCATCTCCGGCTACCTTCTTCAGTGCCGCCAAGACCAAGGAATTGATGCAGGCACCTGCCGAAGAGGTACTGGCTCTGATGGACAGCTGTGTGGCCCGCTTTACCCAGCCCTATACGGAGGAAGCCGCCCCTTATTTATTGGAGCGTGCCCAAGCCCGCATGAATGCAGACCAGGCGCGCAATGCCATGCTGGATTATGACGCCTATTACAATGCCGTGAACGGTAAAGTGAACGACATGTTCTACTATTACCGTGAGCAGGCTGCTTTGAAGGCCAAGCAGTACCAGCGTGCGCTGGACGATATGGCGAAGGCCATCGAATTGAATCCGGAGGATTTGACCTACCGTGCCGAACTGGCAGTGGTGAATCTTCGCGTGGGACGTTACGAGGAGGCGTTGAATGTGCTGAAGGCTGCCTTGGAGAAAGACCCTAAGTATGCCGAGGCCTACCGTCTGATGGGTATCGCCCAGCTGCAGATGAAGAAGGACAAGGAAGCTTGTACCAGCTTTGCCAAGGCAAAGGAATTGGGTGATCCCAATGTGGATGCTTTGATTGAGAAGCATTGCAAGTAAAGGGATGGGATAGAATAAAGGCTCTGCTTTCGCAAGCAGAGCCTCTGTTTTGGGGAACTCCCCCGTGTTAAATGAGTTAAGTCTAGGTATAACAGGTTATGAGTGAAATTACGTTGTTTTATTTATAAAATGCGTGGATTTCCGGAATACTGCATATACTTCTGATTTTTTTTATTTCAAAAAAGAAAATAGACTCGATTATTAATAAAAACAAACTTTGACAATTATGAAGAAAGTGATTTGCAGCCAGCAGGCACCGGGCGCCATAGGCCCTTATAGCCAGGCTATCGAAGCTGGCGGAATGGTATTTGTATCAGGCCAGTTGCCCATTGACGCAGCTACCGGAATGATGGCTGAAGGTGCGGAAGCGCAAGCCCGCCAGTCCTTGGAGAATATAAAGCATATCCTGGAAGAGGCAGGGCTGGGTATGGCGAATATTGTGAAGACAACCGTTTTCCTGGCAGACATGTCCTTGTTCGCTGATATGAACAAGGTATATGCCACTTATTTTGACGGTGCTTTCCCGGCACGTTCGGCTGTGGCAGTGAAGGCGCTGCCTAAAGACGCCTTAGTAGAGATTGAGTGCATCGCGGTTCGCTAACAAGTCGGCAACAATGAAACTGCTGCCTCCCACGAAGATGAAATCTTCCGGGAGGCTTTTTTCTTGTGCGGCCCGCACAGCGGCGGGTACATCAGGATAGCAATCTCCTTCCAGACCTGCTGCTTCGGCAAGCTCCTGCAGTTCGCTTTCGGGCAATGCCCGCTTCACGCTGGCTTTGGTGAAGTAGTAGGTCGCTTCCCGGGGCAGCAGGGCCAGTACCCCCCGTATATCCTTGTCATTGACCATGCCTATGACGATGTGTAGCTGGCGGTAAGTTTGCTGTTTCAGTTGTTCTGTAATGTAGGTGATGCCTCCCACATTGTGGCCGGTGTCACAAATCAGGGTGGGCGACTCCTGCAGTTTTTGCCAGCGTCCCATCAAGCCTGTCAGTTCCACCACACGGGCAAAGCCACTGCGCACCGCTTGTCCGTCCAGCCGGTAGCCGGCTTCTTTCAGTAGCGGGAGGGCAGTGAGGACGGTCCGGGCATTTTTCTGCTGGTAGAGCCCTTTCAGTTCGTATTCTATTCCGGGATAGTCCTCACGGTCATTCTCTTCGGCAAAGTAGATGGGGGCACCCGTTGTCTGTGCTTTTTCCAGAAATACCGGTCTCGTTTCGGGAGTGGTTTCGCCGATTACAACGGGAATACCACCTTTAATGATTCCTGCCTTCTCTCCTGCGATTTTTGCCAAGGTGTCCCCCAGAAATTGGGTATGGTCAAAACTAATGTTGGTGATGATGCATACATCCGGATGGATGATATTGGTACAGTCCAGGCGTCCACCTAGTCCCACCTCGATTACGGCTACATCCACCTTCTCATCAGCAAAGTAGCGGAAGGCCATGGCGGTGGTCAGCTCAAAGAAAGAGGGATGGAGAGGTTCGAAGAAGCCACGTTCCTGCTCTACAAAACGGATGACGTATTCCTCGGGTATAGGCTGTCCGTTAATCCGGATGCGCTCCCGGAAATCCACCAGATGGGGCGAGGTATAGAGCCCGACCCTGTATCCTGCCTCTTGCAGTATGGCGGCAAGTGTATGTGAGCAGGAACCTTTTCCATTGGTACCGGCCACATGAATACTGCGGAAACTGCGGTGGGGATGTTCGAGGTGTGCGTCCAGGGTCAGAGTGTTTTCCAATCCTTCCTTGTATGCTGAGCCGCCCACTTGCTGAAACATGGGCACACTGTTATATAAGTAAGTTAAAGTGTCCTGATAATCCATCTTTTATAATATTTAACGGAGAAGCAATCCTTTCTCCCTATTAATTTGTTATCTTTAAAAGCGACAAAGATAATGCAGACCGAACGCAATCAAGCTTGCTTGAAATTGCTTGCAGTGTAGCTTATCTTAAGCTTATGCAAAGGTATTAACAATTTAAATCTAACGTGTATGGGAGCTAAGAAAAATTTTGTGATTGATACAAATGTGATTCTTCATGATTATAACTGTTTGAAGAATTTTCAAGAGAATGACATTTATCTTCCCATCGTAGTCCTTGAAGAACTGGACAAATTCAAGAAAGGTAATGAGCAGATTAATTTCAATGCGCGTGAGTTCGTCCGTGAGCTAGATTTGATTACCGATGACAATCTGTTCACCAAAGGAGCGCCATTGGGAGAGGGCTTAGGCCGTCTGTTTGTGGTGGCAGGCATGGTGGACTCTCCCCGGGCACGTGATTCCTTTCCCGAACGCATTCCCGACCATCAGATTCTGTCGGTAGTGGACTGGCTTTCTACCAAAAAGCCTAAAATGAAAACCATTCTTGTCACGAAAGACGTGAATCTGCGCATGAAGGCGCGTTCCATCGGTCTGCTGTGCGAAGACTACATCAATGATAAGGTAATCAATGTGGATATATTCGAAAAGTCGAATGAAGTGTTCGAGGGTATTGACCCTGCGCTGATAGACTGCATTTATTCTTCCAAAGAAGGACTGGACATCAACGAGTTTGATTTTAAGGACATCATTCGTCCTAATGAATGCTTTGTGCTGAAGAGTGACCGCAGCAGTGTGCTTGCACGTTATAATCCCTTTACCCATTCGATTTGCCGGGTCAACAAGACAAAGAACTATGGCATTGAACCGCGCAATGCTGAGCAGAGCTTTGCTTTTGAGGTGCTGAATGACCCGAACATCAAGCTGGTTGCCCTAACTGGTAAGGCGGGAACCGGCAAGACCCTGCTGGCACTGGCCGCTGCATTGGGAAAACTTACCGACTACAAGCAGATTCTTCTGGCACGTCCCATCGTAGCCCTATCCAATAAGGACCTTGGATTCCTTCCCGGTGATGCCAATGAGAAAGTGGCTCCTTACATGCAGCCTTTGTTTGATAATTTGAATGTAATCAAGCATCAGTTCGCTGCCAATTCCTCTGAAGTGAAACGCTTGGAGGATATGCAAAAAAGTGAACAATTGGTCATCGAGGCATTGGCCTTTATCCGCGGGCGCAGCTTGAGCGAAACCTACTGTATTATTGATGAAGCCCAGAACCTGACTCCACATGAGATTAAGACCATCATCACCCGTGCCGGTGAGGGCACGAAAATGGTGTTTACCGGTGATATTCAGCAGATAGACCAACCCTATCTGGACAGTCAGTCCAATGGACTTGTCTATATGATAGACCGTATGAGGGACCAGAACTTGTTTGCCCATGTCAATCTGGTGAAAGGAGAACGTAGCCAGTTGAGCGAGTTGGCAAGTAATCTGATGTAGCGGATATCGCATTTTCCGGGGTAAAACTATTTCTATCCCGCTTTCCGGCTGCTAAAACAGGGGAAGGCGGGATGGTTTCTTTATAGAGGATAGATAATTATTATAACATTTTTTTATCGATTTTTTGCCCGTTTTGACTAAAATAGTGTATCTTTGCCTCGCCTAAAACAAAACTGTCAAGCAAAATGAAGCGAAATTTTTTTCATCGGTATCTTTCCGCGAAAGTGCTTCCGATATGGACTATTCTATTAATTGACGTATTTATAATCGTCATATCCAGTATGTTGGCCTATGCTCTCCGATATGATTTCAGAAGCATTTTTTTTGAATCCTCTACCATTGACAAGACCATTTTATGGACGGTTGCTGTCAACTTGATTTTCTTCCGTGTTTTCCGTACGTATTCCAATGTGCTGCGCTTTTCCTCCTTTGTGGATATCATGCGAATTTTTGTGTCATTGACTGTGTCGTATGCACTGCTGATGATAACGAGTGTCCTGACGGAAAGCTATTTGGAGTTTAACCTGGCTCCGGTCAGCGTGCTGTTCATGTCCTATATCATCAGCTTTGCCATGATGGCATGCTCCCGTGTGGTTGTCAAGACTTTCTTTGAGGCGCTGAACTTTGACGGCACCCATAGTGCCAATGTGTTCATTTACGGTGCCAAGGAAGCCGGGGTCAACATTGCCAAGGCATTGCGTGTCAATCTGCGCAACCACTACCGTCTGCGTGGATTCATTGCGGACGAACCTGAGCTTATCAATAAGGTGATGATGGGGGTCAAGGTGTTCCCCAACGATGATACGCTGATTGATGTGCTGAACGACCGCGATGTGCAGACCATTATCATTTCTCCCGCCAAGATGGAGGAACTGAAGAAGTCCGACATGGCTGATCGCCTGCTGGTGCACAACATCAAACTGATGACCGCGCCTCCCTTGAGCGAGTGGAACGGCCAGGCATTGAGCCGCACGCAGTTGAAGGAAATTCAGATTGAGGACCTGCTTCAGCGCAATCCTATCGAGATAGATATCCATAAGGTTGCCTCTCATCTGGAGGGCAAGCGTGTGATGATTACGGGCGCCGCCGGCTCCATCGGCAGCGAAATCATGCGCCAGGTGGCTTCGTTCAATCCCTATAAGCTTATTTTAGTGGACCAGGCCGAGACTCCTCTGCACGACATCCGTCTGGAACTTCAGGACCGTTGGCGTGACATCGATGCTGAGACCATCATAGCCGATATCTCCAATGCCACGCGCATGGAGGATATCTTCAGGGAGTTCAAGCCCCAGTATATTTTCCATGCGGCCGCCTACAAGCATGTGCCGATGATGGAGGACAACGTTTCCGAGTCCATCCAGGTGAACGTATTCGGTACGCGCACCGTTGCCGATCTAGCCGTGAAATACGGTGCCGAGAAGTTTGTGATGATTTCTACGGACAAGGCTGTTAACCCTACAAACGTGATGGGCTACCTCACCGAATTCATCCGCAACAACTACGGCACTTCGGGCATCAAGCGGCAGAAACTGCTGATGAGTCTGACAGACGAAGAAAGCACCACCACCTTCAACCAGGTCATCTTCACCAACGACCCCGAACAAGAAAACCAATGCAGATTAGACGTAAGATTCAAAATATACAACGAGCAATGAAACGCCATTACTGGATTCCCCTTCTGCTGTGCAGTCTGTGTACGGCAAGCCTCACCGCCGTGGCACAAAACACCACCAACCTGCCCACCTCCATGTACGGAGTGGGCGAACTGAGTGCCGGTGACGGCGGACGTTATGCCGGCATGGGCAACACGGGCATCGCCCTGAACCGTACCGGATTTCTGAACACGCTGAACCCCGCAGCCATCACCCGCATGGACACCGCCTGCTTCACGTTCGATGTGGGTGTATCTGCCTCATATGCCCGCTACTCCTTCCTGAGCGAACACAGCTCCAACTTCACCGGCAACCCCAACCGCATCAGCATGGGCTTCCGTGTCCTGCCGCGCTGGTATGCCCTTGTAGGTGCAGCACCATACAGCAGTGTGGGCTATGTCATCCAGACCGAAGAAGAGATAGAGGGAATGCCCGGCAACTACACCTACTCGCTCTTTGAGGGTACGGGCGGACTATACCGGTGCTACGTCACCAATGCCTTTGCACTGAGCAGGCAACTGTCGGTCGGCATCAACCTGGGGATGATAGTGGGCACAGTGACACAGAGCGAAACGCAGGAAAGCGCCGTCGTAAAGTACGAATCCTCCAAACGGGCCTTTTATGCGGACTTCGGCATACATTACGAATGGGGTGCGACCGGACAACGGAAGTGGGCAGCAGGGCTGGTATTTGCTCCCTCCCTTCCCATCAGCCACGACAATACACTGACCTACAGCAACTCATCTACCAGCGAGAACCTCAATAAAGGATACCACAGCCGTACACAATATCTGCCCATGCACCTCGGCACCGGCCTCAGCATGGCCACCGAACGCTGGGTGCTGACCGCCGACTACAACTACCTGGACTGGAGCCGCAACTCCTCTTCCTATACCTCCATGAAATACGAGAACCAGCACAAAGTGAACATAGGCGGCAGCTACATTACCAAGCCACGCCTGGCACGTTCCACCGAGCTGATGGGCGGAATAGGTTTCGGCAACTCCTATATCAATCTGAAAGGCGGGAAGATGCAGTATCTGGAAGCCAGCGTAGGGGCGAGCTTCCCCATCCGGTACTCCTATCTCTCGCTGGGCGCCACGTGGCGGAAACAACTGAACTCACGCAGCAATCTGATGCAGGAAAGCCGGTTCAGTCTGAATCTGAACTTGACGTTCGGGGAAAGAATTTCGAGAGCAAAACTAAAGTAATACAAGGTTCCGGTTCACCACAGATTACACGGATTTTACACCGAATGATTATCATTTGTTGGATCTATATATGCAACGCGTTGCATATATAGATGCAGCACGCTGGAACTATAGATCCAACAAACAAAGTATATAGTATCTGAAAACGGGGTATTACAACACTGCCAGCCTGGACACATACCCTTTTACCCTTTCGCGGTAAGCATCGCCAATGGGGACATCCTTCTGCTCGATGAGCAGTGTGCTGCGCCCGATGGCGCTGATGCAGTCCATGCGGACAATAAAAGAACGGTGCACGCGGATAAATTCGTCCGCCGGAAGTTTTTCCTCCATGTACTTCATACTGCATAGGCTCAAGACAGGTTTGGAGGCACCCTTGCAGAAAATCTTGACGTAATCCCCCAAACCCTCTATGTAGTTTATCCGCTCCAGGTCGAGCCGCATGATGCGGTTGTCACACCGCATGTAAATCACCTTCGGAGTCTCTTCCAGACCTTGCCTGTGCTTGGAGTCGGACGTACCTGCATCTTGCAAAGAGAACCAGCGTGCCGCCTTGCTGACAGACTGGAAAAACGTGGAGAAATTGAGCCCGTCCATCAGATAGTCCAACGCATCCAGGCGGAAACACTCGGCAGCATACTTGTCGGTATCTGTAATGAAAATGACACGAGTGGACGAGGACAAGAGCCTGCAAAAATCCATTCCGTTGATTTCACCTTCTTCCACCGGATAGATGCCGACAAAATAAACTTCCACTTTTGTCTCATAATAATCCTTCAGCGCTTCAAGAGGATTGCCGTACTTTCCGTGCAAAGAGAGAAAAGGAACCTTGTCGATATACTCTTCCAACCTTCCGGCAATCTCCGGGTCTGCATGTAAAATGGCACAATTCAAATTCATGTTCGTTTCTTTTTTACATGATGGACGCTGCCATATCCGAAAAACTGCAAACAGAAGAGCTAAAATTAAGCTTTATTTATGATTCAAAGATTACCTGCATTTACAGAAAGACTAAATTATCAGGAAAATAAAGTGCTCACTATGAATAGTTTCAAAAAAATAAACTTATCTTTGTACGTACATCCTCACAAAAAAGTAAAGGCTATGAAACAACAGAAACTATTCCACCTCGTATTGTCCGCCATATTGATTGTCTGCACGACCGGCTGTTATGATAAAGACGAAATTAAAGATGCTGAAAAATATCTGTTCAAAGATATTCAATACTCTTTTGAAGAAGAAGGGGATGGATTCAGTACCTATGATGTAGAACTCCTGCCTTTCATCATGGAAAACAATTTGAACAGCAGTATTACCACCACAAACTCCCCCTTTGAAGACACATGGCAGGAAACCACCTTCCAAAGCAACGACCCCGGAGCATTTGCATGGATGGGGGAAGAAGACATATTCGTCAATGCCCCTTACATGTTTGGAGATGAACTATCGTTAAGCGGGACAACAATAAAATATGGCAGCGAAACAACAAAAGCCAAAGGTCCAAACAGCAGTACTTCCACCATCAGCATACCACCTCACTGTCGGCTCATCATAAAAGGAACACTACACTACAGCAAGCTTGTAGCTACCTATACGCTGACATTCGTAGGTGAATATACAAAAACGGAAAAACAGATAAAGGGAAAGTTCATACAAACAACTCCGGAAAGCTACACAGGAGACATTACCATGAAACCGATAACGGCAGATTAAAACGGAATCACATACGTGGGCACACCATATTGCTCATCCTCTCCGTTCCTCCATCAACCGGATGAATTCCTCCTCTTTGACCGGAAACAATACCTCGCACTTACCCGCTCCATACTTCACCAGTACGTAGCGCATTACTGCAAACCGTCCTATCTGCATGGAAGAGGCACGCTCCACGGAAATGACATCCTTCAGCAGAATCTCCTTGCTGCGCGAGAAGCGGCCGAAATACAATTTCAGCTTCCCGTCCGGAGTCACCGTATAGGTAGTATGAATCAGCTTCTCGATGACAACTATCAGCCAAAGCATGAAAAGCGCCGCAGGCAGCACGTATTTATCCCACAACATATAAATGGCAAGACCACTTATCAGAGCCAGAAACAAAAACTGCCCTACAGCAATACGGGCATGAAAGATTCTATTCATTCTATCGGATTTTTGCCGCTAAGGTAGGTCTTTTTACGAATAAATCCCTACGGAATGAACAAGGAATGTACTTATTTTGTAGTTTTGCAGCGATAAACACTAAATCCTATGGTAAGAAAGTTCAATTTCCTCGTTATCGGCTCCGGGCTTGCCGGTATGAGTTTTGCGCTGAAAGTGGCGCACAAGGGGACAGTAGCCCTTATCTGCAAGGCAGGTCTGGAAGAAGCAAATACCTATTTTGCACAAGGAGGTATCGCTTCCGTCACCAATCTGGCTGTGGACAACTTCGAGAAGCACATCGAGGACACCATGATTGCAGGTGACTGGATAAGCGACCGCGAAGCCGTAGAGAAGGTGGTGCGCAATGCTCCCGAACAAATCAAGGAGCTCATTAAATGGGGAGTGAACTTCGACAAAAAGGAGGACGGAGAGTTTGACCTGCACAAAGAAGGCGGCCACTCCGAATTCCGCATCCTCCACCATAAGGACAATACGGGTGCAGAGATACAGACCAGCCTCATCGAAGCTGTGAAGCAACACCCCAACATCACCGTACTGACCGACCACTATGCTGTGGAAATCATTACCCAGCATCACCAGGGAATCATCGTTACCCGCCATACCCCCGGCATCAAGTGCTACGGTGCCTACGTGCTGAACGAAGCGACGGGCGAGGTGGATACCTTCCTTTCCAAAGTCACCATCATGGCAACGGGCGGTTGCGAAGCCGTTTACCGCCATACCACCAACCCGCTGGTAGCCACGGGAGACGGCATTGCCATGGTCTACCGTGCCAAGGGAGCAGTGAAAGACATGGAATTCATCCAGTTCCATCCCACAGCCCTTTTCCATCCGGGAGACCGCCCCTCGTTCCTCATCACCGAAGCCATGCGTGGTTATGGCGGCGTGCTGCGCACCAAAGACGGAAAAGAATTCATGCAGAAGTACGACCCGCGACTCTCACTGGCCCCGCGTGACATCGTGGCGCGTGCCATCGACAACGAAATGAAACAGCGCGGTGAAGACCATGTGTATCTGGACGTCACACACAAAGACCCCGAAGAAACCAAGAAGCATTTCCCGAACATATACAAGAAATGCCTCAGCATCGGTATAGACATTACAAAGGAATACATACCGGTAGCCCCCGCCGCCCATTATCTCTGCGGTGGTATCAAGGTGGACTTGGACGGACAGAGCAGCATCCGCCGTCTGTACGCCATCGGCGAATGTTCGTGCACTGGACTGCATGGCGGCAACCGTCTGGCAAGCAACTCACTGATTGAAGCCGTGGTTTATGCCGACGCGGCAGCCAAACACGCACTGAGCGTACTGGAACGTTATGACTTCAACGAAGACATCCCCGAATGGAACGACGAAGGTACCATCTCCACCGAAGAACGTGTCCTCATCACACAAAGCATGAAGGAAGTAAACCAGATTATGGAGGCATACGTAGGTATTGTCCGCAGCAATACCCGGTTGACACGTGCCTGGAACCGACTGGACATACTTTACGAGGAGACAGAAGCACTCTTCAAGCGTAGCAAGGCTACCCGGGAGCTGTGCGAACTGCGCAACATGATAAACGTAGGATACCTGATAACCAAGCAAGCCATGGAACGCAAGGAAAGCCGCGGACTGCACTATACGATAGACTATCCGCACGTCGGGAAGTAACTAAAGTAAAACTCGCACCACTATACTGGCACGGAAAACGAACATGGTCATTTAAACAAAGCGCCCGGATGCTCTGAAGAAAGCATCCGGGCGTTTCCCGTTATCCATACCTGCACAAGCAGGAGACATTATCAATAGTTTGACTTCTTTACTTCGAAGTAAGCCTGCGGATGCAAGCAAGCCGGACATACCTGAGGAGCTTCCTTACCGGTGTAGATGAAACCACAGTTGCGGCACTGCCATACCACTTCACCTTCCTTGGCAAATACGCTGGCAGTCTCTATATTCTGGATAAAAGCGCGATAACGTTCTTCGTGTCCCTTTTCGGCAATGGCGATGTTACGGTACATAAGAGCAATTTCGGGGAAACCTTCTTCGTCTGCAATATCAGCAAACTTAGGATAATCCAATGACCACTCTTCGTGTTCGCCGGCAGCAGCTTCCTGAAGATTTTCCAGGGTAGTGCCAATAACACCTGCAGGATAAGAAGCGGTGATTTCTACCATACCGCCTTCCAACCACTTGAACATACGTTTAGCGTGTTCCTTTTCCTGATCAGCTGTTTCTGTGAAGAT